>Ga0126342_10009918_pt1:10000-17048 | contig 17048 bp, 15 predicted proteins | sample Cyp1metagenome_FD_92528 | JGI IMG/M metagenome (GOLD analysis project Ga0126342, IMG submission 92528) | Coral microbial communities from Lord Howe Island, Old Settlement Bay, Australia - Cyphastrea 1 metagenome | ecosystem: Host-associated > Invertebrates > Cnidaria > Coral ... | reverse complement strand
GAAGTGTGGAGTGCGAAGTGTGGAGTGTGAAGACTTTGCTTCGTCTCTCGCTGAAAAAAAAAGCCGCTTGTCGAGGGAAGGACGCGGTCGGGACAGGCTGGCGTCGAACTATAGGTCATTTATGTTTGGGAAACTTCCGCCGCCGGCTTGCCCGGGTCTATGTTAATGAGGATGGAATGAAGAGATGAAGAGATGAAGCGATGAAGAGATTTAAGGGATGAAGAGATGAAGATAATGAAGAAGATGATGACGATAATGAAGATGAATAAGAAGAAAAAGAAGCAGATGAAGAATACAATGAAGAAGATGATGAATAAAATGGCGACGAAGTTGAAAAAGAAGAAGATGATGATGATGGTGGTGATAATAATAATTAAAGGAATAATGGTAATAATGATGATAATGATGAGACTGATGATGATGATGATGAGGAGGAGGATGATGATGCGACGCTGATGATGATGACGATGATGGTGGTGATGATGATTCATGATGATGATGATCATCATGATGACGACGATGACGATGACGATGATGATGGTGATGCTGATGCTGATGATGATGATGATGATCATCATGATGACGACGATGACGATGACGATGATGATGGTGATGCTGATGCTGATGATGATGATGATGATCATGATGACGACGATGACGATGACGATGATGATGGTGGTGATGATGCTGATGATGATTGTGACGATCATGATGATGATGATGATGATGATGATGATGATGATGATGCAGTGGCACGCGGGAGTCGGGAGCGAAACCGTTTCCGGCGTTGCGAGCGAGTCAAAACTCGGCGTCGGGAGCGAGGTGCCGACCCTCAGGACATCAGGGGACCATCCCTTGGCTTCACAGTTCCAGCCTCTCCATTGGCATAGCTCTGAGCTTGTCGCAACAAAAACTGTGCCGATGTATCGTCCACGCCGCAGTTTTTGAGTACCAGTTCCAATTCGTCGCCTCATAATGAAGGGTTGGTCCAGGGACCGGCCTCCGATGGTCCATGAAAGCATTCAGAAATAACAGGCTCCATAGGTTGCTAAATGACTCATGGGTGACATGTCTAAACGGAACTGATCGCAGTAGAATAGCTTAGAACATGGTCGAGTCAAGCTCAAACCGAATCTGCACGTGGATCCTCTCCAAGCGGCATCTGATGCTCTCACCCACAGTTTGTTCAAATGCATCTCGCACCCCCTGCATGGCTCCGTGTCACCGGTGCTGCTGCCCACTCCCCCGGACCCAGCCAAACAGCTGCAGCGTACAGCTCCATCAGAGTTCAAAAGTGTGAGAGAAAAAACAAAGTCAGGAAGTTGTCCTATCACAATGTCCTGCGAAAAATTGAAGGGTCGCTCATGGTCGCTCTGTTACCTATTGGGCATGAAGCAGGGTTAAACCATGCTAAACCCTCTCAATCAACCAACTTCTACTAGATCCTCCACCACACCGGCGACCTGCCCATCACCTCTGGGTGAGCCGCACTCCCAGCGCATCACACGCACCTCCAAGGCGTAGAGCGTTGGGACGTCTACGACCCAGACCTCCAAGGGCGCTGAGGATAGTTGAATTTGCAATTTTCCTCGCAACACTTGGGTTTAACCAAGTTTAACCATCTGATGTGGAAATGTACCCCATGTACCCCACGTTTGAAGAAACCCATCCAACAGCTGGGCACCCTCAACCAAGATTTGTCTCTGGCCAGGCCACCACATTGCTCCAAGAGCTCTGGGAGCCCCTAATTGCTGGCCTCGATAGCACCCTCGAAGAACTTGTCGATGTTCTCCTGTGATCATTGATTGATATTGGGTTTAGGGTTGCTTCCAGTGCTGGGTTCAAGATCACCCAACCAGCGTTCAAGCATATCAAGCGCCAATCTTGCAAGAATCCATGTGTATTATGTGTCATCCACCACCATCGGGTTGCACTCGCTTAGCTGGTAGTTTGTTTGTTCACCAGTTTCGGTTTTTTCCCAAGATTTGTCAAGTTGCCTTGAGCGCTTCCGCTTTTTGCAGGTAAAGCTCCTGACAACAGTTGGTTTCGATGCCATCGGACCGACATCAAATGCAAAATGAAGCCTTGAAGCACTCCATGGGCATCAGAAGAACAGAACCTAGGAATCGACGTAAATTTTACGAGGTCTAAGAAAAATGGTTCGCGCGAAACCTCCCAAGCTTGAGACATTAAAAAAAAATGATCGAAAGGCTCCCTCCAACAGCTCCATTTGATGTCCTCCTCTAGGCGCACTGAGCATGACTGCTTGGCAACGCCAGCGCAGCGCTCGATCTGCAGGTAGAAACTTGCCTCAGGAGGGCTGGGCGCTGGCGCCTCTCAGGACGATTTCAACATGACAGATGTCTCAGCTCGGAACCCCGATCCATTGATGACCTTGCCAAGGTCCACAAAGCCAAAGGGTGAAAAAACTTGCAGAGATGGTTTAATTTAAATTACACCGGCAAGAGGGCCCAAAGAGTGCGGGGGGTAGGAGGCCAATGTACCAAATACGAGCAACAGTAGCTATGGAACAGTAACAGGTCAGGTTCGACATTCTCGCAACTGCAGCAGCAGGAACATGCTTTGGCACAAGAAGCAACGCTGTGTCTACTCAGCAGGACCTTCTACCAAAACTTCATACCAGGACACCTAAGAAAATTTCAAAGGAACGTCAAAGAAGGACCTTTTACATAGAGGATCTTAGAAGATCTTCATACAAGAATTTCGTATGAGGATCCCAGAAGGACTCCCACACAAGCACCAACCCAGAGCATCTGCAAGATCTTAACGCAAGGACCTCTTGAGGAGGATTTCAACAGGATCTCCACAAGATCTTCTCAAGGACCTGTACAAGATCATGCTAAGGCCTCTGCCGGCATCGCGCTAGGATTTTCCACAAGATCTTCTCATAAGGACTCGTACAAGAGCCTGCACTGCAAGGACCTCTTAGAGGCAAGATAGATCTTCATGCAAGGACCCCTGGGATCTCCAGAAGATCTTCTTGCAAGGACCTGTACAAGATCATGCTAGGACATGCTAGGACTTCTTAGGGAGGGAGGACTTCACCAAGGTCTCCACAAGATCTTCTCACAAGGACCTGTACAAGATCATGCAAGGACTCTTCAAGGATGTGAGCTAGACCTTCACAAGAGCTTCTCATAACGACTTGTTCAAGTTCATGCCAGGACTCCTGACAGGATTTCATCAAGATCTTCACAACATCTTCTCACAAGGACCTCTGCAAGACCTTGGTCAAGAGCTTCATACATTACGGACCTTTAAGGCTGCACCATGAAATTCTTGCGAGATCGTCATAGAAGATCTTCCACAAAACTCATATAAGATCTCATTACCAGGATCAGAAGTTGCGCGGGCGATATCAAAATTCGCACCGCGCCACAACGAGAGCGATCTGACATGCAGAAAGGGCCGAGAAGTTGCGTGAGCGATATCAAAATTCGCACCGCGCCACAACGAGAGCGATCTGACACGCTCAAAGTTCCGAGAGGGCTGCGCGAGCGATATCAAAATGTCGCACCGCACCACAAGAAGAGCGATCAAAAGCGCACAAAGTCACGAGGGGGTTACGCGAGCACATGTTTGATGTTCACCAAACATTGTGCGCACCACGAAAAAGTTTAAGTTTTACCTAGGTCTCAGCCACTTTTTTGTCGATGTCTGCAAAGTACTGCGCCTGCCACGAAAAATGTGCCGGAGGCATCCGAACTGCTTCACCTAACGCGCGGGATCATCATCATGCCCAAAATCAAAAATGACGACAGCTTCACAAAACTAGACTTTCGACCCTTCCAAAAACATCACCAAACACTGCGCCTGCCACGCAAAATGACATCCAAAAGCAGCTCCCATTTTTGACCCACGCCTGCCAACGTTTTAGCAATGTGCCGAAAGTACCACGCCTGCCACACATGAAAAAGTGTTCGATGCCCTGCACCTGTCACGCAAAACGACGTTCCAGACCTCAAAATGCCTCAGATGTCCCACACGTGCCACATGAAATGGACGTAGGCCAGAAAACGAGCACGGCACCCTAGTAGAATCTAGTAGAACTACACCCTTGGAAACAAGCAAAACGCGACAACCACATCGTGCGAGCCTGCGCAGTCGAAATGTACGTGGACATCTCACAAGGGAACTTGTGTGCGAGAATTTACAGCAAAAAGGCCGGAGATCAGATGGAGCACCCTGATCTAACCCTAGCCCTTTAGCTCCTACTGTAAGAACCCCTCAGCGTGGACACGCTGTTTGGGGGAAAAACTTTAGGATGTCAGATCATGTGTGCTCTTGGCCGTTCAACACCACAAAAGGGGCCAGTAAGTCAGAAATGGCAATTCTAAACCAGAAGGATTTTCAGTTTTCAGACGGATTCGTTGTTATGACCATAACCATGGCATGCAAGAGCAATCCAGCGACTCCTGTTTTCAGTGGTAGCGCATTCGGAGACTATTAGCCGCAGCACATGTCAATCCGCTCCAAGTCCTCGGCTGCCATCTGCCAGCACGGGAGGCGTGGGCGGTGTCGACTGTTGAGTCCTGGCCATTCGAGACGTCGACTGTCTGACGGTTCCAAATGTTCCAAAGAGGTCGGAAAACTCCACCTGATCGCATAATCACCTTCAACTTGCTGATTGTAGGTACGGACCCCAATGTCCAGCCAAGGCCCAAGGCCATGGTTTTGACCTTCCCTCGGTCCTCAGGCCGCTCTCGCGATGTCGTGGCCCTGAGATGCGCGGCTGATTCGAGGCAGGATCATGGACTTATGGCCTTCTTTTGTGGAGGATGCACATCTGTAATCTTTTGCAAACCCTCCATATTGAACAGAACAAGGCCGTTAGGCAAATCGCTTCCTCCAAGAATCCTGTAACTACACTTATGCTGGTTCGGTTGACCCTGCTAAGCTCCGGGCGGCTTGGCATAGCCCCAACGTTTTGTGCATGATGCCCCCCCAGCTTCAGAGTATGGGTTTTGGCATGCTGGAGATTATGCTTGGAATGTCTGCCTCATGTTGCACGTGCCTAAAAAATCCAGAGCATAATATATTCCCCGCCATCGTAGAATTGATGAGATCACTCAAATCATTCCGGTCATTGAGGTGCGTAAGTGATGCCGTCAACCCATGTCAACCCTCTGCAGCCATATGGAAAGAAGACATCAACAAGGCAATGCACCATCCCATTCGTGCACCGCCAGGTCACGCCAGGTCCGTAATCCCATCCCCCTGCGGCTTGGCCAAAAACATTTTCGAAGCGCTCGAAGGTTTATGTCGCTGAGCCGCGCCAAGGATTTGCGGTTCACCAGGGCTGTCTCAGCCAAGAGGATTGGTAGTTGAACCATGGACCAAAAAGTGTGGGAATTTGTCTGCAAAATTGGTATTGATAGATGTTGAATCATTTGGGGATGGGTCAATGAGTCAATACCCAAAGCACCATCTGAATCGGGGGATGAGCACCCATTTACCAGCTTTTCTGGGTGTTCACCAGGCTTTTAATGACAAATCTACCTTGGCAGGCAATAGTAGTCATGAGATCCCTTCAAAAGAAGCTTAAGATCCTTTCTCATGAGACAACCACTGGAACAGCGCAGGTACTGCTACTAATGCGCATCGTTCATCATCTTTAGATCCCCTGCCAGCAAAGCCCAAAAGATCGCATGGGATGGTTCGGTCGCCATCATCTCCAGTTTCAGTAGTTCAAGTGGCAGGGGGTCGAAATGCGCCATGAATTCATCAAGCACCATGGAGAAGAACCAAAGGACACTGCGAACTGTCAGCATCTTTTTGTGAAAAGTGGATAGCCCTTCTGGTTTTGAAGAGTTCCCGCGTCAAAAAAATGTCGATAGATAAGTCTCTCTGCATAACCCGCAAAGTGGCTAAGCCTTTTGCTGCATATCATATAACTGTAGATGCTGCCTCCTCATAGCACGATTTTGGTTGATTGGATGTGCATTTGGGTAAGGAGGAAAATTTGGGTTATGATACATCCAACTCAAGCTTGTCTTAAGGTTCGTGAGCATACTGCAAGCTGCCAGCAACTTGGCTGAGTCCTGTCCAAGCAATGAAATATAATGCTTTGGTCGGAGAGGTGCATGATGCCCATCAATTCCATTTGCAATGCAGTACTCTACGACCAAAAATTGGTTTTAAAATCAAAATCCGTTTTTGAACTCTACGAACTCTGTGAATCAAATCTTCTCAGATGGCATCAAGTACCTCCCCCGCTACCCCGGCTGCGCTGCTTCAGCGTTCTGCGCAACCCGTGACCTGCCCACCTGTGGTGCGATTTCCGGGTGCCCACTGCAAGCCACTTGACATTCGATTACCATCCCCAGCAAGGAACTTCCTGGTATTAAGGGTATCAAGGTGCAGGTAGCCGCAGGTGATTTCCCCACACTCCAAGCCCAGCCTGTGTCCACTTTGGGACTCCCACAGCTGCGGAGGGATATTAACCTGAAACCAAGAGCCGGCTTCATGGGGCTATGGCCTAACTGAGCAGCGTGTCATTCACTCAATATCTGTTGCGTCGGCTGCTTGGGCTGCTGGCAGTTGGCAACCAGCGTGCTCGCGACAGCCCCCCGTTCCTGGGGCAAATGACAAATGGGCCAGGTGTCAGAAGGGTCCAACAAAGAAAATATTGAAATTGGAACTATATGTGTATTTTTGTTATAGCGGCGGTGACCTTGCAACAAAATCTGGGAGCACTTGCGGTCATGCGCGGTGAGGCTTGTAGGCTGCCTGACCAGCTGGCAGCAAGGTAGTAACACCAAGGTACAAGGTGGCACCAGCTAAAGTCTATATTTACTCTAGAACTCAACTGTTCGAGGATGAAAACTGTTTCACCACTACTGCAGCACCATTTCTTCATTTTCAAAGCAAACCCCTCTAGGAGAGCCATTGCCTCTTCTGATCTGAGGTGCAAAGCAAGCCCAGCGCGGACCAAGTGGAGCCTGCCACAACCATCCTTGTGGAAAGCTTAGGGGCCCCAAAAAGTAACCCCCAAACAAATAAGATCTTATTACGGGGGATATTATGA
>Ga0126342_10009918_pt1:0-5000 | contig 17048 bp, 15 predicted proteins | sample Cyp1metagenome_FD_92528 | JGI IMG/M metagenome (GOLD analysis project Ga0126342, IMG submission 92528) | Coral microbial communities from Lord Howe Island, Old Settlement Bay, Australia - Cyphastrea 1 metagenome | ecosystem: Host-associated > Invertebrates > Cnidaria > Coral ... | reverse complement strand
AGACGAAATCCCACTGTGGCAGCTGGCATGTAAGTTCAGCTCTAGTGAGATATGCATATATATATATACATACTCCGAGGGTACATGCCCGAGAAGCTTGCTTTACTACTTATTTGAGGCTCCGGTTTTGGGGCATTGGGCCCACCTAGGCTCTGAGAAAAAGCGCCCCCCAATGCCGTAATAAAAAACCCGCCAAGACATGAGGTACGAATCACAATGGCTTGGATGTGCAACTACTAAGCATATCGCAAAAAACTAGTAAAGCACGAGTTACGAATCACAACGGCTTGGACGCAAAAATACTAAGGAGCTCATGAAAAACTACTAAGGCATGAGTTGCAAATCACTTTGGCTCGGACGCAAAACTACTAAGAAGGTCCCTCAAAATTGCAGAAAAGAAGAACATACTATTTCTTTTATTCTTTGGAGCATTTTCTTAATAGTTTTGCGGCCGTGCCAATACAAATCGCGAAATGGTCCTTAGTAGCTTTTGAACGCATTCTTAATAGCTTTGCGGCCAAGCCAATACCAAATGCGACACCGTGCTTAGTAGCTTTATCCCCCCCTTTAAGAGGGGGTTGGGGTGGTAAAAACTGAAATATGTTCAAAAAGGGTGGGTGTGTGTGTGTCCCCCACACCTAGAAATATGTCAGCTAAAAAATTCTGGTTCATAATGGTCTCTCCAAGGCCTGGTTCCATGCATGTATGTATATATGTATGTATATATGTATGTACGCACGTCGAAAATGAAAGGGCGTGCCATACCATCGCTGGGCTAAAATGTGGCATCCGAAGGACCCCTCTCCCGGCTTCTTTTGCCAGCCCCAAAAACATGTGGGGGGACGTATATTTCACGTGGTCAGGTGAAATATTTCTCAAAAATGTCTTGTCCTACCCCTCCCCCCAATATTCCAGCTTTTGAGCACGCTCTTAATAGTTATGCGGCCAAGCCAATACGAATAGCTAATTTAACGCTGCCTCCGCGTGATGTATGTGGATATGGGCACGAAAACATGGCCCCGCTCCCAAGGAATCAACGTTGCCACTCACAAAAGCCAGTCTTGCTGCCTTTGTAGCTGTTTTGCAGAGCGCGGAAGTAAGTCAACTCTGATGTCTGGCGGTGCCCGGGGTTGCGCCCAAGGTCGTCTACACTGCCGCTGGCTGTACAAATGTCTTTGCATTGCTCGTGGCTGTCAAGGTTCAACTTCGCATGCTTGCTGCAGAACAGCACGGGCATCCCTGCACCTTTTAAAACATGTAAAACGTTCCTTTGACGCTGCGACGCGTGCCCATTTTTGGGGCTGTGAGCCTGCATGCTTTTTGCCCTCCCCCACTGCGTACCCTGCATGTGAAACCAGCATCTTGGCACCAAGCGCAAGAAAACATACATGAAAGATGCAACCTGTCGCAGCTCGCATATACCATGGGCCCAAAATTGGGGCCACTAATTTGGACGCTGGGCTATTAATTCTTATATTGTGACCCCATTTTTGGGTCCAGAATCTGGCCCCTATTTTGGGGCCACAAAACACAAACAGGAGCTATTCAATACGGACAGCAAGTGTGCTCCTGCGGACGGAAGCTGACAGCAGCACATATATCCGTGATACTGTATATATATATATATATATCTGTGTGTGCGCACTCTACTATGACCCCCATCTATTCCCAACTTGAAGCATTCCCAGGATCCATAGGATTAGACCAGCAATGATGCCATAGCCGATGCTGAAAGTGTAAGGCATCGTCACCATGGCTACGAAGGCTGGCATGGACTCCTGGCATTTGTCTACGGTTGCGAAATCCTGCACCAGTGATGGTTTATCCCATTATATGGGGTTTCACGGTTTAACCATCCAAGGTGGTGCAGGAATTTCTTCCATCCACAGTATCATTCCTACTGTTGGCAAAGCCACACCTGCATGTGCCCCCGTATCCTGAAAGTCATCCCAGTCGATACCCCTAACAGAGCTGCACATCAGCGCGCCCAGCAGACACAGGATGGGCCCCGACGCCAGCGGTGGCACAGCGGACACCACCGGAGCAATGGGAATGGCCAGCAGGAAGCAAACACCAGTGGTCAAGGATGCCAAGCCTGCCGGCGCTATCGTAACTGGTTAGTAACCTGGGGGGTAGTTCACTCAGATATGCGACAACCACAGGAATTGGGGGCATACAATCACCAGGGCTCTTGACCAGTTACGATTTCTGGGATGATCCTCCAGGCATAGGCTGCTGGACGGACTTAGGGAGCGGCTGTGGACAAGTCCTGTACTCAAGTGTTGAGGCTGAGGTTCGAAGAATCAGGATGGTTTTGGACCTCTGTTTGAATTCAATTAAGACTTCCAAGACTAGCGCAGATCATGCAGCAATAGTAAGTCAAGTCAAATGTTCGAATGTGCCCCGATGACCATCACCAAACCATCAAGGCTATCATCTTCAACCAGGTCAAAGCTCAAGGCCAGCACGATCAAGATCCAGGTCAAGGTGTCTCAAAGCCTGAGGTTGTTTTCATATCTACAGTTAGTTTCACTTTGTTAGATTTGAACATTCATGTGGTAAACTCAATACCATAAACCATCCCAAAAATAATCATCAATTATTAGTGGTTGGTTGGCAAATATCATCCCCAGTCATGGTAGGTTTATGGAAGTTTATGGGTTTCCCACATTCAAGCACTATTAGATCTCTATTAAATCTCTCTCTTGATTACATCACTATTAATTAATCTCTATGAAATCACTATTAAGTCAGTATTAAATAAAATCACTATTTGGTCATATTAAATATTATTAAATCACTATTTCCAAGCCCTGACCACGTTTCCCAGGTCGACGTCGCCTGTCTTGGCGCCATCCGCCACGCCCGCGGTGGATTCCGCAAAGGTGGCCACGGTGGACACGCCGAGCATCGAGCCGAAGAGGGCCGCAATGGCATCGGCCAAGTAAGCCTCTGGTGGTCCCACTAAGGGGCCATTAAAAAAGGGAAGCCAAGAACCCCAGAAGTTGGATGACACGGAAAATGAGCAGATTTTTAAGTTCTGGGTTTTTGTGGCGGCTCTGAAATTCGGAAGTTTTCTCTACCATCTTGCATCCGATGCTTCAGAGCCGACTGATCGGGCCATAGCACCCATCATCCCTGAACTTCGTCAAAGGTGTGCAACTGGAGTATGTTCTCCAAATATCTCGCCTGTTTTCCAATCATGGGATTCAACCAACCTCAAAGGTGACCCAGGAATCGATTCTTAGCCCCTATTATTAGTGGCTGTTGGTTGAATCCATCAACTCATCTGAACTTACTGGTGCTAAACATAGGGATGAATAGGTAAACGACCCAATCCATAACTAACAATCATCCAATTCCTCCATTTACTGCTGCCCTCTAGGCTAACATAGCTATGGAAAAAAATAAACTATTCCCCCAATAACAACTATAATCTAAAGATGTAAAGTAAGTAAGTCAAGTCAGGGTAAACTGGATATCCCCATTATGCGCCCACTCTATCCCCATTGTACCCCCATGATACTACCATTCTTTATGGCCAACTCCATCCGAGAGACCATGTTTTGCCGCGCCAAGGGCAAGTTGCCACGCCGATCCGTGAGGCCTGCCACCTTGGCCACGGCAAAGAAGGTTCCGGAGGAGTCCAGCAGATCCTGAAGCGGAAAGTTGGCCGATTTAGCTGCCCCTATTTTTGATTCATTGATTCATTTATGAATCTATTTATCTATAGTGTTTTGGTACTGGCCATATCTACATCAGTTATGTATCTATGTTCTTATTTATTTATCTATATCCATATATCCATTGATGCATGCATTTATCTGTTTATTTAGGTATATGTCTGTGTACTTATCTATTTACTTATCTATCTACAGGATCTTTCTGTTTTTTCATTCATGCATTCATGTATCTGTCTATCTCTCTATGTATTCATTTATTCTAAAACAGGAAAGATCGGTATGGGTCGAATCCCTGCAGCCAGGTGAACAGCAAAATAGCTGGTAAAGGGATGTTCACCCCCAACAAATATGGAATAAAATAGTGTGTGTATATATATACACACATAGTATTATACGTGTGTGTGTGTGTGCGCCAGTGCGCGTGCTTGTGTATGTGTGCATGCATGCATTAGATAGATAGATAGATAGATAGATAGGTAGGTAGGTAGGTAGATAGATAGATAGAAAGATAGACAGATAGATAGATAGATAGGTATAGATAGATATACATAGGTATAGATAGATAGATATAGATAGATAGATAGATAGGTAGGTAGATAGATAGATATAGATAGATAGATAGACAGACAGATAGATAGATAGATAGATGTAGATAGAGATAGATAGAGATAGATAGAGATAGATAGAGATAGATAGATATAGACAGGTATAGATAGATATAGATAGGTATAGATAGATAGATATAGATAGATTGGTATAGATAGATAGATATAGATAGATTGATATAGATAGATAGATAGATAGATGGATAGATAGATAGATAGAGAGAGAGAGAGATAGAGAGAGAGATAGATAGGTAGATAGATAGATAGATATAGATAGATAGATAGATAGATAGACAGACAGACAGATAGATAGATAGATAGAGATAGATAGAGATAGATAGAGATTGATAGATGTAGATAGATAGATGTAGATAGATAGATGTAGATAGATAGATGTAGATAGATAGATAGATAGATAGATGGATGGATGGATGGATGGATGGATTAGATAGATAGATAGATAGATAGATAAATCGATCGATCGATAGATAGATAGATGTAGATAGATAGATAGATAGATAGATAAATCGATCGATCGATAGATAGATAGATGTAGATAGATAGATAGATAGATAGATAGATAGGTAGGTAGATAGATAGATAGATAGATGTAGATAGATAGATGTAGATAGATAGATGTAGATAGATAGATGTAGATAGATAGATGTAGATAGATAGATGTAGATAGATAGATGTAGATAGATAGATGTAG
>Ga0126342_10009917_pt1 | contig 17049 bp, 11 predicted proteins | sample Cyp1metagenome_FD_92528 | JGI IMG/M metagenome (GOLD analysis project Ga0126342, IMG submission 92528) | Coral microbial communities from Lord Howe Island, Old Settlement Bay, Australia - Cyphastrea 1 metagenome | ecosystem: Host-associated > Invertebrates > Cnidaria > Coral ... | reverse complement strand
AAATGTGTGCCACATTCAATGCTCAGGCTATGCGTTCGCTGCCATCTTGGAAAACGGCTCAGTGATCACGTGGGGCCATCCAGAACGCGGCGGTGACAGCTCTGCTGTCCAAGAACAATTTGCAGCTTTGTAGCAAAACTACGCAAAAATTGCATTCATGTGAGCCACAAGCAAGCATGGTCCACAGATGTGTACAGTTGCGGCCGGTTGCAGTTGTGTCCGTTTCGCGCGGGCCAAACCTGTGTATTTAGGTACAGCTATGCAACTTCTCAGTGAATGTTAACCTCAGGCAACTTCATTCTTAATTAACACTGGTTGGTGGTTTGGAACATTTTCTATTTTTCCATATATTGGGAATAATCATCCCAATTGAATTTCAGATTTTTCAGAGGGGTTCAAACCACCAACCAGTGAACATACAGCTGTTTTTTCCCTACGGCGAAGCAGTTTGCAGAGTTTCGCCAATTGATTCAGCTTTGCCCGCATAGACAGCACCAAAGTCCGGGGCGGGTTTCCCAACAACCGGGCAATGATTGAATAGTTAGACGTGGGAGAAAAGTTTCAGTGAACAACCCGGCATTTTTGACAAATCCATAGTGCTGAATACATCCCCGTTTTGGGTCTGAAAATGAACGATTGCCTAGGAGGATGATGATCAACCATGGCATTTAGGGGTACCCCATTTTAAGCCAAAAGCATTTTGGGTCGATTCTGCCCGGTTCAGGTACCAGAAGAGCAAGATGTGGTGTCTTTTGAGGACGTCTATCCAGACGGCGAAGAAGACGAGGACGATAGTTACGCAGAGTTCGAAGATTACTGAAAAAGCTCTGCGACAGGAGTTCTCCAACAGACCAATCTTGCGAAGCTGACATCAATAACTTTGTGATGGTGGATGGTTGTGAAACACCATATGGGGATGGGTCAAAAGTCAAAACCTATTATTACCATATGACTGGGGGAATAAACATCCATTAAGCAGCTATTTTAGGGTGCCCATTAACCATATAGCCTCAACAAGAAGAGCTCCTGTTGAGAAAATGGTCGAACCCCCCAAGGTGTTCTGCACCAGGGCCTAGCAGCACTCGGTTATGGCCAGAGAATCACCGAAATTGGGTTGCCAACGAAGCATGAGATGTGTCAAACGACAAAGGCACCGAAATTGGGATGTTTCCTAAAATAGGGGCACCCCCAAATCATCCATGTTATTTTCGGATTTTCCCTAAAATAAACCATCCAGCTAGCTTGGGGTACCCCCCATGGCTATGGAAACCTCCAGTTTTTACATAAAACAGGTGCACTTCATGACTTATGGATTCCATCAATGTTGGGATGCATCCAGCTAAACCAGGTTTTTTTTTGACTTCAGCAGTGCCACCCGTCCACCGCAAAGCATTGAAAGATCTCCAAAAAAATGTAGCTGGGCTTGTGCGAAAATGGTGGAGTCAAAGCAATCTATGGCAAAAATGGTCGGAAAAAGGATTGATTCACTAGTGGAATCAGGTTTCAGACATCTTGCCACCTGGAAATTTAGGGCCCAGAATGGGGCCATCTTCACCCATTTGCAGCCATTTTTCAAGCCGCATGGGCGCCACAAAACAAGGTTCCGTTTGAGGCGGGTAACAAGCCATCGTCTACGCAAAACCATAGACAGACTGTCCTACAAAAAAGAAGATCAGCAGCAAGCGAAGAAGCCACGACAACCCTTCATGATATGATCATGATATGAACGAATCATGCTTCATATCCAGCACAATCGTAAGAATTGGTAGCATGTTAATTTAATCGTTTCCAGCCATAGATGTTAGAAAGCCACCAGCAGCTGTCGATCCGTCGAGTCGTCGTGATCCACCGGTCATGGCATGGACGCTGCGGGTTGGCGTCATCCTTGCCATCAGTGAGGTGACATGGGGATTACCCTCTGGTAAACTAACATAACTATGGAAAATTGCCATTTATAGTGGATTTTCCCATGAAAAATGGTGATTTTCCATAGTTTTTTGTATGTTTACCAGAGGGTATGGGGTATGCTGAAGCCGTTTGGATTATGGATCAGCTCCGGTTTTCAAAATGGTCCCATTTTGACACACAAAAAAGCCAGACTCCATAGTGGATGTGTCCAATGAGGAAGATGAGATCCTCCACACTTTGGGCATGGTCACTTGGGAAACCTGGCCATTTGTAGATTGGTGGCATCTCGATACATCATCTTGATGGTTTTACTAGTACTAATATCTAATAGCAATATCATGTAATATTTATAGAATACATATATATATACATAAACAGATAGATATAGATATAGATATGTACATAAACAGATAGATATAGATATAGATATAGATATGGATATAGACATAGACATAGACATGATAGATCTACTGGTACATATAGCAACCCGCTGTGTGCTGTGCCGCTCAGCGCGCTTGGCGCTACTGGAACGCGGAGTTGGTGGAGCCATTGGAAGAGCCGCCCCGGGAAACTCCGTGGGGGCACGCAGCGGTGACAGAACAAGGGGATTCACCAGCAAAAAACGAGGACGAGAGGTTGATGGTTGATGGTTGATTTACTACCAGATGGTTGATGCTTTTTTTTTTTCCGCCAGTTTTTTGGAACTACTGGTACCAGACTTGACGGTAGATTTACTGGGTAAAATGCATGTTGGAAGATTTGATTTTGCCCAGAAACATACATTTTACCGATGACTAGCGTAGTTTTGCCAGCAAATATGGTGATTTTACTTTAGCAAAACACATGTGGTTCTTTATTTGATTTTACTAAGGCAGGATAAAATTGGGATGTACTACCAGAAAACGTGATTTTAATTTCTGCCAACATGTTTGGAGTAAGGACTTGCCCTTTCCCAAGGTAAGATTTCACTGCCCGAAATTGGGGATGTAGCCTGCCACGTCAGATTCACCACAGGGTTGCAGTCAGGAGACAGGGCGGTTCATTGAAAACTAACGAACACAAGGTTTATTGACGTCGTCGTCTGACCTTTTGTTACCCTTGAATTCCTAAAAAACCCGAAAGATATACATTATAGATCATTATGGATATACTTAATTAGAAAGATATACATTAATATATATATATTAACATAGATTAATCATTAATATACATTATAGATATAATTCCAAGCCATTTTTCTCAATTTCTGGGCTGAAGATCCCATCGAAAAAAAACACCCAGGGGATTCCCATCCCAGGAGAGGCGATGAATCGACCCACAGGTGCATCCTGGGAGACCCGGTCCATATGGGTTTAAGGATGTCTAAGGTTGAGGTTCATATATATATATATATTATATAATATATATATATATATTCATACCTGGGAATATTTTTTTTTCCGACTTTCAGAATTTCAGCCGGTTTCGGAATTTCGGAATTTCGAAAAAGAGATGTTTCTATTTGCAACATTTTGCTTACAGTTGGTAAGGTTTCAAAAGAGAAGTGCCCAATATGGGCATGGCATGGATCAAATTTGAGTGCCTGGTTATACCTTGTCCAATGCTGAGATGCAGACAACATCTGTGGTCGCAGTGGAAATTCTTTATGAATTCCAGAGCTAATGTGGGTTCCATGTCTGGGTTTGTGTTTCACGGCCTTATTTCAGAAGGATAGCTGGGAGAATTTCTATCAAGAGTCCTGAACCTTAAAGATCTAGTGTCGGACTCATGTGATTTTTTGATGAACGATTCCAATTGCAGGTGTAGGTTATACGTATTACTGTATTACTGTAACATCCATTATGTTATCATACACTATAACAATGATGATTGGTTAGTGGATATCCATTATGATTATGTTTATCATCCACTAACAGTATCATCCATTGTATCATCCATCGCATCATCCACGACATCATCTATTATCTAATCGATGGGTTTGACGACCATAAATACCATCTATCATCTATGGATCATCCATAAATGATATACAGATATAATCTATGGATCATCGACCAGTAGCTTTGTATCACCCTGGTTGCAGAGGGCTTTTCTCCAGTCAGTCGACCCGAAAAATCCTGGGAGGTTTCAGGACTTTTTACACCATGACTTCACCTCTGACGGAGCCGCGGGAACCGCGGGTTCCGGGATTTTTTTCTGGCACGGAGGGCTCACTACGGAATCATAAGTGGCTTGTTTCAGCCCAGTTGATTTAATGATTCAGTAGGGTAGGTTTACATCAAGTAGATCTTGGGAAAACGAGGAAAATGATCCATCAAGATCAACGGGATGAACATGATGGGCTCAAGAAAATATCATTGGATCCAAACGAACAGTTTGCCCAACATGGTGTGCTTACGGACTGGCAATTGCCTCATTTGATGGGGTTCGAAGCTGAACGGAAGGGGAACTTATCCTTTCCTATTTCTCAGGTCCAGCTGTTGATTCCATAAACATTAATGATACTTACTGATGTTTGCATCGTTTTGTTCATGAATTCTATGCTCATGTTTGCTTCTTGATAGTGCCTGGCTGATTTATGCACTTACTCATGTCATTGTTGTTCGTGGCTATACCTCATTTGCAACAGGCTGTGTGCAAAGCCAGTGTTGATTTGTTCTTGAATCCATTTTGCTTGGCTACTTGTACATGCCACCTTTCTTGATGACACCAGCAAACTGCGGGCATGACACCATTTGCTAGGAAAAACCTTGGTCTTCTTGGGTTGGGTAGCTTGATAGTTTATCTTCTGCATTTTTTTTGCCATGAATTCGGGTACACACTACCAGCTAAGAAACATGCAGGGTACCGAGGATTGGCCCTTTGATTGCTCGTTTCAAACAGTCTTATTTTCCCCTGATCTTGGGAGGATGATCTAGACTATCTCAACATATTTTTCCCGGGTCAGAGGGCATACTCAAAACCACCAGCCAGTTATGAAAATTGATTTCTTCCTAGGGAACTTGTTTGCGGAAATCCCTAAATGATTGGGTAAATCGATAGTTTGCTGTAGATTGTCCCCATAGATGCCATAGACCAAGCCATAGATTTCTGTTGCTTCCCACCTTTCTTGATGGTTGAAGCAGCAGAAAAAACTCCAAAACCTTGAAGGACTGGTGCCGACCTTGTTGATGCTTCTGCTACTTGGAGCATTGGGCCGGGTATACTGTACCAGATGGGCAATCAACAACCCAGACCTCGGAACTCAGTGGCACAGTGGCCGTCCAGTAGCATCAAGGGGGCAACCAAGGGATCCTCATTTAGACCAGAGTGAAGTGAGTGGGCCTCAAATCTTCAGTTGATGTGTCAGAATGTGTTGATGATCCCCAAAGCGGATTTTGGTGTTCACATCGCCACGCTTTGTTGACATTTGACATGGTGTTCAAGCTATATACAACATTATACAACGTCTATTTTGGCGTGGAACCACATGGAACCACCTGACCTTCAATGATTTCCCCAGCTAGTTAACCACCCTGTGGGGGATTTCCCGGCCATGACTAGTCAACCCCCTGGCGCCGAAGGCTCTTGGTTTTGGATGTACTTGCCTTGGCGGCATGTGCAAGGTGCGATTCACACCGCCTTTCCCCGGGATGGTGTTAAATCATGGCCCGAAATGGGTGAAGACCTTGGGAAGTCGTGGGTGTGTCCGAAAATGGGCTATACCCCAAGATTCCGTGTTTTTTAATGGGACAATTTTCAGACACAGCCACTTCATGAACATGGTAATTCGACTAAAGAGCTGAACTGGCTAAGTAGGATTCGGAATCAGTTTACCAGATGGTGGCCGACGAACTCACGGGGACAGCATAGCCTGCGATTTGGGAGAGATAAACAGCAAGTATCTGGGTCAATCAGACAGTAATATGGGCTTTCTGTAAATGTGGTATTACTCAATATTACCCCCCAGGATATGGCCCTTTTAGGAGGGATACTGATGAATCTATGGATTTAGGCGGGCTGCCGTATTTTCCAGCAACAAGGGGAGGATTGTACCAGAGATGATCGAAGCATCGATTTCTTTAAAGTATATAATGATCATATTCCAATAAGCTGCAACCAGTGATGACAGGAAAACCACACGCTCTTCACATCTGAGAGGGGTATTTGTTGTTTTTTTTTCCTGGGCAGATCATGATGGTCTAAAAACGACTTCATCCAAAGTGATCGTAAACATGGGGAAATGACGGTCCAAGATGACCTGATTTGACTGGACTAACTGCAATCCAGATCCGACAGTGGGAACAAGCGTTGTCACTGGGAATGGTGTTTTTCATTGCCAGCGAGGCTATAACACATATATGGCCCCATATACAGATATTGGATGATCTTGATCATTTCCAGCAGGAATCATCCCATGGGACCATACCCAAGTGGGCTTGACATGGTCAAACCATGGCATTTCTCGTTGGGTCCCAACTTCCCTGGTGCCGTGTGCTGCTGCCGTTTCAACCCGCCCGTTTCAGCGATCGCCGAATCGCCGGGGGGCGCGATTCGGGGACCCAGCCGGGGGCGCCAAGCGCTGGGAAGCATGGATGTTCATTACCCAAGTATTGGGACCAGAGGTTATTGTAAGCCATATGTATATTAATAATCTACTACTACTACTACTACTACGACGACGACGACTACTACTACTACTACTAATGATAATAATGATAATAATGATAATAATGATAATAATGATGATAATGATGATAATGATGATAATGATAATACTAATAATAACTCATAACAATATATATATATATTTATACACACTATATATATAATATACACTCTATATATATGTATACATTATGTATATATATATAGTTTTGTCACCAGAAACATCCGTCATCCATAGCTGAGCCGAGGTCATGGATGTGACCGTGGCTGGTGCCCAGGCCTCACAAGCCATCGGAGTTGCAACAACTCCTCTTGATGTATATACTATATATATACACATATTATATAAATATGTTGTACTTTATATAGAATAGATATAAAAAACCATAGATAATCATATGAGAAGTAAAGTACCTACTACATATATATGTATCAATATAGATATATTTAGTACCTACTGCTGCTAGCGCTGTCTAAGAACGAACGCACTACTTTGTACGAATGCTCCTTGATGTCATAGCCAGGCACCTGGTTGAGCCTGGCCACACTGGAGTCAGTCGAAACATTTCTCTACCTAAACTATCGCTATTTGGGGATGGGTCAAAACCCTATCCCCCTGGTGAACATCAAAATAGCTGGGATTTATGGATGTTCATCCCCCTAAAAATGGTATTTATAGGTATTGATCCATAGCCATTTGACTGTAAGGTGTAAGGTTTTGACATGTCTTTTGTAAATTTGACACTATGCAAAAGGGCGAATTCGGAGATGTCAAATAGTCACAGTCACATTGGATCTACATTCAACAAGACTGGGTCCTGATGGTAGAACCCTAGCTCGATCAAAAACCACAAGTTTCACTTGCAGAATGCATTTTGGTCAAAACCATCGAGTTGCAGCTAGATTTTCCATTTTTTTAAAAAAACTTTTTTACCTTTCCAGTGAACCGACCAGCGTCCGCACCGCAGGGGCTTCCGGAAAAAGCCTATCTCTCACTCCGCGCGGGCGACGTGTTGGGATGCTCAGTCCTCCGACTGGGTGACCGGTGGGCCGCAAAAAACAGCTGCGCAACCTATTAGATTTGATATGGGAATCCAGCTGGTAGCTGGATTGATGTTGGGTTTCCAGCTGGTTGCTGCTGGAACCAGATTCCCACCCAAGATTTTGGTGATGATTTTGCTGGAAAATTTCCACCCAAGATTTTGGTGATGATTTTCGATTAGGGCTGGACATGGTGATTTCATCAACATCTATGGACCAGCTCCAAGCTAGCCACATTTGCCGATGAATTTTGCCCAACTCCAGTGGTCCAGTGGTCGTCAGCAATGGCGAGGATTGAGAGTTGTGCAATCGTGGCAGTGGTGCAATCGTATCTATGACGACGTATTATCTAAGCAAACCAGTGACTCAGTGCTTCCTTGCTACATCTTGCGAAAGTTTCTATCGTGTATTGCTTGGTGGTTCCAGGAATCGCATGAGAAATCTACCTGATCTGATGGTGATTCCGGTGATGGTGATGATGATTATGATGATGTTTATTATTATTATTAGTGATGATGATGATGATGATGGTGGTGATGGTGGTGATGATGGTGATGGTGATGGTGATGGTGATGGTGATGCCGATGATGATGATGATGATGATGATGATGATGCCATTGACTTTCACTTTTTTGGGGCCTGGGGCCCCAGTATCTCCTTCTGAATTTCAGGCGGAAACAGACCCAATATCGACCAGGCAGTGTGGGGATCATCGGATATGGCAGCTCTTCTCTTGTTGTCCTACCTTCCCAAAACGAAGGTATCATAGATCAATGGATAAACATGGTATAATAGATCAATTTCTTCTTGTTGATCAATGAATATAAATGAATAAATCGCAATAAATCAGTGAATTCAGACATAAATTGAACAACCAAGGCATTACAATGACCATATTAGAGGCATCGAAAAAAAGTCCGTGGGCTTGTTCTTTCAGCTACACATTGATGACATGGCGTATTGGTAATTTCTGCCAGTCATGGATAACATGACCCATGAATACCCATGAAAGTATATGGGTAGTGATTTATGGTTCAGTGAATTCATATATGGGTAGTATAATCATGTTTCAGTATATGGTTGTTTCTCAGAAAAAGTATGAAACAGTGATTTTACCTCTGATATTTATGGAACATCACAATTTTTAAGTCAAACAAATCCTCAAAGAAATCATCTCTAAATGGGACCAAAAACAATCCATGGCTATGTCGAAGAAGCAGAGGCCGCCTCGGGTGATCATTGAGATCATTGAGATCTGAGTACCGGATGTGCATCCCAGTTAGTAAGTGCTTTAAACACCCATTTATGGCTGGGTATATCTAATTATATCTAATTATATCCAAAGAAGTGTATCAACTGTGCTATATATATATATTAAATACATATGATGTATGATTATTGATATTGATAAGTCATGAATCACTCGCAAAGTGGGATGCTCAACATGGTATCTACCCACTCTGTATGGAAGTTTTCCGCAACAAATTCGCCAGGAGGTCCCTATAGGACGCCATGGATTTTGTAACATCATTGATAGGATCACCCATTGCCGCAATACGATGATCCATGATAGGGTGACATATCCAACATATCCAAATCATCCTCCCAAAAAAAGTACATCAAATTTTACATCCGTGTTACCCTTGGATTTTCCGGGAAACATATGGATTCTTGGGTCCCCTTGGGTCCCCATGGGTGCCCATGGGTGCGAGTGCGAGTGCAACTCGCCAGGCGAGTGCTTTTCCTTTGATGGAAAGCAGCCGCCCAGACAACTGGTCGGGGCACCTTAAGGGGTGCGGGCAGGGGCAGATCTATGCACCCGCAGAATGATTTGCAATTAACAAAGAATAACTTGAAAAAGAAATGACCATAAATTGTATGGAGTATGGACCAAGTATAGGGTTTTGACATGTTTTTAAAGGATTTTAAAAGAACCATATTTGGATGTTCAGGCTCAGAATTCATCATGCTACGCCTTATAGATCTTGCTTGACCAGTAGATGTAGCATTTTTTTTCATCATTTTGACCTTATACCAAAGTGCAAGCTACATGATTTCCACAGCCAGTGTAGGGACTTAGCACTGAACATTAATCAACCAAAACGCCCAGACCGTTGCGAACGTCGCAGGAGCAAAAGTGACAAATTTCCGGGTCAATTAATTCAAACACCATTGCTGATTTTCCGAGTTTCAAGATTCTCATTGCAAATCTAGGTGCTGGAAATCCAGATACAAGGTGCCTTGACGTACCATTTCTTGATGTTTCATTTATGGTTTCTTGCCGTTTTTCGAAGGCAACTTTGAAGCTGAACAAGGTAGGTGTACAATAGGACCACTGTGCGATGTTTTCCCTGCGTTGCGCCTCTGAGGTGGTTGATGTCTTCGAAAAAGTGGGTTCTGCTCAGGCTTGAAATGTCATGAAATGAGTCATGTTGCACTGGGGTTCATAAGACACTACTTAAGTTACTTACCATTTATGATGGAAGTTATCACTGTTAGGGCATCCCTTTGTTAGGGGTGTCTTATGAATTCGGGGTTTAAGCGAGTTGGCAATATCCAGTTGGAAAATCGTGGGGACCATGCTCTTGCAGTTCCGTGAGATTTGCTGGGTGTATTTCATGGCTTTGGATTCAAAGTTGCAAGGTAGGTACCATCTGGTTATGACTAACATAGCCATGGAAAATCCCTACCATAAATGGAGGTTTATAGCTGGGAAAATTATCTATAAATGGGCCATCTAAACCATGGCTATGTTAGTCATAACCAGAGTGTAAATGGGATCATTGTTCTTACCATGGGTCAACCGGCACGCGGTAAATTTTGATGGTTCCCAATTGATTCACCGTGAATTGTTCATCAACAGTTATGATGTTCATTTTCTTTCTGACCGGAAAATGGTCTTTCAAAGCAGGTCCCGTTTTCCCACATAGGTTGGGAAGGTCAACCTCTGTTTCCCATCGTACATGGTTGTGACCCACAACCTCATTTGAATGTTGTTATGCTTGTTCGATGGCAAGGGGGTCAACATCTGCCGTTTTTGGAGATGAAAATGATTCAAACATATTCAAACTATCAGGGATGGTACATCATGTTACATCCCATATCTGGGTAAATTATAACGACCTCAGTGCGACCTCACTGTAATGATGGTTACTTAGGGGATTTATATGGATTTATCCCACTATAGAGCCTTATTTCAGGTTAGAGAATTACTATATTTCACCCAGCCATATGCCCCATCAACAGCTGATGGAGAAGCTGATCCCTGGATATGGCGCAGGTGAGCGTCTCTGACCTGGCAGCCCAGGGTGGATCGAACCTGGTGCAGTTGCAGGGCAGGCGCCGCGCTCACGGGTTTTCATGGCTTTGGAGATGGACTTTACTTGTGGTTTATATGTTGAATTATGTTTCTATGTTTTATTTTTTGGAGGGGGAAGCCATTTCATTTTGTTGAGGGGAAGATCTTTTCATTTTATTTTTGGTGGATGATGTATTTCTTAATTAAGACCAAACACATATGGAGATGTTTGAACATCTTTGATGATGACAACGACAACGATGATGTCACGGTCATGGGTTTGCGGGATACGTTCATCTGAAATCTTGCCTTACTGCGTCAGACACGCCAGAGGCACCTGACATGTGAAACCAAGCAGCTACTGGCGTCCGGCGACATTTTTCGCGCAGGATGAACATGCTTGCAGGGTGAGTTTGTGATTATAAGAAACCACAAATCACAGCAGTTGATACTTGACCCACATGGATTTGCACTTACTGCGTATGATCATTGAGAGCTATAATTTTGGTATAATTGGCCCATAAATTCCAAAACATATTCCGAATCCAAACACGGGACATGCACATCATGCCCATAAATACTCACGCACGGCTGCCCTTCTGGTATCGGGAAAAGCTTAGATCCTTGTTTTGATGCCCCTCTTGACAAGCATGTCACAGTCATGATTTACCTAGCAGCAACATGTAGCAATGTAGCGGAGCATTGATACGACTAGTATGTAGAAACCAATGATGTGTCGTGTGACAGAAGGCCTAGAAGATACTCTCCATAATTAAGATTATGTAAACATAGACATATCTATTACCTGCAATCTAGATGTGGAACATCTTGCACACGTTTTTTGTTGTGACACATGGTATATACCACTACACAAAAACCGCATCAAGATCCCCTCCTAGACGGTCGCAGGGATGGCAGCATTGTGCTCGATATGCAAGCCAAGGTTGGGAGGGGATGGGAGGCGAAAAAAACTGGTTGGCAAACCCGGAATGGGAATATCACATACCAATGATGATGGATGGTTATATTCCCATTGGTATGTTATATATGTTATATGGCATAATATACCGGATATAGCACTGGATGATATAACATACCATATCATCCAGTGACAATACACCATGGTCTGGGATACTTTTTGGCAATTTCTGGTGGTTTCCCAATGAGATGATGGTCCAAGAGGACTCCAAAGTGGGTTGAAAGCACCCACCATTGGCAATCGATACTTAGTGTGCCATGCGAAGTTAAGGAACGTTATTTAAGTGACTTTCCTTGAAGGTATTTCGAGATGATGACAAAAAAAAAACGGCTCTGGCCTCGCTAGTTGTGGGGATTGCACACAATCAACGTCTGGGATTTCGATCCTGCCAAGAACTTCAGGAGATTCGATGTATCAACTGGGTTCAACTGTTTTAGTTTTATCCAAAAAAACATGGGATAGGATGATCGGAATTTCGGCCGGTCCTGCTCCAAGTTTTGGTGTCTTTTTTTGGTTTGGGAGTCTGCCGGGCAGCGGCAATTTTTTGAAGCATGTCCCATGACCTCGACACCACGATTCCAAGGGGAGGTCTGCACGGAGGTCTGCACCACTGGGCACCAATTGCATCAAGCAATTAACTGGTGATGGTGATTTTTGATACACTTTTGGATGGTTTTTGAGATGATGATGATGATGATGATGATCCTCAATAATGCATGCGATATGTCAAACCACACTCTCACCCAAGTCTGGTCCTTGTCATCCCCGTTTTTTTCCACAGCAACCAGCTTCGGGCTCCAGTTTTCCGTAGGTCCATGGCGATGCCGAAGTCCGGAAACCGCGGGTTTCAAGACATCAGGCAGGGGGCTGGCCCACTGAGCCAGCAGACTTGGGTGAAAGAAATTGCTGGCCCTTTCGTTAAAAAAAGGGTTTCTCCTTGCAACAAATTGCAACAAACATGAGAATCACATGTTGAAGTTCCAAAAAAAAACACGCTCGTTGTAGTGTGCTTGTACCTATTTCAAAGAGAGTTTTCTTCAAATGAAGCATTGGGCGGATCATCGGATCATCGGTTTTTTCTGGCTTCGTGAACCTGGCTCAGCCAGCTTTAGTTCGATGATTTTCCCAGCCATAGCCCTTAAAAAGAGGCAGCTATGGATGCCCAAGCCTATCTGGAGGTGCTACCCCTGAGGGCCTGTGATGGCCTTTTTGTGGTATGTTTCCCAACCCTGGGTATCCCCGAGGGGTAAGATTTCTTGAATTTTCCAACTGTCAAAGTTGCGATCTTCCACATGTTTTCTCTCGAATTTCTGGTGCCTGTCGGGTGCCAACAAATGGTATTCAAGAACATCATCTGGTTGGTGGTTTGGAACATTTTTCATTTTTCCATATATTGGGAATAATGATCCCAACTGACGAACTCATATTTTTCAGAGGGGTAGGTCAACCACCAACCAGTCATGTTGGGGGTGACAACCAGGTTGGCACGAACAGGGTAGGCACAGAGTCACGATCAGACAAACTGGGGAAAATCCCAGTTTGAAGCGTTTGAAGCTTTCACCACAGAAAACACAGGAAAACACCCTGTTAAAATCTCTGGTTGGTGGTTTCAAACATGAATTAATATATTTCCATTTCATATTTTGGGGATGTCATCCTTCCCATTGACGAACTCCATCATTTTTCAAGATGGTTAGCCAGCACCACCAACCAGATCTATTTGAGACCAATCTTGGTTGAGCGGTTTTGCGTTTTTCCCGTGACAACTTATTCAACTTAGTGGCATGGACCACGGCACGAGCCATGACCGGGGGAACCCCCCAAGGCTTCTCAACCAACGGCATGTTCGAATGGCATTATAATTTGTTTCCATGATTGTTTGGCTGCAGCTGAACCATGATTTTTCAATATTTTTCATGAGGTATCAGAACCATATCACAATCAATGATTTTCCATGATTATCATTTCGGTTTTCCTGGAACTAGCTAGTACTCATTCCAATACCACTAACGATCATTCGCTGAAATCATTCGCGAAAACCATTCCCTAATACTATTGTTACTTGTTAATCTTGTTAATATCATTCCCAACTATGATTATATTCCAACTAATGGTGAATATCTATGGACTATATATACAATATATATGGGTTCTTATTGTCCCTCTATTTTCACAAATGATCGTTGATTATCCCACTTTTTGAAAACTGGGGCGAGATGGGCGAGGCGCATTCTGTCCAGCATGTGTTGTGGGGAACTCAGGGTGGAAGTCATGTGGAGATCGAGGTGGGATGTCTGTCACCAAAAATCTGGGACTTACCACGCCAAGGGGGATATTTCACTGGAGAGAATGATGAGAACCAGTCGGAATTGGAGGTGCCTACTGGTAGATCAAGCCTACCGGTTGAGATTCCCATCATTGGACGAAGGTAATCCAACTGTAGATGGAATTCTGGTATATTTGGCCCATCAAGAAACATTCAATTTGGCTTCTGCTCCATGACTAACCATGCTGGTTATGTCAATGTCGATCCTAAGCCCAGAGGGGATTCATATCCATCTGTGAAAAGGGACTTCCAACAAAGCCACAGTAGATTCCAAGATGGCTACCATGCCGATTTGGCCGCTATTGGATAACATTCCACATCATGCCATATCAACAGATGCTGTGGCTCCCGGAACAGACATTTTTGTCAAATCCAAAATCTCGAAACTGGATTCAGGTGTCGAAACCCACAAGAAATCTCAAGTTGGAGGTCAAATCCATGTGTAAAGAATTTTCCCACACCATGAATTGGGCTAACCATCTCATAGTTACCCTTCTGGTTATTTAACATAGCCATGGTATAGATGGCCTATAGAAATAGATGGTTTACCTATTGATAGCATGGGTGGATTTTCCATATGAACATGTAACAAATAACCAGATGGTATCATCAGTTTCCCTATGAACATCAGCATAACGGATCCACAGAGTCCCCTAGGCAGGGCATGGTGCACGAGCTGCTGACCTCGCGTCCCTCGGATCCCTTTTCCTTCATGATGGGCTACATCCAGGTGCGAAGATGTAGGGATTGTGGACCGGCGAAGCGCTGTGGAAGTTGGGAATTTGTTGTTGGATTTTAGATGATTTCAGCAATGAAACATGAGGATTTTAGACTTTTAAGACCATTCAACATTTGACTTTTGGACCATTTCACATGCGACCTTGTTGCCGAGCTCAACATTGATGGTTCATATTATATTTCACATATGCCATAGCTGGCATGAGTGCTATGGCTTGCCAGTGACGATCGTCCCGGTACATGAAGGTTGTGTCTGATGAGGAATTCTCCAAATTTATGGCCATCAAATAATGGAGAAGAGGATTTTCTGGACGAATTTAGGTACAGAGGTACCCTATTTTGAGACAAACACCGCATGTCACCCCGAATGTTTCGGCCTCATGTTTCGGCCCGACACAATCACCATTAGCCCCTATGAATCGGCTGTAAGTGCCTCCTTTAGGGTGCTGTGAATGGTGGTTTTGTTGGAATTCCCAGCAACTTATGAGTCAAACTTGGCTGATTTTTTGAACCAGATGATGTTTTGAAAACAATTTAGATTTTAACATGGCACAAACATCTGGGAAATCATGAGAACAGTCGCAGAGATTGTATAACCTGTTTTCAACATAGTTCATTTCTAGGTACACTTTTGTTTGACTCCAATAGGTATAGCTCAAACCAAATATCCAAAAGCTTAGGCTAAGATGGGCAGACAAAACATCTCAGTTGATTCTGGGAGCATTTTTGCCACGTGAGCAGAATTAATTTGTATCATTTGTATCAGTGTTTTGGCGCATCTCGGTATCGGTATGTCACGAAACCTGGAATATCCTGGAATCATCTCCTGCTTTTTGATGATTGGGCTCCGTCGTTCTGATCAACATTCTTGGATCCTCCTCCTTCATGTCACCTATTGGTCAGAATTTCAATGAATTTCATGGCCTAAAATGGGGTCCATTTTCAGGACGAAATGCGAAGAAATTGGGCCTACAGCCATGACCAGCCCTGGCTTCGCAGGCATCAGGATCTTCTGGGGATAGCCCACCTGCTATGCAGGCAGGGCGTATGGCACTGGGAAGGCTCCAAAAAAGTATAAGCATCCTGCAGAAACCCTGGTTAGTCTTGAATCGGTTTATGTGTGTGAGCTCCCATATGGCCGGGGAAATTCTTGGGGGCGTGGGATTGGCTCTATCACTAAGAATCAGGGGAAACGCAGGGTTGTCTAATGAGCAGTTAAGACACGTATGACATCATATAAAGACCGGGTTGCATTGGAATACAACCAGTTCATTCAAAATCATTTTGACCTGTCCAAACTCACAGGGAGGCTTTCGAGCCTGAACCCCTTCGAGTTTGGCTCATGTTGGTCCATGCCACTGTGCCACGGTGAGTCAATTGGAAAGATATGCACTATACAGCGATGAATTGTGTGCATTGGCTCAAGATTGATCAGAGCACATTGCAGTGTTGAGCGCGATCTGTGCCATGCTTCATGTGACTGCGGCTCTGACAAGCGGTCGCAGCGCAGGCCTTTCAATTTCGCAGTCCTCCAAAGTAGGGGACTTGAAGGCTCTCGCCCAGAAGTCTTTTGGAATCCGCTTTTTAACACTTGTCACCTCAAAGAGCCGCATCCTGCTTGATCCAGTGGAACCTCTCCAAACTGCAGGGCTTGCAGATGGAGACCAGCTAACTGCGGTTGTGGGACAGGCAAAGCTTGCGGCAACTAGCTCCGCTTTTGCTTTCTGGTCCTCAGCAGGCGACCGAGTCGTGACATGGGGCGAACCAGGGGAAGGCGGTGACAGCTCCGCGGTCCAAGACAAGCTTAAAATCGTGCGGCAGGTTCAGGCGACATGGACTGCATTTGCGGCGGTGCTGGAAGAAGGTTCTGTCGTTACATGGGGCAGTCCACACGGTGGTGGTGATAGCTCTGCAGTCCAGGATCAGCTGAGGAATGTTCAGCAAATTCAGGCCACCTGGGTTGGATCGAGGAAGGTCCATTTCATTGGTGCTGCCATGCACTTGGCGCCCGTGGCATCATCCGCTGGTCGGGCCGTGTGTCTACAGCAGAACTTGATGTAGAAAAACATATGCTGAGAGAATCTTGGAGACGCATCCTGTTTGCCAACTTTT
>Ga0126342_10009916_pt1 | contig 17050 bp, 13 predicted proteins | sample Cyp1metagenome_FD_92528 | JGI IMG/M metagenome (GOLD analysis project Ga0126342, IMG submission 92528) | Coral microbial communities from Lord Howe Island, Old Settlement Bay, Australia - Cyphastrea 1 metagenome | ecosystem: Host-associated > Invertebrates > Cnidaria > Coral ... | reverse complement strand
TTCTGACTCTTTCTCTTCTACTCTTCTCTCTTCTGATCTTTCTCTTCTCTCTGCCTCTGCCCTGCTCTGCTTTTCATCTGTCCATATTGTCGGAAGTTTGACTTCTAAACTTCCTTCGATAATCATCAATCAACATTAATCAACAGGGTTTTGAACACTGCAAGCGACCCTTTTCACAGGCGCTCAGCGCCGATGTGAAGCTAATGACATCGCGCTGCAGGCGGCAGGCCGGAAAGAATGACCTGAGGAACGGGGAGGTGGCGCATGAGGTGTCTTTCTATCTGAATCTTCATCTCTAAAGTGGATTAGCCAAGCTAAACTTGGTAAAGCAATGCCACAAACCATCCATGTGTTTTTTTGGTTTACATCACCCATTGATGGGACATTTTTTTGGATTTTTAGGGATGGTTGACTAAGGTTACTATTGCTAACTGCTAACAGTAACTGGTTTAGGATATGGATCACTGGATCAGTGCCGGAGATCTGGTGAGTCTCATCTCCCGGGCGCTCATGTCAAACATCCCCTGGCTATATGGTCCCAAAATGTCCCAAATATCTGTGAATCCCTGAAAGCATGCTTTCTGGGGTGTGTTTAATATTAGGGGCCAGGGATTTGCATCTTTATTCTGCAAAATATCTGGTGTCAACCTAAACCCAAAAAAAAACCTGCCTAGTTCTTGGATTTAGCGTGTGTGTCCATGGTAGTAACGGGGCTAGATTAAGAAATAAAAGTCACATTTGTTTGTTTGCAGGATTTGGGAAGCGTGGTAAAACCATTCAATAGCTGTGATTTATGTATGTTCATCATTCCAATGGAAAAGCATAGGTAGCAAGACCCATCCCAGTCGCTCCCCACTTCCTCGAAACTCGAGCGAGATTTCTATAACCAGCATGACCCTGGAAGTTGTGACGTGAACAAAACACGAATTCGCAAAAATATTAAGGAGTCTAATATTTCTATAGTGAATTGTAACTGAAGGTTTTTAATCTGATTATGTATCTAATCTAATCATGGTTTTTAATTATACCCTCTGGTTATGACTATCAGTTTGCCATGGAAAATTCCATGTTTTTTTGTTCGGTATGGCCCATCTATTTCGATAAATGGGCCATCGAAAAACCATGGCGAACTGATCAAAGGTGGTGCCCCCGATAATCAAAGGGTCTGCAGGTCATCGCCGAAATCCAATGAATCAATGCTGGGATCTCGTTGGAGTCCCCAAGTTGTAGAAACAACGCGGCCCCAGCATTTTTTGCTAAGAAGCAACAAACACAACGAGTGTTCCCACTCAGACGCTGAGGAGCATGCATCAATCCTTGCACGGAGAATGCGGGGTAACTCATGTTCAAGCAAGACCTGGGTTAAGTTGAGAAGTCATGCAATAAGTTCCGAGGGGAACTTAACCGGATACATCATGATACATCATGATACATCGCCAAAAAACAGGGAAATCCACAGGAAAGCCATGGTTTCTATGACCATCAAATATATTATAGGGAGTTTCTGTAATCAATCCAGTGATTTAATGGAAAAAAAAAAAGGACCCAAAAAATCCCTGGCATGACCATCATTTGCCCAATTGATATCGCCATAAACTCGGATGTCAATCATTTTTGGGCAAGCCCTAATGTAGCGAGGAAATGTGTTAAACATTTCTAAGCCAACTCCATGGACAACCTCTCCTTTAAGTTAATGGTCATGTGTCTGGGGATGGCATAAGTCAGACTTTCCACCTACCATTGCTATACATCCCCAAATTTTGTCCACGAATTTTGGCCCAATTTTCTGAGCAGCGGATGGTTATCCAAATCGCTAGAAGTTGCAAGTTTTTCAGCACATGTCCCTTGTAAGTTCGGACATTGAACAATCATAGGTCAGTCAATATATGGACACGCAATGACACACATGTACTAGTTCATGGAGCCGTGAAGTTCCGATCCGTTAAACACCGTCGCTGGCCGCCGTGACACGCTGCATTGATGCCCACCAGATCTGGATTCCAAAGAGCCATGGCCACGGCCAGTTGCCACTGTGAATTTTTTCCACATGCTGAGACGGCCTGCAGCAGGCTGAAAATCTGAGATCGCCAGGATTGGATGGTGAAAAACATGGTTCCGAATCACGAAGTCCCAAAGATGGACATGCCCATGGAATTTGAATGAAAAACAACTGCAATCCGCCGACCCCTGCCTACCACAGGGGAACGCGTCAGAGAAGCAACTGCAATTCCAACGCTTTCGAGGCCCAGCTGCTGCTGCTCCGAGCCGGGATTTGGCATTTCGAAGCCTCTGCTTCTCCATCCCCACCGTCCAGAAAGCAACGGTAGGCACTGGCAGCCGCAGCCGGCCGGGCCGCCGCGTCCTTCAGCAGCATAGGATTTGGCGTTTCGAAGCCTGCGTTTCTCCATTCCCACAGTGGTTTTGGCTTTCTTCTTGACATTCCAGAAAGCAACGTTAGGCACTGGCAGCCCCACCCGACCGGGCCACCTCGTCCTTCAGCAGCATCGGGATTTAGCGTTTCGAAGCCTGTTTCTCCATCCCCACGGTACATTTGGCTTTCTTCTTGACATTCCAGAAAGATCCAGAAAGCAACGTTAGGCACTGGCAGCCCCAGCCGCCCGGGCCGCCTCGTCCTCCAGCAGCATGAGGATTTGGCGTAAGCCTGTGTTTCTCCATCCCCACTGCAGTCTTGGGCTTTCTTCTTGATGGTCCAGAAAGCAACGTTAGGCACTGGCAGCCTTCAGCAGCTTGGGGGTTTGGTGTTTTGAAGCTGTGTTTCCTCATCCCCACTGTAGTTTTGGCTTTCTTCTTGACATTCCAGAAAGCACTGTTAAGCACTGGGAACCTGAGCCGGCCGGGCCGCCTTGTCCTTCAGCAGCATGGGATTTGCCAGTCCATTTTGGAAATTTTTGGAACTCATTTTGCCGGTGGGAGCTGCCTTCTGGAGAGGAATTTCTTGTCAGTTCAAAAAGGGCCGTTAGGCAGTGGAAGCCGCTTGCTCGGTACTGCCTCCGTCCCTCACAACATGGTCCTTTGCTGTTTCGCAAGCGCCCGCTAGGGCGGCATTGTGGCGGCTTCTGAATGTCTTTGTTGGGGACTCAGAGAGCAACCTTGTTGAGGTTCCCTACTGAGGCTCAGCAAAAAGTTCTGGAACGGTTAAATGAGAAAGCCTGCCAAAAGCAACCAGTGCTATTTCTATGTCAAACTTGACTGCGACCGTCAAGCGTTTTGGCCTCGACCGTGGTGTTGCATGTGGGGCACGCTAATACACGTAGGACCGGCGTACCAAAATCATCCAATTTCACCTCCCCCAACCGGGCCCCAACCAGCCGCAGTCCAGACTGGCCCAGCTACGGTGTTGCAACTGATGATGTCCGTCTTGATGTCGTGGAGACGCATCTGATGCAATAAATCCAGGGATTGAAGCCACGCACTCGCCTGGTGACAGGGGGAGTCCGTGGCACCCATCGCGTTGAGCGAAAAAACCATGCCAGGATTAGTTAATGTGGGATAAACCATGATAAACCTACCGTTTGCCAATGGTTGATACTGGTTGATACTGATTGATACTGGTTGATACTGGTTGATATAGCCCATAAATTGGTGTCGTTTTGGGGGATCCTTCTCTCCACAAAGAACGCCGCCTTCTCGAAAGCTTTCATGGCGATGTTGTAGGAAATCACGGTGCGTTCACTCTCCTGCTGTTCAAACCCATCCAACAAATCAATGGATTGCTTTAAGGGAAAATTTACAGGAAAACCCCATATTGAATGGGAAAATCTCTGGTTTCCTCTAGATTTTCCAACAAAATATTACAGTGAATTTGGAGCGTAATCCTAGCTTAGGAATGCTTAGCAGATTAATTGTCGAACGTAAAGCCGCCAAGTGATAAAATTGAAACGTTAAAAAATGTGCTCTTTGCCAGTCGGACTCGGCATCCCGTATGTTTTCTCCCATAGAAAAGGTTGAATGCATCTCACTCAATGTATTGGTTTCAAGAAAAATCTATGGGAAACCATGGAATTTATTTTACTCCCAAATATGATGATGTCCTGCCGATTTTCCCTTACACCAAGTCTGCTAATCCAAAAAAAGCGTAGCTTAAAAGTCATATATATATATATAATATATATATATATATGCACGGATTGTGTTTTTTGTGTTGCATACTTTCTGTAAAAAAATATCTGAAGATCTGCGCATATATCGTGTATGGCCGTGTCTGGTGGGAGTACCCCAGTTTCAGAGGGCCCTAAATATCATATTATTGTTGCTTCTATATGTGCATATGCAATCATGCCTATACATAGACATAGACATATACATATATTTATATAGATATAGATATAGATATAGATACCAGATACCCGATATAGATATAGATATAGATATACATATCAGATATCAGATATCAGATATCCGATACAGATATAGATATGTATGAATACCCCAATATTACTGGTTATCCAGCCATTAATTCCAAAAAGATCCCCCAAAATTTGATGCGCAAAAAGCTTCGCTCCGGCAGTTCTCCAAAGAGAAGCAACGCCAGCTGCCACTGTTCTCCTGGCCCCAATCTTCAGTCGGGTCGACGGTGGTTAGATTGGTTAGTCAAGGGGGGTTCCATAATGGAAAATCCGATTTTCCATGATAAACAATGATGGTAAATGATGTTTTTTTTCATGATCAATATTCTATGTATAGGTATAATTATGATTAATTATGATTAATTATGGGGATTTCCATGTCGTCATGGACGATCCCAATAGCTGGTTGGATGATTTCCATGGAAAATCCGAAATCACAAGCCCCATATCTGCATTCGGTGAGGCCCCTGTTTTTCTGATAGCTAAGTTGACTCCGAAAACTTGGTTAACCTTTGGGTTTATGGGGAGGTGCATAGACTCATTTGTAACTGCAGGCGCTCACCTTGCAGCAATATAATGAGGACATATATATATATATATGGTGGATATATATATATATATGGGGAATATATATATATATATATATGGGGAATATATATATATGGGGAATATATATATATATATATATGGGGAATATATATATATATGGGGATATATATATATATGGGGATATATATATATATATGGAGATATATATATATATATGATATGTATGATAAATGGTGATATGCCCTTTGGTTATGTGACATAGCTATGTAATTTATGGAAAATGGTTTTGAAAATGGCCCAATTACTTCGATGATTCTTGTTGACGACCAATGATTTTTCTTCGCCACGTTGAATTACCAGAGGGTAATGGGGATAGAATGGGAATATACCCTCTGGTAAATTAACATAGACCCTGGCAAATAGGACTTGGAAGATTAGTTTCCATTAAAAATTAGTTATTTTCAGGGTCTATGTTAATTTACCAGAGGGTAATAGCTGTATGAAATGGGGCTGGGTCTATGAGACCAATGGGTTGAAATGATGGGGAAATGATGATAAAATCCTTGGGGAATGACCAACCAATGACCAACCAATGACCAACCAGTCAGCGCCGAGGAACATGATTATTGTGACATAACAAGGTTCGAGGTTTTGACGGTGGATAATGGGTGGGGATAGAATTGGATAGGTAACGACCTATGTATGTATTCCAACTGGTGTGCGTCTAAGAATGGGTATACCCCAAGATTGCCAGTTGAATAGGAAAAAAGATGATCAACTATGAATTTTGGTGGTACCCCTACTACCCACCACTGTACTTTCCGACAAACTCAAACTGGGGTAGCCAGTAAACATGAGGGATCTAACCAGTTAAAACAGTGAATAGACCCAGTAAAATGGATTGAAACAAAGAATCTTGAGGATTCTTTAAGGATTCATATAGGATACGAACCAACAATGAGATCATTGTTGGGGTATCAGCTAATATGGTGATAAAAAATGGTTCATAATATGTTTCGATGGATTGATATAGTGGAAATGTGATTGCAAACCATAGTTTTTCCAACCCGAAAAGATTGGTCATTTCGGCAAATGTGAAGAGGAAATCTAGGTGGAAAAAATGGTTGTATTCAATGCCACATTTCTGTCACCTCCTGGCATCTTCTGTCCAACTTAACTCAAGGTCACCATCAGGTACCACGCCCTGTCGTCCTTTCACACATGCATTGGCTGTGGAATTGTAGCCTAAAGGGCGACTTTGGGAAATGGCTCGAGCCAGTGGACCCGGTCGAGCCAGTGGTGAGTTTATGGAGGTGCAGCAAATTGAATCTTGACCCGGAGTATCAACTACCATTATATAGTTTGGTATATATATATATTCAATAAAAAAACGGACCCAGAGTATCGAATTAGTTCAAATTATACAAAATGAGTTGGGATATGAGTTTGTCTGAAAATGATGGGGAACTCCCCCAATTTTGATGCTGACTCATCATCGTCCCTATGAAGATGTCCATCAAGTGCTGGTATACCACAAACTTATCATTTTTTTGGCACACCCATATCACACAAAATAACATGATAAGAAACCAGCAATGGTCGAATGTCCTGTGATGTCCTGGTCGAAACTCGAGTGCTTTCACGGCTGCCTAATTCATTCACGGCTTGGTGGTTTCACCCCCCTGAAAAAATGGGAGATGCTCGTCATTGGTGATCAATGGTGATCATATCCCAAATACGGTTGAAAAGAAAATTGATTTAAGGTGATCAATGGTGATCAATGGTTATCAATAGTGATCATATACCAACCACTTCACATTTGGGTGGAAAAACCCCTCCCTTTTTGTCAGAGACGCCGAAAAAGTTCGGTCCGACCGTTGTTCAACCAAATGGATTCATCGCTGGAATCCACATGGGCTGAACCAGTGGATGACATAACGCGCAAGTTGGCGCACCTTACATACCTAGCTAAGCTATTGCCACTATCAGAATCTTTTATTGGTTAACATCTCAACCTTCACCCATTGTTGAAGGCTCTATCCCTCTGTTTCTTAAGGGTGCCGCTTGGTCCCCCGCTTGATTACATGTACCCGAAAAATCATCAAATTGGCCCTTTGCTTGGCCCATTCCCATGTTGCGAGCCGCCACCTTGTGAGCAGTTTCTAAATACAAGTTAGAACAAAATGTTTCTTGAACTATTCTCACCTGGCAGAAAAGTTATAGAAGAATAGTTTGCAACATAGACAGGATTCACCTGGAGATACCATTGTCAATTTTTTGGGCAACTACCATCCCCAATGACCCACCACTGGCCTGGCTTCTAAATATCATCTCTAAATGGCCCACATGAAAATCCATTTCTGAATGGTCAGTTATATCCCATGAAATATCCCCATCTGGTTGGTGGTTTCATCCCCCCCCTCTGAAAAATCTTAGTTCGTCAGTTGGGATGATTATTCCATTCCCAATATGATGGGAAAGTCATATAAATTTCCATGGTTCCAGTCACCACCAACCAGCCATTTCGATATTCCCATGTCCCATTAAAAAAAAAAAAAACACATTTCCAATGGTTGAATCCCATGGGAAAAACCATGAAATCGTCATGGCGAAATCCAAGGTGCTAATGGCATCGCGGCGATGCTTACACCATGTGCCGCGGAAGAGCTGCAGAGCTTCGACCCAGCGTTCGCCTGGTATTTGATACATGATATGATATGATTATACATATGATACGATATATATATATATATATATGTATATATATATATATCATATAACAATGTATGTGTATATTCGATATATATATATATATATACATATATATATATATACATATATATATATATATATACATATATATATATAACATATATAACATATGTGTATATTTCTATATGTAGATATCTTTTTGGGGACCCACTGATGTTGTTTTTTTTCCCCAGCATGATCATCCCAGAATAGGAATCCAATGGATGCATCAAATCCCATGGATTGACGGCCATGGAATGGAGATGGGGTTTAATCATTAAACGTTTGACCATCACACATATGGAAAACCCAATAAGAATGTTCATTGAGTAACATGTGAATGAAGCCACCTACCATAGTGCCAGTATAACCCCATACCATAGTATATCCCCCATATTCTTCCATACTACCATACTAAGTTTAAATTTGTCTCATTGAAATACGTTCTCCGGATACAGTTGGTTAATGGTCATCATATAGCCAGATCATTCCATATCATTCCATATCTATGTCCATAAATTATACCCCAGTTGTATCCCCAGCATATAGTATATTTATACACCAAACAAAATGTATATCTTGTATAATCAGATTGTATATCTTTTTCCATATAAGATTGTATATAAGTTATAAGAGTAAGTTGATTTACCATTAACATCCATTAACTATAGCTATATCTACCATAAACCATAGAATTCAGCCACTTATATACACCAAGAAAAATGTATATCTCGGATAATACGATTGTATATCAGTAACAAGAATAAGTTGGTTTATAAACCCCATTAACATCCGTTAAGTATAGTTATATCTACCATAAACCATAGAATTTAGCCACTTACGTACACCAAGAAAAATGATGAAAAATGTATATCTTGCATAATAAGAATGTATATCATATTCCCATATAAGATTGTATATCAGTAATAAGAATAAGTTGGTTTATAAACGCCATTGACGTCCATTAACTATAGCTATATCTACCACAAACCATCAAGACATCTTGGGATATGGTCTCGGCGCCTCTGGCGCAGGCATTGATGGCTTTGTTGAGCTGCAGCGTGGTGCTGCAGTCCATTGGTGCCTGTGGATCCATGGAATGTGTGGAGACATGTTAACACAGGAACCTGGACATACGATATATTATAATATACATATGTATACATGTATATGTATATATGAGTTTGTTATAGGCGTGATGCATATAGACATATATTATTGTGTATCTATCTATATATATATAAATGGATATCTGTATCGTGTATATGCCATGAATGCGGTTCTTTAAAGTTGTGTCCTTTGGTAGACAGTATCACGTGGAGATGAAAATCATGTTGCCTTGGGACATAATAGGTGTGTGTATATACAGTTACATATATATATATATACACATATTAAATCATTACAAACTCATATCTAATCTCTGCCTCGCAACACGCCTGATGAAACGGAATGTGCAGGGGGAACTCGAAAACTGACCGAGTGCAAGCTACTCTGTTGGCAATAGGCCAGCAAGCACTATTCTTGCACATCAAGCCCTTGTTCTGCGTGTAGTAAGATGACAGATCTTGAAACAGATCTTCCTTGTCATGACATTCTAATGGGCGCGAATCTACCATAATCTATCCTAACAATTATACACATTGTGAAATGTCACCCTAACTCGGATTGAAATGTAAACCCAACAAACCTCCAACTGGGGGTTCTTTTACACACTCTATTTCCAGCTTGGGGAAGGTGTGTGTGTATATATAAAATATGTATGTATATATATAGGGGTTTAGCATGGTTTAGCCACGTCAAAAAATCTGGCAAGGCTAATAAAAAGGATGCAAGGTTTAAAAAGATTGGAGGGCACATTACTAAGGTATATAACTAACCAATTCTTAGAGTACCTGGTCTGATCCCTCAAATTCATCAAATTCCAACATTTCCCGCACCATTTCCGTCGCCACGACCACAAGGCCTCGGCCAAGGCCTCGGCCTTTCTTGGCTTGCTCAAGCAAGCTGAACAGCAGAGCAGCCACGGGAGCAGGGCGAGTCACCCAGAATCAGTTTCACGAACCAACAAAGACATGGAAAATGGAGGAAAGGAGAGAAAAAACATGATATAGTTGGGATGATCATTGTGATATATCCTGAATTTCCTCTTAAGAAGTTTGGAACTTACTCTGACTAATTAGTTGGGATGAAGTTTTCGTCATGATCCTCCAGTTTCAGACGACAATGGCCACCAGTCGCTCCATCCTCAGCCCGTTTCCCCTTTTTTCCCAACGCTGACACCAATGGGTCTGCGCCGCTCTGGTCGTCATCGAGTTCACGACGCCGCGGATGTCGTTGATGGAGTCGTCCATCGAAGTTGGCGATGCTATTCCTCCAACCTCAGCGCTGTGCTCGGGTGTGGCAGCGTGGCAGGAAACCCGTGGTCATCCCGGTGACCGGAAGGAACTGCTGCCACGAGGCAAAGGCAAGGTGGGCATACCGCCCTGGAAGCGAAAGTTGGGCGACTGTGGCGCTTTCTTCTCCTGGAAAACGGCACAAACGGAACGGCGACGAGTCCGTTGGATCATCTTTTTGGGGCAACAGTTGGGTCTGATGGGTCAACTTGGTGGCTCATCCCACGGCTCGTAAGTGGGTTATAACCCCAGTTATAAATGGGATAAGTAGGGTTAATCCACTTATAACCCACTTACTAAGTGGGATGAGCCACCAAGTTGACCCATACCCAGCAAAGTTGGGAATCAATGGAATGATAACTGAGTCACCGATCCATCTGGAAATCCTCAGGGGCCATACTCTTTCCCAAGCGACTCCGTCCACAGTTCATATTAGATTTAGATAGCCTCTGGTAAACATACAAAAAGCTATTGAAAATTATAGTGGATTTACCCATTAAAAATGATGATTTTCCATAGCTATGTTAAATTACCAGAGGGTAAATGCTGTTCAAGAATTACTGTATTGACACCCAATAAACTCGAGGTCCAAGTGTCCCAGCGGCTGTAGAACAAGACCACCTGACTGGATGCTTCGCCTTGCGCGGCTTCGCATACCATGTTCCCCCAATCGCGGAACTTGGTGTTCACGTGTTTTAACATGTTTTAAGGATCCCACCAGGTCGCCATGGGGAAGACCTGCAGAGATTCACCGCCGTTGTCGTTGTGTCAGGCCGTTGTCGTTCGTGAAACGTCCAGTCTCTAAGTTCCCATCCGAGCAAACCAGGATTTTTCAAATTTTCATGGGATCAATTTGGGCAAATCCCCAGCAAATCGCAAAACCGAGTTCGTCCCATGGAACGCCTGTGACGATGGCGCGATCTGCCAGCAAATGATCTGTTCCTGAGAAGCGATTGGCTACTGCTACTGATTGGATCTTATATAACTTATATACTGTAGTGGAAATATGTCTGGATATTTGCAGTACTAGCATGCTTTGAGGTTGTAATCAAATATATACATATTATATGCATATGTATGTAGATCAGCGGGACAATCGTTCAGGATTTCGATAGGCTTTGCTGCAACTCCATCTCTCGCAAAAACCAGCGCCAGTGTCCATATCTGATCATGTCATCCCCATGAAAAAATGCTGTTCATCTCATTACAAATCATCAAGCAATAGGCATTTGGATGGAAAAAATGGGGCATTGCTCATGTTTTGTCTGGGATCCACTAAGACAATTCTTGCCCTCAAATAGGGGTCACAAAAAATTCTTCCGTAAGGAGGGGTCACAAGCCTCGTGCCGTGGAGCGGTGGGTGATTTCCACCTATGATTGTACTATATTCGGCGACCAACAGGAGAGATGGTAAAACATCAGGGATAATCATCCCTTCTCAGATGTGCGTGTATGTACCCTCTGGTAAACATACAAAAAGCTATTGAAAATTGCCATAGAAATAGTGGATTTACCCATTAATAGCATGGTGATTTTCCATAGCTATGTTAAATTACCAGAGGGTATATATATATATATATACATACATAACCCACCAAAGTCACTTCAAAAGACAGTAAATTTTGAGAAGTGCATGCTTTTAGCTGCTGAAGCTGCTGAAGACCTGAGTTTCAGGACTGGCTCCAAAGGACGTTTCACAGGAAACCGTACCTCTATATTTGGTGCTACAATAGCCATGGTTTCCGCTTGAGATTTTGATCAAATCCAAGTCTCCGGGATATGACTTCGGAAGACCTGTCAGGTGCTGCAACTCTGATTTTGGCTCAGGCTCCCCCTTTAATAGGCTGCTGGTTGACCTACCCTTCTGAAAAATGATGGAGTTCGTCAATTGGGATCATTCCCAATTTATGGAAAGTCATAAAAGCATATAAAAGCCATGTTCCAGTCACCACCAAGCAGATTAAAATTATAAACCAATATAACCCCCATTTACTAGTTCGTTATATCTACCATAAACCATAGAATTCAGCCAGTTATACCCATATGGGAATATGGATACAGTACCCATAGCTCCGTAGCTCGGTAGCGCACCTTCCATGTGGAAAGGAAAGGCGAAGCTCGATGCGAAGAGTTTGCTCTTCATGACCACAGCACAGGCCTGACTCAGCGCAAGGCCCGTGAACGGCGCTGAACAAAAAAATGATGGGCCCCAGAACTTTTTGCTTGTGGGCTATAACCATGTATATACATATAATATATATATATGTATATATATACACAATAGTGTTGTATAGACAGGCATACATATGATATGTATATTATATATATATACATGTCATCAAAAAAAATGAGGTTTATAACCATTCTTTCACTGCAGTGATCGATTTCTGTGGCATTTGTAACCCCAATTAGAATGGCATTTAAGTAGAACTGGGATCAGGGTCTACGCTGAAGAGTCTACTGTGGATTTACGAACCAATGGCTATTGCAGCAACTCAACGATCCATTCATAGAAAGGTTGGGGAAAACTGGGAATAATGAGGCAACTACATCTATATTTATATATACATACATATGTCCCTCCGGGGCGGACGTTCGCCCAAAGTTTCATTAGGATTTGCTTGCGTTGTGGTTTGTTTAGGATTTTGAAAGATTGTTTTAGTGTCTATTTAGGGTTGGTTTATTGGATTTTCTTTAGTGTTTATTTAGGGTTAATTTTCGTGCTATTTGGGGTTGTTTTAGGGCTTTATTCAAGGTTCTTTTAGGGTCTATTTATGTTTGATTTGGGGTTGGTTTAGGGTTTGTTTAGGGTCTATTTAGGGTCAGGTTATTTTGGTGTTGTTTCAAAAAACTGCGGTTTGTTGAGGTTTTCGTTAACAGCTCGAAACACTGCAAATTACGGAGGATATCTTTAAGACATGCTTCAAAAGGTGATTTTGGCACCGTCTCTTTGTAAGCGCAAAAATGCCAGGAGACGCAGGAAATATCTTGTATGTTCCCAGTTTGCAAAAAAAAACACGCACCCAAAGAACACAACAGATTTCAGTCCATGGAATTCCGTGGATTTCGGGCAAATGTCAGCCCCCTAGCGGCATATGTATGTGTATATATATATATACACATACGTAGCCAAAGAAGCTAGTCACATCATCCTAAAAAAAAAAAAAACGATGTTTCATCCCGGCCTGTTGCATCAGCTCCTCACTGTCTGTCACCTTGCTGGAAGGTATCTATAGATGTGTAGCTTTAGATATCTGGGTAACACTGGAACTATGGAAGATGATTTATCTCTGTAATATGTATGAAATATGTACTATTAAACAGTTTGCCTTTTCCAGGTATTTTCTGAACTCGAAGGTGTTCAGTGTCCTGCACACTGTACGACTAGGGAACAATCATCAACGGCAACTGCTACTACTCGATATCGCAGCATCGAGACCTCAAGGAATGTGTTTGGAAACCAAAAAAAATCCGGTTGAAAGTTGGGACTGCCGGGATCTAAAATTCGAGGAGGTATATGGGTTTGTCTGAAAATAGGGTATATTCCCAATTATAGCCATTTAATAGGGATAATGATCATTAACCATTGGGTTTAGGGGTACACTAATTTCAGACACACCCAGGTATATTGAAATTTCTGTGCATCAGGTGTGTGTTCAGGGGTGTATGTCCAGAACATCTGAGATAAGACTTGGAACCCTGCCGTGACCCCAAAACAAGAAGCTTTTTCGGTACTGTGGTTCATGGGAGAAACACGAACTGGCCGTTGCCCAACTTGTGTCCACCTGGCTGAAGATCACAAGGGGTGGACCCTTAATCAACCATCAAAAAGTGATGCCAACAAGCCTTCAAATCCGCCAAAAGATCCAAAAAGTGGAAATCTCTACCCAAAAGTCACGTGGACGTCCGGCCATGGAACGATATGAAGCTCTCCGCGCTGTTCCAGCACGCTGCAAGCATCCAAAAGAAGCTGAGGCAGGCCCCACAGGAAAACCATGGTGAATCTACCCCCCAATGTGGGTTTGAGACATGTTGAGACATATGCTACCTTCAAATTTGATGGTTTCTCGGTTGATCACTATTTTCCCATTTACAATGACCATGTTGGGGGTGCACCCGTAAATGTTCCTTTCAAAGAATTCCGGGAAGGGGTTGCGCGTGTGGGCACTAACATCATCGCTTGGTCAAAGAATTAATTACTCGGAAAAGGACCCTGAGACATCCAGCATCACCCAAAACCCGGGAGAAACCTCTCGAAACATTTTTCAAATGGGGTTCTAAGTAGATCGGCCTGTAAATTCAAGGATCCCAAGAGTTTAAAACTGACTACGCACAGACCCCCTGGTTTGCCCGGACTGCAACATTGAGGATTCCCTGTCGTCGCGCATGAGAAGAGAAATTGCAGGAAATACTGCGTATACGCTTATCTAAATTTAAAATGTATGAATTTGAGGTTTCTAGTGGCGCATGCGGGATGCTTGACGGTTAGCTTGACGGAGCGATCGAGGGTGAGGTTGACGGGTTCTCTTTTTGTGACGGTGAGGTTGACGGAGAGGTCGACGGTGAGGTCGACGGTGAGGTTGACAGTCCGTCAAAGTGTCCGTCAAGGTGTCCGTCACGACAAAATAAGGTTTATTTTAATAAAATACGGCTTATTTTGGACGAATAGTTCATCAAAATAAGCCTTATTTTGTAGTGACGGGCACCTTGACGGACACTTTGATGGACCGTCAACTTCACCGTCGACCTTTCCGTCAAACTCACCGTCATGAAACACGGATCCGTCAAACTCACCGTCAAGGTCACAGTCACATGCAACCGTCAAGTTTTTGAGGTGTGACTCGAGCGTACGTTTCAAATTTAGATAAGTAGAGTCACCATGGAAATCACACTAGACAAGAACTGGATCATTGCGGTGATCCGTCGGGAACTGAATCCCAAAACGTGCAGCTAATATTAAACAAGATTGTTGGGGTAAGGTAGATTTGATTTGCGGCAATCGTACACATTCGAGAAGAGATTGTCCCGGTAGGGTTCTCGGCCTAGCCCTTCGCCATTTCTGTGAAATACCAATGACGATGGACCCCTGCCATTCATTAGTTTTTAGTTTAGGTGACCACCAGCTATGCAACAGCATTCAGGTCCATCACACTGGTTCCAAATTGGCGAGACACATAGAATCGCCGCATGCGACCACCAGCTATGCATCTGCATCCAGGTGCATCACCATGTTTCCAAAAAAGGCGAGACATACAGAATCGCCAAATGTGACCACCAGCTACGCAACATTGTTTCACTTGACCTTGCTCACCTACCCTAGAAAACGCATGACATGACATGATAAACGGCAAGCCGGTTCTTGGGTTTGCCGGATACCATACAGAGAGCAGGTACAGGCTCATGCATCCATGAACCCTTCCACCACATCTTCCATAGCTTCGTTGGGCAACATAGGAAGATGGGCTGTTGCCCCCCTGCTTTTACGCATGAAATAAAAGAAATAGAAGTTTTACATCTGTTCAGATGTTCCACACACACATAGATAGACAATAGACATTACTGATATTACTGTTATATGTATGCATATATAACTATTATTAACATTATTAACATTAATTAACTATATACATTCAAAATCCAATAAACATCATGTCATCGTACCGTACCATTCTCCACACCGCGCCACGCCTTGAGGTTCACCATGGCTTCCCGCTGTGGCCGTTGCGTGCGCGCCGCCCAGGGAAGGTGCAGGTGGACGCCTTGGATGGGACCCCAATAGCTGGATAGTTTAGTTCATGCAAAATCCATGATTTGGTGGTACCCCCGTTTTAGGAAACCTCCATATATAAGAATATATATATATATTATATATATACATATACATATATATATAATTATGTATATATATATATATATATTTATATTTATATATACTACATATATATATACTAAATATATATGTATTTCATAAATGGAGGATTTAATGGGAGAATCCCCGAAGCCGTGGAGGTTGTGCGAAAATCATTGAATTTTGCTGTGGTGACCGACGGGGAAATCATGGCTGGTTACCTAAGAAAAATGTGTTACCAACGAAACAACGGATGTCATGCGGAGAAATTCAAAGTGATGGAAAATTTGAGGAAACTTAGCACCTGAAATACTTCAAAAACAAGAAATACCAGACAAATTTGGCTTTTTTCTAAGAACAATATTGGTATTTAACCAAAATACATATATTACAGTAACAAAAATCATGGGGATACCTCATGATTTATGTGGTATTGATTGGATTCAATGGGATACAGCGGGACAATCATTGGCTTTACTGTTGACATGATAGAAAATTGGATTTAATCAAGAAAAACGGTGATAGAATTGGGAGATACTGTCCTGATTATATAATCAGGAGATTTATAATCAGGTGATTATCTCCCAATAATCAGGAGATTATATAATCAGGTGATTTAACCAATCAGGTGATAATCAACCAATTATCTAATCACTTGATTTAAGCATGAAAAACTCTGTATGGAAAACCATCAAACATTCTGATGCCACTGACTTTTAAAACCGGCAAGAACTTGAGGTTGGACCGTTGGACCTAACAAAAGTAGAAGTTTCAAGTTTAAACAGTCAAAACTCGATCCGGGATATGTATCTATATATATATAGGTAAATCCAACGATTGATGTGGATATTATCACGGGGATACCATGGGGATATCATAATGATATCATGGGGACAATGATTGACAGAATCTTGATGGGAATTCATGGAGACATCACGGGATTTTGTCAAGTTATAAAGTCCACCTGGTTGGTGGTTTTAACCATCTTGAAAAATATGAGTTCGTCAATGGGAAGGACGCAGAACGCAAAACGTACGTTCTGGAACGCGTGTTCCGAACGCAGGGGTGTTTTTAGTGGTTTTATGGATCCCAGAAGCGTCCGAATCCTTTTTTTGCTCCCTGCAAAAAGGATCCACTCT
>Ga0126342_10009915_pt1 | contig 17050 bp, 17 predicted proteins | sample Cyp1metagenome_FD_92528 | JGI IMG/M metagenome (GOLD analysis project Ga0126342, IMG submission 92528) | Coral microbial communities from Lord Howe Island, Old Settlement Bay, Australia - Cyphastrea 1 metagenome | ecosystem: Host-associated > Invertebrates > Cnidaria > Coral ... | reverse complement strand
GCCAGAAGATATGCCAGATGAGTGCCAGAATATATGCCAGAAGATATGTCAGATAGAATGCCAGAAGATTTGCCAGTAAGAAAATGTATAAATGTCATGGTGGGGATCACACGAAGTAAAGTAATTTTTTTTCCTCTCTCTCGCTCTCTAATTTGGAGGCTCTTCCCTCAAACTTCAAACTGTTCCAAACCGGCTTCGTGGGCTCCATTCCAAATTTCCGGCGTGCACCTTGTAAGCAACCCTGGCATCAGTTGGTTGGTACAAGCTGGTACCTACCATTTCCCATGCCCAGGAAATTTTCAGCCCGCAGCGAATGCCCAGCGACCACAGGGACATGAGAATCAGCAAGTTCCGCTGCTGCCGCCTCCATATGGACCCTGCCTGTGTCGCTAGACGATCGGATGACCACTACGACTGGGCGTGACTGGGCGATGTATCGCCCTATGTCTGGAATCTAAACTTCCATGCCATTGACATCCATTGACCAACCTTGGAACATGTTCAGCACAAAACATCCAACCTCAATGAATCATCCTGAGTCAACCTTTCACCTTTGCCTGCTCTGCTCTGCTCAAAACAAATGGCCTGCTCTGCTGGTGCTATTTTGGAGCTTCGCAGCCCCTCGAAAGAGAGCTTCACCTGTGGCAGCCCCAGTGGGGGACCCAAACATATCTGTCCTAAGGAACTTACAATCCTTGCGCACCCTTGCGCCAGCTGAATGAACACCGTGAAATATGAAACATGGAAATTGACTGAGATGCATATTGCAATCATGTGAACACACACACACATGTAAATCATGTAAATCATGTAATCTATCTGTAGGTCGAGGAATAGGTCTTCCGGGTGTTGTGTGGGAGGATATCATTCTTGGACAACAGGTTATGTCGCTGGCAACATGCAAGGCAACGCCCCCCCCCCCCGACTTCCCAACATTCTGTCCAGTAATATGGGTTTGTCATGGTTTGTCTGAAAATAGGGTGCCCCAAAATGATGGTTTATCAGGATTTTACCCTTTAAATATATTGAAATAGCTCTTTCGGGGTATCCCTCAACATTTTTGGACACACCCACATCCAAAAATCTTGGTTTCCACACACCGTTCAGCTGTGCAAGGTGCTGGATACTCTGCATAGCCTGAAGCTTTGACAGGTGCCATCTGGCGCAGGCGATGCTGAAAGAGATCCCCTCCAGCGCTTCCTGTGTGGAATCCCCTGCTGTTTGTCTCAACTCAGGTCCACTGATTGCAACCTTTTGACAACCCAACCGAAAAGCTCAAAACTTACCTTGTATATCTGGCATATTCTTCATGTCCCCGGTTTTGACCACTCGATTCATATCCTATGGTAAATCAAGTCATTCCCAGGCTGCACCTCCTCCTTGCGGCCCTGCTCCAAGAGCCAATGCGGCGACCTGAAAGCAGGGTTTCGCTTGCTGGGTATCAAATATTAGGATTGTGGGATTGCACATAAGCGCAAATGAAACATAATAAATATGAACCAAGGGAACTTACAACTCAGACATTCCACAGTCTTACACACATGGCAATTCTATGAAATTATGGGGTTTGACATGGAGCCATGTAACATGTCCGGATGTTGAAATCATAGCCATAATATGCCATAATAATCATAATATGACCATGCCTTGAATGACTGATGTGACCCCCTGCCAAGCAGCTCAGGGAGAAATGCATAGGCCAGTCCCAGCGCGGAAAACATTGGGAAGGCTGCGCAGCAAGCGAGCCCTCCTAAGAAATCGGCCCAATTCCGAAACACCATGCGTTCCACTCTTCTTTTCACATGACTCATGCCGAGTATAGATCCGGTAAAACCAAAAATCAACAATACCCAATATATCCCAATATAGCTAATCTTACCCTCTGGGTCCCTGGGAGGTGCTAAAAGCAACTAAACACTACACACCCAAAACGTTGCTGCTTATTGCCTTCACCACAGACTTTCAGCCCAGCATCGCCAGCCCCAGATGTGGTAGGCGCACAGGATCGTAAACACACTACCTGCAGGTTTTTTCCAGGATGTGGTTTGGGAGATCGCGGCCAAAACCAAGGAAGTCTGGAAAGAAAGACAGGTTACTGTACATAAATAAATACATTATATAATTAATTAATTAAATAGATAAATAAATAAATTATATATATATGAATTAGTTACAGTTTATCATTTTTTCTTTCTTTTTTATATTCAAAATATCATGCTTAGCTTCGGAAATCAGTTGCGAATGGCAAGTGATTAACATTCTTTGATCACTTGACCACTTGACATCACTTGACTACTTTGGCTCCGGACCAAAGGGCCAGAAGAAGTTCAAGGCGCTACTTAATCTTCCAGCACTCTCCTGCGACGTGTTTGGCCAACCCTTCTTGAACTCTCTCGGGCATTAGCGTCATTAGCGGGTTTGAGATGATGAAAGGAAAAACAGTAATTTCCCCAGCGTTCCAGAATGCACTTGCTGGGCGTTATTCTCACATTTTATGGCAAACATGCTTTGCACAGCTGCTGAGGAAACTAGTAACTGCATGTGCTTTTCCATCAGACAGGACAAGAAGATATCGAGCATAGTCAAGTACCCATGTATCATTTGTTGCCTTTCGACTGTGGGAGTTGCAACAAATAGGGAACGCGTTTCAAGGCAGGTAATAAAGGCCGCATACGCAGGATCTGCTGCATCGTCACATCACTTGAGTTTCTATTGGTGCTAGTGAAATGCTAGTGATATCAAGTGATTGCTAATGGCTGCTCATGGCTCCTTGGGAAGCAGTTCGCAGGCAATATCCACACTCAAGAAGATGCCGGAAATGCCGAAGCCAACGCCTGCCCGCGCCTCGGAAGTGGGACAACATCTGACAACTCAGCGTAGAAAGGTCAGCGTCAATCCACTGAGCTTCGAACCACCATGAGCTGCGAGAAGGTTTGTGCGCAGGCGGTTATGATCCCAAATCCTCAGCCATGAGCATTGCATCAACTGCCAGCATCAGACCATCTGCTGTAGCAACCGTGAACTGCTTTTCAACCGGACAACATGTGCCCTCGGCAACAAAGAAAACGGAACGGCATGTCTAGACGACTTGATGTGCGTAGCGAAATTGGGGACTTCCAATTGGACGCTTGGTCGAAATCTAAATCAGCAACTGTCCGGCACCAATACAGTCCGAGCTGCCCATGACTGTGCAAGCACACAGCCTTGCTACTGACATGATCCGGGGCGTAGGACATAGTCAAATTAGATGGATCCCCAACTGCATTGGCATAGGGACTCCCACATCCAGCTTGTGATCCAGCTCGCGGTTAATCCCCTGTGGATGCAGCTCATGTCAATTAACCCCTCAAAACATGATCATTGTATATCATTGGGATTGTTCTTCTTAAATCCTTTTCGTCATTGCTCCGATTACTTGATCAGTGTGATGTGTTGCCATCAGCGTTGGTCCAAGCGCCAGGGAGCAAGATGGTAGGCCGACGGCCCCAGCAATCGGCCCAGCGGCCCCACCAAACAGGTCCAAGCAATTGACCAGCAAAGGCCACCTGACGGCTGGGAGGATTTCTGCACCGCCTGCAAGATGATTCCCATGATGCCTAGTTGTGTTTGTTGGTTTATAAATTTACAAACACCACAATTCAAAAAGTATATATATATAATATCCACATAAATCTGTGTGCGTGTGTGGGTGTGTCTGTGTATGTATATTTGCCATAAACATGCGTAAACCATAGCTAACCTACTTATAAACCGTATAAACCGACTTTGCTATCCAGGGCTAGGGGGGCCCCATCTTGTGGTAAAATTGAGAGGCCGAAGCATCTGTAACTCATTCGCTTCCATTTCTAGAGACACTCGCCTTGTTCCAGGGTACAGTATGTACCGCTCGACAGCGGGTTGGTTCCTTCCATTGAATCTTTTTTCCTGGAGACTGCCCTGATTTACTCTGCAACATCAGTTGGCCACTCACACCAAGGAGAATTCATTTCACGTCCTTTCGCACTCCATGCGCTAAAAGAACTCGAGCGCTTCTGTTCATTTCGCTCGGATGTCATCTTGTCATCTTGTCATCTCGTCATCTCTCTCTCTCTCTCTCTTTGGCCCTTTGACTATCCCACAAGGACGCTCCCTGTTTCACTATCTGCTCGCACCTGCTCAAGCAAAATTACCTCTGCGTCCGACAGCCCAAATGACTCTTGCACATCCTTGATCATGTACCTGAAGGACACAGAATGCATGTAGCTGGGTCATTCGTCCCAGTGTCAATTCTTCAAACCGCATTTGATGTGCAAAAGCACACACAAACTCACTATGGCTTCAAACTGGCCCTGCAGTTCATCATGTCACTTTGAATGCTTTCAAATGGTACAAGTGCAAGTTCACATCCCAGGATCTTTGGCCATAACACATTAAATTGTGCCATCTACCAAACCGATGCGCAAGCATTCACGCACACACACATACACACACACACACACGCTCTCACACATGTGTCTGTATACATAGGCGTACAATGGTGTACATTTGATACGTATTTGTAAATCATAAACACTTATATATATATATATATAATATGATATGTACATAATTAAAATTGCAAGAACCAAACGAGAACGGGTTCAATGTGCTTCGAACTGGAAACAAACCAGTGCAGCAGAGACAACCGGTACCGTTTTTTAATTCTCCCTCAACGCCGCATCAATTCTCGAAGCTGCCATGTTGACAGTATTTGCAACATTTAGGGAACGATTCTACGTATGGCAATTGCAGCATTTTGAGGCTAGAACCTGGCCGTGAATGCAGCCCTCGGGAGCTAGAAACTTTCTCTGCTGCGAATCGGAGATTTTTGGAGCTAGCAGCTGCCAGTTGTACATTGCCTGCATTAGTTTGCCGTTTTGGGGTTGGTTCAGCTAGAATTTTTGTTGGGCTATGATGTGTGTTTAGGGTTGGTTGAAGGTATCTTGGGTTGGGTAAATAGTGGTAAATTATTTCAGGTCGGTTTAAAGTTGGTTTCTGAGCACGACCACGCCTAACCCTTATATTAAGTTGCCTTTCTAACGGGTTGGCTCATGGTACGTTGGATTGTTTTTTACTATTTAGGATCTGTTTAGGGCTGGCTTAGGGCTGGTGTAAGGTTTTATTAAGGATTGGTTTAGGGTTGTATTCAGGGTCGTTTTGACGTGTTATTGACACTCGATTGAAGGTTTGGTTTGATTTGGTTTGGTTTAGTGTGAGCTTAATTTAGGTTTACTTCGGATTTGTTTAATGTCGGTGTAATGTAGATTCAGCACATATTTCGGTTTTTATTTCGGGCGTGTTTGCGTTAGATTTTTAGATTTGTTTGCACTTTCGTTGGGGTCGGTGCAGCGTTGATTCAGGGTTTGGTTAGTCCTTTTTTGCTGGTTGGCTTAATGTTGGTGTAAGGCTTTGTTGAAAACGAACTTACGGTTTTATTTGGGGTTGGTTTGGGGTTTGGTTCAAGGCTTGTCGGTTTGGTTTATCTATGGTCCACGGTCTAGGAGCTTTGGAGTTGGCTCGTCTCAGGGTTTATCTAAGGTTGGTTGAAGAATTAAAGTTGGTTTGGGGTTGATTTTAGGTTTGATTGTAAGTTCCTTTGTGCTGTTTTAAAATCTATTATTTACATAGGTTTGCTTTAAGGTCTATTTGGGGTTGGACTAATGTTTTCTTAATGGTTGGTTTAGGGCCTTTAGAGTTAACTTGAGGTTGGTTCAGGGTTTGGTTAAGGATGGTTTAGTGATTCTTGAAGTTTGGTTTAAGGTTTTATTGAATGTTGGTTGGACACTTACTTACAATTGTTTAGGTTTTTGTTAACGCTGGTTTGAGGACCAATTCAAGTCAAAATGGTTTAGGTTTGATTTGGCGCCAGTTTAAGGTCTTATTTCAAGTTGGTTTACGATTCAGTTTAAGGTTGGTTTGGGGCTTTATTTGTTGCTGGCTTAAGAACTATTTAGGGTTGATTTTTAATTTCTTTGGGGTTGGTTTAGGGTTTATTGAAAATTTGATTGACGGTTATTTGGTGTTGTAAGATTGTATTTCAGCGCGGTCGGTGCTTTATTCAGGGTCCATCTATGTTTTTGTCTAGGGTTGGTTAACGGTTTTCTGTAAGGTTGGCTCACGATTTATTTACGTTTGAATTAAGGTCTATCTAAAATTTAATTGTGCTTTTATTTAGGGTTGGTCTGAGATTGGTTTAAGGCTTGATGTAGTGTTTAGTTGAGATTTGTGTAAAAGATAAAGTTGTTGAGTAAAGTTGGATTGTGATTACAGTTGGTTTATGTTGGTTTAACACATTGTTTAACGTTGGTTTGGGGTTTCTATTTAAGGTTTGGGTTGTGGTTCTTCTAGAAAGTTGGTTTGAGGGTATATCTACGATTGGTTTAAGGTTTTATTGAATTTCCACGATTAAATCTGATATTGTTTGAATGCAAATGGAAAAAAGCTTGCTGGCCACACTCCGCAAACTTTTGGAAGTAGCAGTCAAATGGGAAAAAAACATCGCTGGAGAGCTTGCTAGCTAGCTAGCTTGCTTGCTTGCTACCTGGGATGGGGAAGCAAAATCCCCGGTGAGAAGGGGAAAAAACCATCTTGCCCGCCCAGGTGCGTGATGAGACTGATTTCGGCTGAGTCGGCACAAAAAATCCTCGAAGTTGAAAGCATTGCAGCTTTTGCAGGTGCCGGGTGGGGGGCTCAAACACCCTGAAGTATCAGGCAATTTGGGATGACTTGGGTCACTTTGTATGCAGGACCTACTTGTATGTTCAACCCACGGGTAGTGTTCAAAAGTCTGAAGATTGAGGATGCCCAAGTATTGGTGTCATTTGGTTTCCCCTGAGAAAACGACTCTCATGGATGTCTTGGATTTTGGCAAATCCCCAGATTGTGGAAACATCTGCAAACTGGAGCCTGGAAATGCCATGAGCCAACCAGCATCACAATCAACACCCGGAGGCCCAAAAGATGGAACTAATCCCATCCCCCCAATACTCATACTATCACCAGAAATGGACCGGCCCCAAAATGAATAGGTCCAATACTAAACCCAGGGTTTTGAGCTGGGTACTTACCAGCCAGAGCAAGGAAACAGCATGAACTAGCTTTCTGGAGTAGCGTCATGCCAGCGATCAAAATGATCAGGAGACTTCCATATCCAACGCCTGCCTGACGGGGCTGCTCCAAAGTGGTGCCGCAACCAAACACCATTGTTTTTCGATACACATTGCAATCTGGTCTATGTATATATATATAATGTATGTAGATAGTCCTTTTGCCAATTTCTGTCACTGATTTTCCTATTCCATGAAAATCATTGAGCATCGCCATCTTATTTGACTTTCATAGGTCCATTGCTAGCTTCGTTTCTCAAGGCTGAAATCATCTGCGGCTCGGCCTCCTGGAAGGCTTGATTGATGCCAACATGGCGCTGCATGGCATCAAGAAACACCGGCTGAAACGTGCGCAGCTGCGGTTTCCACTGCCCTGGTGTATCAACAACACTAACGATTCCGCATCAAGTCCCCGTTGGTTGTGAAGCGGGGATCGGCTACTGTACTAATCAACCAACCAATGGGAAAAAGGATGCCCCAAACCAGTTTGCATTCCTATCCAATCCTTTCAATGAGCCCATGGACATACTGCTGGAGGGAACATCACTGGCAGCTTGGCTGAATGTTGCTGGATTTTGACCTGCAGGCCTAATATCCAGGAAGCTCGCGACATCCACTTCCGTGGTCACTTTGAATCTCTGTCCCTATCAGACTTTCAAAGCCAAAGCTGCCAAGATGCGGGCAACATCTCAGTCACCCAAACAAAAAACTAGGCGAGGAAGCTGAAAGGGTTCGTTCCTTTTTGTCCCCTTCTGTCACCCATCAAAGTTTGAGGGATTTCATGATCATGAGAGGAGGCAAGCATACTTTTACTTTGTATCAATCAGTTCTGTCCTCTATAGACTCTAGAGCAGAGCTGCTGAGAGGATGCGTGGATGAACCACGATGCACCCAAGTCACAACTCCAGACTTCCCCTGCTTGGTTTTCAAGAGGAGACATATGTAGAAAATTGTAGAAAAGTAAGCTAGGTAAACTAAGATCACATTGGAGCCGGCTCTAAGTGACAAATCACAAACAGCGAAAGCTCCGATGCATGATCCGCCGTCGCGCCGTCGGGCTATTCGGGCTGTGGAGCTGTGACTAGCCCTGGAGTTCGGCCATGACTTCGTCGATCATGGTCTCCAACTCATCCATTCTCCGGTTCTGCTCTTAGCCGTCTTAGCCAAAGCTGCAGTGGATGTGGCAACGTTCACCCCCCCACTGGCTGATTCAGCCTGTCCGCACATGTCCACACAAGTGCGACCTCAATTATGATCGCTTCCACTGCAGCCAGCCTGCATGGTATTCACCCAAGCAATTACACCTCATGAAAATACATGAAGATACCTGGAACCCACGCCACAACAAGGCGCTCACGCATGGAGGGAAAAAACCGCAGAGAAAGAACGCAACCCGCCTGGTGAGGCACACCACTGAAAATCCAAACTTCACAGCTCTAGGGCATCCCCTTGGCCCCAAAGGTCGAGTCGCTTGGGCCCGTGCTAGTGGTCTCGTGGTGCTCCAAGTCTCGAACGCGAGCCTTTTGTAGTGGCTGACGGAATGAATACCCTCTGGTGTCAGCAAACATGGCTAGCTGGGAAATCCAGCTCGAAATCCACTCTAAATATCTCTAAATGAATGTTTTGCTGGCAAAATCAAGTAAACATGGAGGATTTTCCTTTGCCACGTTTGATTACCGGATGTATTGGAATTTCTGACTAGGCCCCCTTCAAAGGATTGATTGAGCGAGCCCCCTCTTCTCTGAGAGCCGCCCATGTCTGCACCACTTTTTCTCACCAGCCCTTCTCTCAGCCACCTCAACCATCGCTTCTTTGAGCCATCTCTTTCCCCAGCTTCTGAGCCAATTCTTCTCCGACTACCTCTGATGATCTCTGCCCCTATCCCCTAATATTACGGCGAGACCCTATGGTTTGTCCGGAAGGTTAGAACGGTGTTCAAACATGATCCTTCGACAATCTCAAATACCTGCGCAGGCCAAAACCCTAAATTTTAAACCCAATACTTAATCCCCCAAGCCCCATCCTAAGCCTGAAAACTCTGAATCCAAAACCAGAAAACACTGCATATTAAATTGCATATACCGTACCGTGTCATGTTCGACAACAAGGCATCCTCAATGTTGCAGTTCGGGCAAACCACGGGTCTGTGCACAATATTCGATGGCCCCCCCAAAAAAAACAAAAGTCCAATACGAACAAACCAAGGTTTATTGAATACCACTTGTAGGGGGAAGGGATTACTTCTTGAATCTTCTCTGAGCCGGCTCTTCGCCGAACCACTTCTTGTCAGAGCCGCTTCTGAGTTACTTCTTCTCTGAGCCGCCCCTTGTCTGAACTACCCCTTCTCTGAGTTACTACCTTTCCTCAGAGCCAACTCTTCTCTGAGCCAATTAGTCTCGCCTTGGTATCTTGCCATTCAGCTACCGGACAAGCAGCCATCGACCCTTTTACTAGTATTGCATTTCACAGTGCCAAACGGCAAACCCCTCCGTTTGTGTAGGCTTTGCGGCTCTGTTCTTTCCAATGCTCTGAGTGCCGTGCCATGGCATTCCAAAATAAATAAAAGGCACCCAACAAACTTTGTGCCGTCACAACGCGTTTCACTTCCCAATGCCATGCTGACCGCTGTAAATCGAAAACCACCAGAGCGGCAGTTCCTTACGCTTCTCTGTGCATGATGTCAAAATCGAGCTCTGACCACAGTCTAGTGCACATTTGGGCTGCAGCTTTCCCGGACCCAGCCCTGAAACCGCAGAAATAACCATGCGAGCCCCACAAAACACGCAAATAATAGCATGTTTTGCACACTTTCTTCGTTTCATCCAGCGACTTTGGACTCGAGACAACTCCTCATTTCGTGCAGATCAGAGACACAAAATCCGCAAAACACGATGTTTCCCAGTTTCACTTACAGTACTCCTAATCATAAATGAATCAAGTAGCGTTTGAATTAACTAGCGGAGCAGCGCAAATTGCTCATTGAGGTAAGCAGCTCTCTAGTGACTTGCTAGGAGGTTGAGTTGGGGAGTGTTGTCTGTAAATTGGAGGTTTCGAAATTTCATGAAATTTCTACACGGCCCACACGGCCTCTTCACGGGTGTTTCCACATCTAATTTTTGTCCTTGGCATCTCTATTTTGCGGTGGTTTCACCGGGGAAAAACCGACCGGAAAACGACTGGAATCTCCTGGTATCAGAAAAGGTCGTCGGGTCCCCTGTTCCCTCACCTGCAGCATACGGCAATCCTCCAGTACCTTCTGGGAGGATTCCTCCAGCGCCTGGGCAATTTCGACTTCTTTGGGATATTTCTGACAGTGATTGCGTTGTATTAATGTTCCTTAGCTATTCTCAGGGTCTGACAAAAGCTCTTAATTGGGACTACAGCATTTCTCATGACACCTATTGAGCCTATTGTCAGCAAATCGGTCCTTCTCCAACAGGAAATTGCAGAGAAATGACACCCCAAAATCAGACTGAAAGGATCCGAAAGGATCCGAAAGGTATAAACTGCCAATGTAATCATTGCCAAATGGCCAAATCATATAGTGAGGACGATCGACTTCCAACTCTGATGCACACATACATACTGCAACATGGTGACATTGACGCTATGATGAAGCTCCTAGAAACAGTGAACATATCCGTAGTTGATTCGTACTTGGACTGTAAGACTACATAAAGAACAAATAGCTGAATAGCACACCATTTACGCCAGTGAATATTTATCCGCCTTTAAAAATATTGAAACTTTCAACAAAACATCCAATGATGATGCAATGTATGAATGGCGTGGGGGACGCTAAGCTGACCATTCTAATCGGCAGATGGTGAAGACTCGAAAACCAGCAAAATCTTTGTGGAAAGAACAGCCTGGGTCGATCTAAGAGTAGCCTTGAAGACAAACAATACATTTCAATGTCGAGCCATGTTGGTCTTGAAGAATGGCAAACTCAACCCCGGCAGAAACCTTTGGAATACCATTTCAATATACGTTTCAATCCATTTCAATCAAAGAAAGTGAACCCAACTGGTGATCGAAGATTTTGGAGCGAAACTGTCAAGCCTGCAACTCCGACTCTGCCGTCTGGGTGAGCTTGCCTGAGATCGTGGATGGAAACGTATGGAAAGGAGCCCGGTGATTTGGTCGAAACATGTCGAAACCATTCCTCAGGTTCCAGCGCTGCTCTTTCAACCGCGCCTGTGAAGGAAAAACTTCCAAACAATGAAATAGCGGAAAAAAACATGAACAAATGAGCTCACAATGAGAATCAATCATAATCATAATCACGGATGCCCCCAGTTCACCATATTTCACTCCCACGTTGGCAAAACAGACCCTGAGCTGTCGCTCTTTGAGCCACTCCTCTGCGACGGACTCGCGGTGCAGCACAGCCTCATGACATCCCAAAAGCATGCCAAAAACATCCAAAACCATCGGGGTCGTCTCCAATCACCCGGCCTTTAAGAGCTTCTCCAAACGCTCGTGCAGTCGACTTTCTGCACCTCTATGTTGGGGTCCCCTCAAAGGGAGCACAAGTTGTTTAAGATGTTGTCGATCATGATTGATCACGGTTACCTCAGATTTTCCTAGAATTTCCTTCCAAATTTTCTATCTATGTCGGGGTTCCGTTTTTAGGGGGAAGCTTTTCAGAGGGGTCGTTTTCCAGTCCACCCATGCCATGATGTCCTGCCTGAGACGCCCAGAAAATTTAACTCTTCTGAGAATGCATCTTCAACTTGTGCCAGGGCAGCATGAAGTTGTGAGTCCTGCCAGATTCATGATGATTGGCATTTTATATATGGCTCAAGACATTGGGGCTACAATCAACCCACAACATGGATCAAAATGGACCAAAGTGGCTGGTCATCAACCATTTTGCAGGCTCAAGTGGAGAATTGGGGTTATGCTGGCTGGTTTAATGGACACATGTGGAAACCGATATACATTTACAATCCAAGAAAACCCTTGTCAATACCACAAATAGCTATACTTTGTAGTCAGATTAATCAGCCCGTATGTGTGCCTGAATGGATGTTCCTCTCCCCAGTGATTCCGGAGGATCCGGAGGTATGATGTTGGATGGTTGCAAGCATTCCTGACCCCATAGTTTCGCGATGTTCCGCGTATCAGTGACCATCCGGCGAAGTCCTCTGCACTCTTCACTTCATTGCTGCCTGGGCGCAGTGAAATGGAGCCAACTTCTGTCATTGCAGAATATTGGAAGGACATTGACATTGGATCATGCTTCTATTGCCTTGGGATTCACAACTCACACATGGGTATGGAATGGTATGGATCAACATTGGTTCCCCAAGAAAGCCAACGTGACCGACTTGTCACGGCTCCTGCCTGTTGATTGTGTGCTGATCGCGCTGCCTCAAAGCTACGCCGCTCACGTGACAGTCGGGTGGCCTCCAAAAGCGATCAGCGATCTAAGGCCTCGACCGTTTTCAATTTTGTGAAGATCCTCGGTGTGAGTTTGGCACATGAGAACCATGCCATACATTGCCATACCATGCCCCAAGCCGTCCAGTTTCACCAATTTCTGTATTTTGGAGAAACTGCACATCACTTCAATTCACAAAACACATCATTTCACACCGAACCACGGAATCGTCGCAAATCTTCGCTCGAAAAGACTTCGCGCGTTGGACCTAAGGCTCCAGCAAAGCCCTGGTCGTCCAAAGTCATGAAATGGGTCAGGTACTGCTTGTGCCGACCTTCAGCCACCAGGCGACGCAGTTCCACCAGCTGTCCTGCACCTCGGCAACATTTAAGCGGAAACTATTTGAGGCCCGGCCGAAATTCAACTCCGCAAAAATGATTTTTGAAGTTTGAAGAGATCTGATCATATATATATATATATATAAATATACATATGTCATTATATTTCTCGATGTTTACCATAGTTTATGACTTATGACTGAAATCTACTCCTTTTTGGATCTTTTTGGGGGGTTCCAAATGTCGAACTTTTGGCGGTCGCGTTTGACCCGCCTGCCTGAGTGGATTGACAGATGCTGGGGGCCCTGCGCTGCTCTGCTGCCTGCAGATCGCTGGATTGATCACACGCTTTCTTGGTGTTTGATTAAAAAAATATGTTGTGTTGACCATTTCTGAAGAAATCATGATGGATGATGAAACATGAAATATTATGAAATCATATTAGACTTCCTCATTTCTGGTGATTTCAACCAATCTTTTTAGGTACAGTATTTTCCGGGTTGGGCTTGGGCATCGCTTGGCCCAGCGCTCCTCGCGTCTTTGCTCTAGGCTTTCCAAACGTCGACCGAGGCTTTGCACCAAGTCGCCCTGGCTGCTGGCTATTCCATTTGGATATCTTTGATGTGGGAATTTGAATGCAAAACACTGCAAAACCATCCCAATGGATGCCAGAAATAGGTGGTGAATAGCTATCTGAAATGGGACGTTTATCATTGGCTTTACTGCATTCTTTTCTATTCTGTTGAAAATCTGATGTTGGGTTTCTGGCTCCTACTCTCAAGGATCTCAAACCCTGAGGAGAACTTAGAATGTCATTTCTTTGCCGTTGAAAGATTCAAGACCCTTGAGGCATGCGGCCTTCCGAATATAATTTCAAGACCTTCCGCATTGAGTTCAAATCTCGATGTCCTTCCTGCATCCATCATGGCTCCCGACTTGTTTGTTCTAAGGCCTTTGGATGCCTTTGGCACATCTGGCTTTGTCTGAAAATTTTGGGGGAGCCCCCAAACCCAATGGTTGATCATCATTTCTCCATTGGAATGGCTACAGTCTAGGTGACCATATTGTCCAGCGGGCAGACCACCATTTTGTGCAAAAACCGCCCTGTGGCCTCAGCAGAATGATCCACATCTTGCCGGCGCCCGCATCGGTCACAGAAACCCGTATCGGAACTCAACGCCTCGGTGCGGCTGATGCTCATTGATGCTCCATGTGTAGAAGGGCAGAGAAGGTTGGCCCAACATCACATGCTTGTGGTCTTTCATGGGCATCATTTTATGCCAAAAAAGACTGGAGCACATTGGAACATCATGGAAAACCACTGAAAGCAGAACCACCAATCTGCATTTTCCATTGGTCACACCTGGGGGCCCGGATTTTTGGGCATGCCGACTGCACCACATGCGCTACAGGCAAACTGGCCAGTTGCGACAAAAAATTGAGACCCAACCCCCCAAGTCATGTTTTTTTCCTCGATGGTTGCTCATTTTTCGTCTTTCCCATCGCCCAAATTATGTCAAAATATGAGGAAACTGTGGCTACATTCCCCACAAAACTCCAAGATCTAATTAGGCAATTTTGCAAGGCGCGAGCAGCTGGCAAACAAACTGGCACAACTCCTGCTGTTTTGAAAAACATTTCTGCATTCGATAGTGGTCAGTTCCTGCAACAAATGAAGAACTTTGCGAATCCCTCTAAACCAACGTGGAAGCGAAACATCCACTGTAAAAACCCAACAGGGCCCTCAATCATGTCGAAACTTTGCATGTGCTGAAGGATTACTGCGTTGTCATGCATTATACTGGTCATCTGGCATCTAGCTACCCTTTGGTAATCAAACATTACTGCTTAGGTTAACCTATGATAATTTCTCCGTGCTGATGCCTGATCCCCCTGGTCCGCCTGGGAAGTTCGCAGCCTGGCAACTGATCTGTGTGGCGAACTTAGCATCGTGGTACCGCTGAATGGTACACCTTCTACTCATCTTCTTGTTGTTCATGCTGTCCCCAAGTCCCTAAATTAGAAGGTATATGTAGAGGTACGTGCGTGTCAAACAATCGCGCAGTCCTCTATGTATATATATATGTGTATATTATATACAATAATATATGTATTTTCTCGCTCGCTCGCTCGCTCGCTCTCTCTCTCTCTCTATCTCTCTCTCCCTCCTCGCTCCATCGCCATCTCAGGGAGAAAAACTGTGTATGTGTTTATATGTGTAATTATGCGTGTATGTATAATTGTCTGTATGTGTGCACGTGAGTATGTTTCGATGCATGTATGCATCTCTGCATGTATATGTGCACGCGCACCGACATGTGTGTGTATATATAGTATATATATATATATCTAGATATGTACATAATGTAATATATACAGACACTGTAAACATACACGCAGTTGCTTTTACCTTCGGACCACATCTTTCTGTTTAAGTTATTGGCTCATCATCTCAGCGTTGATCAATCAGGATAAATCATGACCAATCCCAACTGGAGTGAAACAACCAACCATTTCAGGCACTTTGGAATTAACCACCAATCATGGCACTGGACGCGACATCTCCCAAATGGGAACAGCATCAAGAAATGCCGGGTTTTCTGTCCCCCACGTTCTATCACCAGGCCTCTGCTCCTCTGCGACATTTTTCTCCATGTCTGTGACCACACCTGGTGGCGTTGAATTGAAAAAGGACCTCTCAGCTTGGAATGTCTTCGACTGGCGATCGCTGCTCCCAACAGTGCCAATGCGGCTATGAATGAATTTCTAAACCCAACCCAGGAGGGAACGACTACCCCATTACCATCCATCAATTTGAAGTGAGATTCTACATACAGTACATGCATGCATGCACAAAAATTCACATGTACATGAACACCATCAACTACCTCCTGTATACAATTATCAACATGCTGTATATGACCATGTGCATATGCATATATAAAATCATATATACATATACACACACACATTTTACGCGGTTTACACGCACAGAAATCATAAGCGTATCAGCCCAGTTGGTAGCCCAAATGATGGGACACCTTCGATGCGAGACAGGAGATCCTCGGGCCTCAGTTGCTACATACCATAGACAAATAGATTCCATGATAATTATTAGAAACCATATGAACATGTCAATGTGATTAGATTAAATAATCAACATTAACCAAAATTACACAACCATAGAATTATACGTATAGATGCACATGCATGTACATGTACACACTCCCAATATCAAAAATAAAATAATCACAAACACATACACAAGTCAGTAACGACCGAGAACTTCATACAACGAGCGTTTACTGTTCCAAAATGTGTGGCTGTTCAGGCAAAGCATCCGTATTGGCCCCCGCTGAGCAGCAAACAGTTTGACTTTGCCATGTGACCTCAGAGCGTGCCATGGCAAATAGCAACAAACAAACAACAAAGAGGCAACCAAGGACTGGCTGACAAATGATCACCACCACCACCACTACTACTACTCCTCCTCCTGCTGCTGCTGCTACTGCTACTGCACTGCTACTGCTGCTGCTACTACTACTAATACTGCTGATACTGCTGATACTGCTTGTACTACTGATACTACTGATACTGCTGATACTACTGAAACTACCGATACTACTGATACTACTGATACTACTGATACTACTGATACTACTGATGCTACTGATACGACTGATACGACTGATACTACTGATGCTACTGGTGCTACTGATGCTACTGATGCTACTGTTACTACTGATACTGCTGATACTACTGAAACTACTGAAACTACTGAAACTACTGAAACTACTGAAACTACTGAAACTACTGAAACTATTGAAACTACTGAAACTACTGAAACTACTGAAACTACTGAAACTACTGAAACTACTGAAACTACTACTACTACTACTACGACTACGACTAAGACTACCACTACCACTACTGCTACTGCTACTGCTACTACTACTACTACCACTACTGCTACTGCTACTGCTACTGCTACTGCTACTACTACTACTACTACTACTACTACTAGTACTACTACTACTACTACTACTACGACTACTACCACTACTACTACTACTACTACTACGACTACGACTACGACTACTACTACTACTACTACTACTACTGACTACTACTGACTACTACTGACTACTACTGACTACTACTGACTACTACTGACTACTACTGACTACTACTGACTACTACTG
>Ga0126342_10009914_pt1 | contig 17051 bp, 7 predicted proteins | sample Cyp1metagenome_FD_92528 | JGI IMG/M metagenome (GOLD analysis project Ga0126342, IMG submission 92528) | Coral microbial communities from Lord Howe Island, Old Settlement Bay, Australia - Cyphastrea 1 metagenome | ecosystem: Host-associated > Invertebrates > Cnidaria > Coral ... | reverse complement strand
ACCAACACCAACACCAACACCAACACCAACAACAACAACAACAACAACAGATCCATGAGAGACCTACCGAGCGACAGTGGACGCAAAACCAAAGCTCCCAGAAAAGCCTTTTTCGAATGGAACTGAAAAACCGACCGAGCGACAGTGGGGCCAAAAGTGCACTCAAAAGAGTGATAGACGCATGCGGGACGCATGCGAAATATTCAGAAGAATGGAAACGTAAAACGAAAACACAACTGATGCAGGAGAGATCGACCGAGCGAAGTGGGGCCGAAAGTGCACTCAAAAAAGTGATAGACGTATGCGGTACATCAAAAAAACGAAAACGTAAAACGAAAGCTCAACTGATCCATGAAAGACCTACGGGGGAAACTCAGAAGACACATGCTCAAACACAACTGAATACCGTGTGACACTGGACCAGGGGGGAATCGAACCCCCGACCGACCCTGACCGACCGTACTGCATTTGCTTAGTGGGACACTAACTGGGGAGAAGATAATTTTTCCCAAAAAAGTATCACTTTTTTGGGAAATGATTTTCCCAAAATAGTAGTAAAATTTCGACCTCCGCGCAGGGGGCTCAGGAAGCACAAACTTAGTTTGTATTCGCGCAGACTAAGTTTGTATGCGCCAATTTTCCCAAAAAAGTAACAGATTTTTGGGAAAATTAGCCTCGAGAAACTACGCGCACGCGCTCTGGGTCAAGCTAGATCGTAATATTAGTAACAATTATTCCCCAAAATTCCATATCCCCAAAAATAAATTCCAAAGCTGCTCCACAAAATTACCTCAAAGCTAAGCCGAAAAATTTTCCAAAATTATTCCTCAAATTTGTTCCCCATAATTATTTCCCAATCAAATTTATTTTCCAAAATTATTATTTAAATTATAATTTTTCAAATTTATTATTCAAAATAATTTCCCACAATTTTCCTATAAAATAGCTCCCGGAATTACGCCACAAAATTCCTATTTTGCAAAATTATTCGTAAATTAGGCAAAATTTTTCCCAAAATTACTTCCCTTCCCAAAGCTATTCCCCAAAGCTGCGGTTTTTCAAAGTTATTGCTCAAAGCTGCCGTATAAAGCTACTCCTCAAAGCCGCTTCTGCTCCCCAAACCTGTTCAATAAAGTTATTTTCCAAAGCCGCTCCCCAAAATTGTTATCGAAATTTGCTCTGGACAGCTGCTCCCCCAAGCTGCTAAAACTGCCCCCGAAAATTGTTTCCGAAAATTATTTGCCAAAATTGCTTTCGAAAGCTATCGTCCAAAGCTACCGTTCTTCAAAGTAATTGTTCGTCAATGTTACTGCAAAGCTATAAAATTATTCTTCAAAGTTGTTATCAAAGCCGCGTCCCAAAAAAAAGTACCAAAATTCCAATGCTGCTCCGCGAAGCTGCCTCAAAACTGGTCCGGAAAGTTGTCCAAGGCTGCTCACCAAAGCTGTACCCCGGTGCTGTTCCCCCCAAAATTATTCTACAAAGCGGCTCCAGAAAGCTGCGCCACAAAGTTGCTACTAAAAGCTGCTCTCCGAAGTTGTCTATAAAGCTGTCCCCAAAAGCAGTTCCCAAAAATAATGTTCTTCAAAGCAGTTGTTCTGCAAAGTTTTTCGCAAGCTAGCCAAACTTGCTCCCAAAGTTGCTCCCCCAAGCGGTTCCCCGCAGCTGCTTCCCAAAGCTAGTCCCCAAAGCTGCTCCCCAAAGCTGCGGTTTTTCAAAGCTGCTGTTCGAAGCTGCCGCGCAAAGCTGCTCCTCAAAGCTGCTCCTCAAAGCTGCTCTTGCTTCCCAAAGCTGCTCCACAAAGCTGTTTCCCAAAGCCGCTCCCCAAAGTTGTTATCGAAAGCTGCTCCGAACAGCTGCTCCCCCAAGCTGCTAAAGCTGCCCCCGAAAGTTGTTTCCGAAAGTTGCTTCCCAAATTACTTTCTAAAACTACTCCCCAAAGCTGTCGTTCTTGAAAGCAACTGTTTCAACTGTTCGTCAATGCTGCTGCAAAGCCGCAAAGTTGCTCCCCACAGTTGTTCCCAAAAGCTGCTCTCCAAAGTTGCTACCGAAAGCAGCGTCCCAAAGAAGCTCCCCAAAACAGCACGCACAGGCTAAGGAAGCAAGCGCAGTGTGTGCGGTAGAAGGCGGGTGCAGCAAGCGGGCAGTCTCGCAGAGATACGTGTTAGAAAGAGCACAGAGACAATAGCGCAGAAGCTAAGCAAGCCAGGCGGTAGCTCGCACGGGGTCGGGACGGATCTAGGGGAAATCGAACCAAAGGAGAATCGAGGGAGCGTTGTGGGATTGCGACACGGGACCAGGACTGGGACCGCAAAATAAAAATCCCAAAAAAACGTTCCTATTTTAGAATTCCCGTTTTTCCAAATTCCAAAATAATCGGATTATTTCGGTGCCATTGGGGAGTTCCTAAAACGTCGAGCAAAAGAGGAGTATTCGCTATGTCTTCGTCGAGCAAAGAGGAGTATTCGCTATGTCTTCATGCAGACTAAAGATGTATTCGGCCAACAGTCTAAAATAATTAACGTTTTTCAGGATTTTCGGACCAGCCGATTTACGCGCGCGGTAGCACCCTTACCGTAATATTAGTAGTAACAATTAGAATAAGTATATTTGTCATATAAATAAAATATGGTTTTTAATAAAAAACTTATTTTTCATAATTTAAACAAATATATTATTTAATATTAATCATTAGTAATTTTTTGAATACCTAGGATCAAATTATCCGGCGGGGGACCGACTATGAATTTTAGTTCTTCAATATGTTTTTCTTAATAGTTTCAATTTTTTATATTTTATAAATATGTTATTTCTAATTATTATTTGGATTCTTTATTTTATTCGTTTTTTGTTGCTTCCAATTGAATTGTTTGAAGCAGGTCGACTATTATGGGGATTCAGTTATGTGTTTATCGTTGTTTTGTACAGCCTGTCAGTGTGTACTGACCGAAATCAGTTTTGCACACTTCAACTGTGGGCTGTCCAACCTTGGAGTCAATGCGGAGGATTTCAGGGCCAATCGTAGGATATCGTAGGCTTGTACTTGAGACAATAGACTGAGTTCGCAGCATAGCCAGGCGCACATTGGGCGCTGACCTGAAGTTACTCAATCGATTCAAGCATACAGCACAGATCGTAGAATTCCTGCATTTCTTGGAACCCCAAAGCACGTAAACTTTGAACTGCACACAAATACTTGCCTTGAACTTGTGCGCTAGCAAGTTTTTCTCCTGAACTAGGTAGCCTTGCAACAGTAGTTGCTGCAGAGCCATTGACAAAATAGAGCTTGTACCAAGAGAGACAATAAATTTGCAACTTAAAAATTATATAATGATTACAATGGAAATTGAACGCATTAGAACAAATTATGCACACATGGCAAAGTGACAGTAGCAACGGCCACCTGTCGCATCATCTGGCGCTATGCTTCTGCTTGCTGCAGCCTTGCAGGCCTTGCAAATCTTTGAACCACACATTTTGAAAATAAGAAACAAGTGGTAGATTCTCAAGCACCTGAACACGAGACACTGCTGGGATATCAAGCCATTCTGGGGGGCAGCTTTGACAACTAGAAAAGCTCAGTCTAGTAGAGTCTAGTTAGTCTAGTGAGCATGAAGGGCGTGTCAAGCAGGTTCGCAAGAATCTCTGCATTTTTTCTGAGCTCAAAGCTGTATGTTTGATTGTGTGCGGAGCACGCAACAGCTTTCGGCGTTGAATCTTGGGCAAAGCCGCTGGTACACGATCCCTACAAGTCATTGCAGCAGATCACCCGGGAAGAAACATCTCGTTTGGTCTTTCGTCATCTTTTCTAGTCACCAGAGACTGGACTTGAAGGAAATTACGGACGAAGAAGAACAATGAGTATGACCAGGTGTAAGAATGCCCTTCAAAGATAGTCTACGGCATTTGCTTTGTACCTTTTCCGGCACTCTGTCAAATCCCCTGTGGGAGCAGAGGAAATATGCCGTTTCACGAAATGCTGGGCGGCTTGCAGAACGAATGACAATCCAGCCAATCAGTCTGGGTTTTCTAAAAATTGCAAGGGCTTTCACCGCAACAATTGCATTCCAACTATGCCAGAGCCGACCATGCACAATATAAGCAGGAGCCCACTAGATTCACTTCGCAAGCCTGGACACAGGACAAGGAAAACAACTATCAATCATCAAGGCATAGTTGCGGAAAAGAATCCGCTACATCAAAGTTAGCAATGTCCAATTTGTTCTCTGTGACCAGGTAGCCCACTGTGTTGACCTCATTCCACAATCACTGGGATTCGCGGAAAACAAAAGTGTGTGCGTGTGTGAGTTATAATTAATTATGAGTGTTGAACGAGTGACCTCTACCACTAACAAAGTATGTTCTTCGTGGTCTACCCGAGTCACTGGGTTCAACGATTCTGTGATTCACCCTGTGCTGCACTCGTGCGCTTGCAGGAGCTGAAAACCTTGCATCTGCGCGATCGAAGCATGTTTCTGAGCAACCCCTGAAACATTTATAGGACATTTATAGGACATTTATAGGACATTTATAGGACATTTAATGGACATTTATAGGATATTTATAGGACATTTATAGGACATTTATAGGACATTTATAGGACATTTAATGGACATTTAATGGACATTTATAGGATATTTATAGGACATTTAACGGACATTTATAGGATATTTATAGGACATTTGTAGTACATTTATATAGGACATTTATAGGACATTTATAGGACATTTATAGGACAAATGTATGGGACATTTATAGGACATTTATAGGACATTTATAGTACATTTGTAGGACATTTATAGGACATTTATAGTATGGACATTTATAGTATGGACATGTATAGGACATTTATAGGACATTTAACGGACATTTATAGGATATTTATAGGACATTTGTAGTACATTTATATAGGACATTTATAGGACATTTATAGGACATTTATAGGACATTTGTAGGACATTTCTAGGACATTTATGGGACATGTATAGGACATGTATAGGATATTTATGGGACATTTCTAGGACATTTGTAGGACATTTATGGGACATTTATAGGACGTTTATAGGACATTTATAGGACATTTGTAGGACATTTATAGGACAGGACATTTATAGGACATTTGTAGGACATTTATAGGACATTTATGGGACATTTATGGGACATTTATAGGACATGTATAGGACATTTATGGGACATTTATAGGACATTTATGGGACATTTATAGGACATTTATAGGATATTTATGGGACATTTATAGGACATTTATAGGACTGAAGGAAAGGGTCTCTCTTCGGGATACGTCGAGTGCATCGCTTCGGGCTACGCCTCATGCATCGCTTCGGGATACCTCAACATCATCATCATCATCATCATCATCATCATGACCATCATCATGATGATCATCATCGTCGTCGTCAACAATAGGCATATTTCATCACCATCATTCTCATCATCATGTTGACCATCATGTGAGCATCATCATCATCATCATCATCATCGTCATCATCATCACCATCATTATAATAATCACTATCATCATTATCATCACCATCATCTTCATTATCATTGTTATAATCAGGTTCTTCTTCCGAGTATTATTCATCTTCATCCTCATCATTATCATGATGATGATAGCGCCAGGAGAAGATGTGATAGCGTGAGATCGTGTTGGTGTGCAGGTGCAAGAGAAGATCGGCTCCCCATGATGTAAGAAGAATGGCTCCTCCCCACCCCCCCAACCAAACCCTAAATGGCTGAGTCAAGTAATGATGTAAGAAGAATGACTCCTCCCCACACCCCCAACCAAACCCTACATGGCTGAGCCAAGTAATGATGTAAGTAGAATGATCCCTCCCCATCCCCCCAAAAACCCTAAATGGCTGTGTCAAGTCATTCTATAAGAAGAATGATCTCTCCCCATCCCCCCAACCAAACCCTAAATGGCTGAGTGAAGTAATTAGATGATAAAAACGATGTTTCCCGTGTTGCCAAAAGTAGTGAAATCCGTGGTGCCCAAAGTGAGCGTCCAAGGTGTGAGGAGTGTGTGATTTGAGGATGTTGCCTGAAGTGATGCGTTTGGTGTTGCCCTAGGTGATGCGTGTACCACATTTATGGGACATGTATAGGACATTTATGGGACATTTATTGGACATTTATCGGACATTTATAGGATATTTATAGGACATTTCATGGACATTTATAGGACATTTGTAGGACATTTATAGGACATTTATAGGACATTTATAGGACATTTGTGGGACATTTATAGGACATTTATAGGACATTTATAGGACATTTATCGGACATTTATAGGACATTTCATGGACATTTATAGGACATTTGTAGGACATTTATAGGACATTTGTGGGACATTTATAGGACATTTGTGGGACATTTATAGGACATTTATAGGACATTTATAGGACATTTATCGGACATTTATAGGATATTTATAGGACATTTCATGGACATTTATAGGACATTTGTAGGACATTTATAGGACATTTGTAGGACATTTATAGGACATCTATAGGACATTTATAGGACATTTATAGGACATGTTTAGGACATTATAGGACATTCAGGAATTTCCAGGGATTTGTTTGTCAAAAGAACAAACTCCTGAGATAGGGGAGTCATGCAGGAATGTCTTTGTCCAACCATACCATGATGCTGAGCTACCTCAACCTTGATCAATCGTCCGTTGGTTTATGTTGGGGTTGGGTTGACACAGGGGTAATGTTCTGCTACAGGCATGGCAAACTCGCTGGCAGGTGTGATCTCAGTGAGCCTTACTTTGACCTCACTTTGCTCGCAGGTTTTCCAGCCCAGCTTCTCCCAAAAATGTCAAGATGCATTGGGATGGCTAGAAAGGAAAGACAAGCGAAAGCTATTGGCCATATCGACATCAACCGAATGATCGCAACAGATTTCAATACATACCTTAAGTGTGATCCACAGAGTCAGGGCCAGCTTTGGGAGACAATGTCCCTTGCTTTGCGCACAACTAAAGAAACCAAGCATTAGCCAAAATATGCCCAGATTTGTTGTTTCTGTGGTTTGGGGTCCGATTCTATCAGCGTTCATCTTTCTCCTATCTGCTTTCATTTTTCTCCTATCTTTCTCCTATGCAGAGCTCAAAAGCATAAAAATGCAAAGGGACTCATTTCTGAACGGCCACCTGGCCACACAGAGCCAGCGTTCATATCATTCCCAATCTTTGTTACCACAAATCTCTTTATGCTTTGAATTGCCAAGTAGCAGGTGCTTTGCAGTACAGCGCAGGTGTGCAGCCACTGAGCAAAAATGCACCCTAGGTTGTGAAAAAGGTGCAATTGCCACTTCTGCATATCCAGTCAGTCATGTCAACCATTGTCACATGGAAATTTTGCAATGCTGCACGCAGCCAAGCATCTAAATGCTTGCTGCAAGCAGTAGCAACAGGCGTACCCTCGTAGCCTTTGTTGCACCTGTAGCGTCCCAATGGCCATGTTGCATCTGTTTAGTTCAGAGGATGATTCGACAGACCGGGGAGCGAACGTCACTGACACAGCAAAATGATCTACGAAGAGGTTGTTCTCTGACACCAAATAGCCTCAATGCATCTTCGGTAAGCAGTTGGTACCAGCAGCGTATCTGTCCAACAGACCAGATTGATACAAGAAATTGACATGGACTTGGCTTCGCCCATCACTAAAGCCAGACCAAACCGCACCAACAAGAGCAGTCAAAAATGTAGTGCGAGGCGGACGGGGTCCACTCCATTTGCTTAGCTCTTGGATTCCTTCACACTGGCAAATTCGCCAAAGCGCGCCCATTTCTGCCAAGATACCCACAGTGCTGTCTGGGGCGATGCAAACTGCCTTTCTTCCGGAATGACAATTCCATGTCTGCAAGACAATTAATGATGATGGTAAACCCAACACAAGTGCAATCTAGCCGAAACGGGACAAACCTCGCAAAACTTTGGACATCTTTGGACCAAACTCGAAACTCGTGCCGAATGTATAGCAAAAGCTTATTCCAATTGGTCCCTGAACTCCAACTGCTCAAAATGCTGCACGGACTTCAAATTCTTCCGCAAGGGCCTTTCCCTTTCTGCGTTGCTTCAGGGCACGGCAGCGGCATCACACGTTGCACATGGCACTCACAGCGGTGGCACCAATGGCAGTGGCAGTGGCAGCAGTACCAGCACCCGAACAGAGACGCAGTCTGGGGAAAGGGTAGACTGCCAACCCTCTTTATCTATCTTTCTCTATCTTTTACCTATGTGGATCCCAAGACCTACCACTGCCTACAACCAGGGAAAAAAATTGAAAAAAGGCATATTGATCCAACAAATCCCAGCCTGGATTGTTGTTGTAGATGTTGATGTTGTCGTGGTGACGGTGCTAGTGGAGGTCGTAGTAGTGGAGGTGACTGTCGATGTGCTTGTGGTGGTAGTGCTGGTTTCTGTAGTGGTGATGGTCGTCGTAGTCGCAGTCGTTGTGGATGTCGTTGTAGCAGTGGTACTTGTGGTGGTGGATGTTGTGGTTGTGGTTGTGCTGGTAATTGTAGATGTTGATGTTGTTGTGGTGCTTGTTGTCGTGGACGTCGTGGTGGTGCTGGTGGCTGTGGTTGTGGATGTAGTTGTAGTGCTTGTGACTGTCGATGTTGATGTTGTGCTGGTGGTGGTCAGTGTCGACGTTGATGTGGTGGTTGTAGTAGTGGTCAGCGTTGATGTGGTTGTCATCGTGGATGTACTTGTTTGAGTTGTGCTGGTTGTGCTAGTAGTGGTGGAGGTTTCCGTTTCTGTAATAGTGGTGGTGCTTGTTGAAGTTGTCGTGGTGGAAGTTGATGTGACAGTAGAGGTGCTTGTGGTTGAGGTTGTGCTGGTGGTGGTCTCTGTAATTGTTGTTGTAGATGTGGTAGTGGTCGTTGATGTACTTGTGGATGTAGATGTGCTGGTTTCTGTAGTGGTCTCCGTTGAAGTTAGCGTTGTCGTGCTGGTCTCGGTCGAGGTAATTGTCGTCGTTGTGGTTGATGTTTCTGTGACTGTAATGGTTGAAGATGTTGTTGTGGATGTCTCTGTGCTGGTTGTAGTTGTTGTGATTGTCTCTGTGCTGGTTGTAGTTGTTGTGATTGTCTCTGTGCTGGTTGTAGTTGTTGTGATTGTCTCTGTGGTGGTAGTTGTCACAGTTATTGTTTCCGTGACTGTCGTGGTGGTGGTGGATGTCTCTGTTTCGGTAGTTGTGGTTGTGGATGTGGTGGTGCTCTCACAGCCCTCCACGATATAGGCTTCGGCATCTTTGGTGCACTTCCGAACCTGCGCAACTCCTGTGTAGCCGTCGGCACAATTCGCTTGCACATCGAAGCCTTTCAAAGTCAGATTGTGTTCCGTCAATGCATACCCTGTACTGTCGTCCGGAGAGCTGCATTCATCGGCTAAACAGCCTTTCAGCTCATACCTTAGATACAGTATTTCGAGAAGTATATAGCACAGAACATGCTGATAACATCCAACATCCAAGCACTGTTGAGCGTCTTAAGCACTGTCCTTTCTGTCCTTTTTGTCCTTTCTTGTTTTCGTGACATTGGTCGGCACTTGTTGCGCCGTGGTTTGGGCTCGGGGCGCGCTTTCTCAGATGTTTGAAAGACTGTCTGAAAGTGCATTCTACGGTGTGCTTAGCTACCCAGAGGTCTATCCTAAGGTCACATCCATGCGCATTCAAAAGAATGTCCAAACATTGTACCTGAATGGTATCCCAGTGCCAAATCATGTCCAGAGAAAGACTCTAGCCGATGCATCAGCCAACGCAAAAGGATCTGTTGGACCAAGCCACGTCTCACGACTTGTGGCACACATCACAGCAGTTGCATTCCCATGAAAAAGCGGTGCACACTGTGCAGAAATCTTAAAGTCACTGGCGGCTGTGCTGGTTTCTGTCCTCAGCACATGGAATTTTATTCTGAAAGGAACAATGATGCACCGAATTTAGAATGTTAAAACATGGACATGTCAACAGGACCAAGACAAGTGTGACTGGTTTTATGAGTTCATATACTCCTTTTCATCGGACTCGTTTCAGCTGATAAGGAGAATCTCCACTTCAGCTGAAGTAAGCTAACAAAGGACCACAAAGACACATGAACGCTGACGTGAGGGTCAGCAACTGGAAAGAATGCTCTAAAGGGCCGGCCAAGCATCAACACATACCCAGAGGTATCGGAAGGCGTTTGGCATACGATCTCTTTGCATCCAGTGAGCTTGAAAGGTTCATTTTCTTTTTCACAGGCCTGGAGAATATTTCAGAAGCAGATCACAACTGCAGCTCACCAGTTCTTGCTTCTAGCACGAAGCTAGTCACTTCAACTGCTATTACTGGCTGCTTTCTGAGCTCCTCAACATACAGCTAATCATTAATCCAATGGACAGGTTTTAGAGCTACGTTGTGACTTGTCCTGCTTTTGAATTGCTGTCACGCCATGTCACGCCTCTACATTCGCATCGCCTTCATAGCCATCAGCGCATGAAGCTGCAACAGCAAATGTTGGCACCTGCATTCCGCACCCATCCATGAAGCGGTTGGGGGTGCTGATGACACACGTATACAACGACGATGTAATTTCAAGCATGGTATCATGTTGGCCACTACTTGTATATATAAAGTATGTGTATATGTATATATATATATATCACATCACTCCATGCTTGTGAACCATGAATCCATGAAAGAACAAGCAGAAACACTCCAAAGCAAAGACAGACTGCCTCCAAACTTGTGACAGTCAGCTTGTATGCTTTGTCCTCCGTCTCTGAACACACTACAATTGTTGTTGTAGTTGCGGCTGTGGTGGTGGAGGTTGATGTACTGGTGGTTGTTGTTGTAGTGGTGATAGTTTCAGTGGTGGAAGTTGTCGTTGCCGTCTCTGTCGTGGTTGAGGTGCTTGTTGTAGTGGTCGTGCTGGTCTCTGTTGTGGAGGTTGAAGTAGAAGTGGTCGTCAGGGTGGTCGTGCTAGTTGTGGTCGTTGTAGTGGTGATGGTGGTTGTCGTGAGCTCGCAGCCAGACAGTTCGTATGGTTTGCCATCCCCTGCGCACACTGTTGCTTCCGGCTCACCAAAGTAAGGCTTCTTGCCTGGGCAAAAGTGCCACGATTTGATTTCAGTGACACTGACACTTCAATTCAGGATCCCTCTGCGCCATCAGTTTACATCTGACCAGTCGCCATGAAAACTTTACATCTGCTCCCTCAACAAAAAACTCAAACAAGATGATTCAAGACCAAGTATGGCAAGATTTATCAAACATCATAAATTAGAGGATGGAAAATCAAACCAGCACTGAGAGATGGTGGATCGGAAACCTAGGAACAGGTTCAAAGAGGGCGCGCGATTGGCTTCTTGACTATTGTTTGTTTATATATGTATATATATTTAATTGGTTTGTTTCGTTGTCACATTTATTGATTCACTAAGTCACTACTGAGTCATTTGTCCATGTACTCAATCATTCGTTCAACCAGTCATTTATCAAATCGCTCCTCTACTATCCTCTTCTCATTGACGCATTCTCTGTTCATTCGATCAGTCGGTCAGTAATTTCTGTCATGTCATTTCATCTCTGATGAGTTCAGTTCACCCTTCACTATTGCACTCGATCACTGATTTTGCATTTCTTCGGTTCTGCTTTATTTCATTTTAAATCATGTCACTTCATTCCTTTCTGATGCACTTCTTCGCTGATTTTTCGATTCTCATATTCGTTCATCTATCCATCATTTTCTTCTTTCGTTCATTCGTTCGTTTATTCATTAATTCATGCACTAGTTCATGCATGCGCTCATTTTTTCGTTCATCCACTCATTGATTTGTTCCTTCCTTGGCTCATGTGTGCAATCATTTGCACGACCCTTTTCTCACTCATTGGTTCACTCGTACGTTCGCTGATTCATGTTTTTGCTTGACTCTTTTGTTCACTTCATTGTTCGCTCAGTTGCTCACTCAATACTCATTCTTCTCACTCCCAACCAAACAGCCAGGCAGGTGCGTTCATTCCTTCTTTCCTTGGTTTGCTGTTGTGCTTGTGTGTGTGCTTGTTAGTTCATTCATTGATTCATCGATGGAACATTCGAAGAGCATGAAACAGGGAATGATGTGTGATTGATTGCGTGGAAAAGTGAGAGGCGGTTGAATGATTGATTGACTAAGTGAGAGGGAGTGGGTGAATCTTCCAGAATTCAACGAGTCATCAGCAATAAGTGTATATAATTAGTGCCTAAGGTTCGTTGAGAACATTGATAACTGATGAAAATACCCTGGTTTCTCAGTGATACACTCACGACTTGGGTAACTGATGAACTACGGCTGATACGCAGACAGCATCAGAAATATGTTTGGCTCATACATCTTCAGACAAAACGGTACAAAAGCACAAGAACAGCGGGACACACAGCCCTGGTTCATTGTTGTGGAACCAGCAGCCAGAAACACGTAGCAGTTCCAATGCAATTAGCGGGCTGACAAAACAAAGAGAGCCAATTCCAAGAAAACCTGTGCTCCCCATCCGTCTGGCCATCCGCCCGCTGCGCAGGAGCAAGAATCAAACCGTCCAAGATAAGGAAATTTGTTTCACGGCGACCATTCGTGAAGCTGACTTGAGAGCTCATGGAGCAAATCGTGTCGAGTGTTAATTTGCTATGATTTGTTTGTCTTCAGTGACAATTAGGCGCGTCTGTCTTTGGCATTGCAACCTCTTGCTACCAAATTAGTTTCCTTGCCAAGCTACACGCAACCTCCACCATGAAATCGCCTTTTGCCAAGCTGTTCTCGGACCTCCCAGGCTCCAAGGCACTGAGATTGCACCGCGAATGCGATTGACATCGATTGACCACTGTCGGGACTGTCGGGACTGAGATGCAGGCACTATGTAAGCCGGTGAAGCCGGTGGAGAAGTGCAAAATTCTGCTGCGCAACCAGAGAGCCTCCGTCGGATCGATTGCAACTTACGCAGAGAGGGCTTCACACTTCGCTCTTGTTGACAACTTGGACATTTGGTAATGAAAAAAGCAAACATATCTGTGCTGAAGAGCACTAGCAGGGCTTTTGAGTTAGTGAGCAAGCTAGCAGGAACAATCCAAAGACCAATATCACATGAATTTTCACTGCAGTTGTATCCAGATGCGCTGCAGAGTGGTTCATTATTCAATTTCCTGTCACCACTGTCGTGCACTCTATCCACCAGCTGTGCTTGTAAGAACTGCAAGTCCGCGTGTGGGGTCCACTCAATACAACAAGAACAAACAGCGTGCTAAAAATGTGTAACAAAAAAAACAAGAAAAAACATTCAATCGGTCCGATTCCTTTTGTAAAGTATTGTAAAGCCTTCAAGAAATGCATGTCCATCCGTGACAAGGCCACTTATCACTACTCATGCAGTCGAGCAGCTTGTATGGGGTCAAGTCCTCCTCACATTCAGTGACTTTGGGCTTTCCTTTAAAAGCCTTAACGACACATCCGACACATCCGACACATCCGGCACAGGCAAATCTTGGGTGGCTATCTGATCCGATCTACTGGCCAAGGATTTGTCAAAGCCCTGCCCCATCAGGATTGGGCTCAGAAAGTGTATGCACGCATTCGCCCACATAAAAGCACGACAAATAAAGACTCACAAGAAATGCAAAATAGTACTGATGTCTACAGTAAATCCAAAGCTTACACGAAAGTTCTGAGTCTGGACCAACTTTCTGGAAGGCCAGCAACTGCTTTGCACTTGACAGGGACATCCAGCTCGCCCTTCATCAGAGACAGCTCGGTCACAAGGTAGTTGGTGATGTTTTCGGGACGAAGACAATGCTCAGTTTTGGCCGTTGTAGCAGTTGTAGCAGACACTCTGAATCCACTTCAGAACTAAATGTGCATTGATGTAAAGCAAACTTCTTGCACTATGCATCTCTTCCTGATTCAACAGCCCCCTACATTGTCACCTTTCTGCCTAGCCGAGTTGTGCAAAGTGCTGTAGTCAAACGATTGGACATGGATGGAAATGGCGCAACTCATGCACTCATGCACCTCCGTAAGAAATCGAAAAATCTAAGCTGCTGGCCTCTGCAAAAAGCTCCTGACTGCCAATTTCAACCGGTCGACTCATGTTCGCAACTTAGGCTGCTGACTCTCGACATCTGTTGACACCTCTCTATGTCTATGTTTGGACTGCGGATATCGGATATCATGCTGGACTGGCTTGACTCGAGACATCTGGGGTACAAAATCTGTCCTTGCCAAAGGATTCATCCTTGGTCAGGACCGCACCCTGAGTGCCTGTGACCACGGAGCGGAAGTCTCCATTGAGGTTCACTGCCTTTGGCTGCGAGCGGTGCAATGCAAAGTTTGTGGCTCCGGAAGGCGCAACAAAAATAACAAAAAGATCAGGTATGTGTTCCACTTTTCCTGGAACATATACATTGTATGTAATGTAACCTAACGTAGTATAAAGTAATGTATGTATACCATTATATAATTACCATTATATGTCATATTTCCAAATGCATAGAATCATAGAACTATGAGAATCGTGAGACTGATGCCAAGTTGGCAATGGAAGTTAAGGCCCCCACCACCTTGGACCAAGCTGATCGAAGCCATGTTCCAGTCGACGTGTCTTGGGTGCCCAATACAGTGGTTAGCACCCAATTTCGTACTTGCCGTGCTTGCTGCTGTGCAGAATTTTGGCCTGACACGAAGATCTCCAACCTCAAACCTTCTATGGTGAAACAATTTGAGACATGAGATGAAACCATGCTGAAATCATGATGCCAATTCAATGCCGAATCAGTGTGGCCTGATGAGTCAACAGCGCTGGTGACCACAACACCAAAATCTGCTCTTTCTTTCAGCTTGGACAGCCTGCAGGACCGGAGATCGGACTACTTGGGAAGCAGCAGATAGCTGCGCAGGGGACTTTACAAGATTCTACGAGTAGACATACATAGATGGACCAGTAGATTGTCTAGTAGACTCTAGAAATCTCTAGATTGTATATTGTCATGTATCTTCTTTCGGCCAGGCTGCGGAAGCTGGATCATGATGTCGAACTTAGAAGAAGGTGATACCTTCCAACCTCATAAAATTGACCACCTGTCTGCAACTCCGCAAACTCTCTGGCAAACATCTGAGTGGTCAACTCCATCTTTCACCACGGCAGGCTTTCTGCACTGAGTCTCCCTGAGACAGACAAGCGTCAAGGCACGGCAAGTCATGTTGTACTGGATCACCTATGGATCTATGGGAACAAAGGAGGCTAAATCCATCGACTTAAACAAAAATTCACAAAACTTGTTTGTGGGTAGGTTGCACTGCATGAAAATCAGTGTTGCAACTGCTCACCAAATGCTGCCTTGACTTCAGGCTCGTCTGGAGAGGAGCAAACCTTGAGGAATCCAGGCATTTTCAAGCAGAAAATTGCCATTTTCAGCCAAGAGTTTCAGCAAAGAGCATCAAAAAGCAAACACGATGAATCTTCATCAGTTGCACAAATAAAGACAGGAAAAGCTCGTCTACTCGTAGACAAGACCCTACTCGGCTTGGGTGTTCAAGATGTCAAAAAGTCATTAAAATTCTGCAACAAGCAACTGCCTGAGAGTCACAACTCAAGCATGTTCCATTTGGATTCACTACTTTCACACCACCAACTTCGGCATAGGTGGTGTTTGAATCAACGAAGGCATCCTTAGTCCGCTTGTGTGAATCATGTCTTTCCATGCACTTGCCAACAAACAAAATTACCTGTTGGAATATTGCTGCAACTGACAAATGCTGTCTGGTGTTTGGTTGGGGCAGATTTCGCACAAAAGGCACTGCTGCTGAGCCTCAGCCTTAAATTTGAGAATCAATACTCTCAGATGCTTTGACTTTTCCAAAGCTTCAGCATTCTGCCGGAAGCCCATCATCTTTCCACATAAGGCCTAAGCAGCAAAGCTGTGTGAAGAAATCTTGAGAAACGTCAGCATTCTTGCCCGGACCTGATAAGGATCTGAGACCATCTAGGGCGCTTACCACTTTGGCTTGAAGAAAGATACTCCACACAAGTAGAACCTTGGCTTGGAATCAAAGCTGGGCAAACGTGTTTCAAATGTTGTTTTTCACCACTTGCATAGTTTGATGATTTTCTATTATTCTTGATGGGACGTTTTCTGCAGGACCATCAATCAGCATGCTAGGTCAGGTGGGAGGAAACTCAATGAAATCAGGACCAGAAAGGCGCAACCAATCGGATCAATCAAGGCAAAATGCCTATACAACCATGAAAGAATTTCCACCACGTGGCGCATATAAATCTCAAGGGCAGCTTATTTTTTTTTGCCGTATTCAGGTACACAAAAAGATGACTGGAGCTCGCATCAGAAGAATATATTGGGAGCAAATTAGAAAGGTTAGTACGTGCTTCAATTCGATGTGAACTGGAACAATTTCTACCTCCACACATTTCGCAGAAACGACTATGTCGGCCCTACTAGCATCATTTCATTTATACCGAAAGGCCGAAAGATGCATGTTTTTCAAATAGCTCAATTTTTTAGGTCTACAAGGGATGTCTGTAGAAATTGATCTCTTTACTCTAGCACTCGCGAAAGGTCAATTCTCCCTGAGACTGCGCAACTTAATGTGTTCAACTCTTGGTCGATGCGACGTGAAAGCACGTTGTTTTTGGAATGTTTCGTGAATAACGGCTGAGTCAGAATTACTCTCGTATTGTTTGCAGCGCGCAGGTCATTCACATCAAGTACAAGTATGCAGGTCTGCTCAGCTTTAAAAATACTAAAAGCGTCCAACTTGCTGACAAATCAGCAATGTGCCAGGTACACTGTCCAGCGCCTCCATGTGCCACCGCCACAACACTGTATATGTACGGGGTATGGTCATCCCGTCCTCATTAAGGATGCTGGGTATATATATATATAAAGATGCATCTGTTCCATTTGTTCCACTCCGCAGCGATTTTGTCAGAAAATTAAATAAAAAACAAAACCTTCTCAGGAAACATCCATCCCCTTTCATCCAGACTCAGGCTATT
>Ga0126342_10009913_pt1 | contig 17052 bp, 17 predicted proteins | sample Cyp1metagenome_FD_92528 | JGI IMG/M metagenome (GOLD analysis project Ga0126342, IMG submission 92528) | Coral microbial communities from Lord Howe Island, Old Settlement Bay, Australia - Cyphastrea 1 metagenome | ecosystem: Host-associated > Invertebrates > Cnidaria > Coral ... | reverse complement strand
TTTCGCGCACCTGCATCTTCTTTCTTCTGATCTTTTCTCTTCTGACTCTTCTCCCTGCTGACTGCTTTTTCATCTCTCCATATTGTCGGAAGTTTGACTTCCAAACTTCCTTCGATAATAGAAGATTGGATTGGGTTAGATCAGATTTAGATTAGATTCGATAGATAGAAAGGTAGGTAGCTAGGTAGATAGGTATATAGATAGATGACATTAGATAGGTAGGTTGGTAGGCAGGCAGGTAAGTAGATAGGTACAGCCGTACAGACATGAAGATGCATAGACAGGCAGACGGACATCCATAGGTTGGTGCTTAGGCAAGGACATGCTTGGTCGTACGTTTGCCGTACCTGTCCATGAAATATCAATATCCATTCAGGTGAGTCACAGTGCGGTGCGGGATCAAGAGAGTCGACTTGATGCAAATGCACGAAACCGTGGCACTGGATCAGTTGCAGTGGAAGAAACTATAGTCATAGTCATCAGAGTCCCTAAATCGATGAAGTGCTTCAAGACTCCAGAAATGTTGAGCTGTGAGGATCTCAAGACTGGACCTCCAGCATCCAAGCACTGCCAAAGAAACAAGGCAAGTTACGCATTTTGGTATCACCAGCGATCACACAAAAGCATATAAAAACAAAGTTGAATCATCAACCTTTCTTTCAAACTTGCATGGCCTCTGAAGTTGAAATGTAGTTGCAGTTGTTGTGCTGGACAAAAATTGATCACACTTTTTCTCATTCCTTAGCAGCTGTTCATTAACATTAATGCCACTCGTTGTTCCTGGCGTCCAGGGTAGTCACCCAACAGTTCTACGCGCACCACCTAGGAGGCCAACGGGAAATTTCGTGAAAAGAAGGGGCTTGGACTCATGGTTCGTGATGGGTTCGTGATGGTTGGTGCTCGTTGCAAATTCAGTCAGGTCTTTTGTAGGCGTCGAGGAGGAACATATTTGCCTATTTGCCATGCTAAGGCTTGTTTGATTTTTTTATGAAAAGAAATAAACTTGATAGATTGCAGGAATAGAGAGAGAGAGAGAACTAGAGTAAGTAGATGTAAGTAGATGTAAGTAGAATTGTTTTCTTGAGGCAAATAGCCATTTCTGGCTCAAGATAGCCTGGGCATTTGAGCAAGGCACCTCGACGCAATGAGCAGCTTGGCAACCATAATGAGAATCCCCAAGAGAGTTTTTGAAACTTCATCCAACCACTTATAGTTATTAAGTTCTGCGATAGGGGAAGTCAAATCCCTGGGAGGAAAGTGTCAGCTGTGTCAGCTCCAAGTAGATAATTGTTGAGTATTTGGTCAAGTTGCCCAGCTGAGGTGATTTGGGGCTTTTCAGAGTAGTGGGTGGTGCTGATAGAGGCTTGGCGACAGCAATTTGGATCAACTTGCCCAAACAATTCTATCAATATCTATCAATACTCCCCTGGAAACAATATCCTTCCGAATTCTTCCGGTTCTCCTTACCTCAGGCGGCATCATCGTCCGTTCAGAACGCGAGCTTGGCTCTGATGCCGTAGCCCGCCTCTCTGCTGGTGCATTGGCCTCGACCTTGGAAAGTTGATGGTGTGGTTTGCATGTGCCAAGTATGCAGAGCACATCAGATTGCAGATTTGTGTTTTGTGTTGGAAGAGTTCAAATTATTTGGCACTATTTGGCTTTGCTCTTTTGCAATTGACCTTGACGAGTCTTTTGTGCTGTTCTGCCTTTTCAGCAACTGTTCGTTGCGGTTTGCTGCTGTTTGTTGCTGTTTCTTCCTGTTTCTTGCTGTTTGTTGCTGTTTGTTTATTTGAGTTTTTTGGTGTCTCTTGAAGTCTCTTGAGGTTAAGGGCTTGGAGTGCCATGAGGGCCGCCTCTTGTATGAGCTTGTCCAGGGCGATGGCCCTTCCAAGGCGACAAACATGTAGCATGGGAGAGGAGCAGTGGGCTGTGGACAAAGATAGGATAGGATGCTTTGGGGCCAATTTGGGGCCGTTGTTTTTTCTCCGTCTTCGCTGGACCCAACAATCCACTGTCCTGAACTAGATTTGCCGCAGCCGGTAAATATCTCAACACAGAGCAAGGCACAATCACACAATCTGCAAGAGGCTGCACCTTGTGAGTCAGCAGTACACATAATAGATCTGACAGGGTGACAACTTATCCACGAGATAAACGCACCTCTACTTTCACAAGTAGCATGACCACAACACACAGATTCCAGCCAAGCCCGTTAGCACTATCTTCGGATGTTGCAGTGTTGAAACAAAAAGCAATAATATGGAGAGTATATTGTCACTATCATTGTAGATTTCAAAGTAATATTTCTTTGTAAGTGAACAAATTCACTTGTATCGAGGCTTGCTTGCACCCTGCAGATGTGAGGGCAAAAACAGAACTGCAAAAACAATGACGTATTATGATGTATTGTAATACATGATGTATTGTAATACATGATGTATTGTGATACATTTGTTTCAGACATAGAAATCGGTTTGAGCCATGGCAAGCTCAGATGGGTTTCTGATGCGTGCTGCCCGGCTGCCGCGCTTGGCGAGTGATGCGGGACGTGCTTCCGCGCTTGGCTCCGAGCTGCTGAAAGAGGCAGTGGAGCTGCTGCCGCAACACGTGGAGCGATCCACGGAGATCGCCATGGCCGTTGGCCGCGTGGGCAGTTTGGCCGAGCCCACGTTGGTGAAGCGATTTGCCGAGGCTTATCAGCAGCTATTGAGCAAAAGACTCCCTGAAAGTCAAAGCTTTTCCAAGGCACAAGCCAGGGAGGCCAGGCGCTGGAAAGACCTGGTGAGAGTTCTGCAATGTTCTATATACATACTCGGAAAATCTGTGAACATAATTTAACTTAACTACAGACAGGTTCAGGTTTTTTTTTGAAGCTTTAGTTTAGCACAAAGCCCAAAAAGTCTACAAAGTCAGCTGACTAAAAGCCAACCTTCCCTGAGGCACTGGCTGCATATGTGGCCATTGAAGGCCTTGGCTGTGGAGCAGCATCTTCGCTGGCTTCGCAAGCCTCCACTGCTGCCGAACTGCTTGAAGGACATGAGTTGGCAGCAGCACTTGCGCGACTCGCTGCCACCAGAAGTTCAGCTCCACTAAGCCAAATAAGAGATCTGAATGCCAGTGCTGAAGATGTAGCAGTAGCACTGCAGAAAGGCCTCTTGAAGAAAGGCAAGTGCTTGAGTGCATTAAGTGCCCAAGATCTATGCAATGCTGTCGTGGGTTTAGCGCGCTCGCCATTGATCGTGCCGGATGCTGTGGCAGCCATTGCAACTGCAGCCCGAGGTCGGTGTTCTGAGTTGCGATTTCGATCCTTGCTGGACTTCTCTCGTGCTGTTGGAGAGCTCATGGCAGCCATCAATGGGCATCAGAGACAGCAAGTGGCTGATTGCTTGGCTGAGACCTTTCCCATTCTTGCGTCCGAAGTGCAGAGGAGCTTCCAAGATGGTGAGCCTGACAAAGTGGGCCTCTGTCTATCTGGATTAGTTCGGATAGCTGCAACTTTACCAGCTGAGGGCTCAGAGGCTGCCAGTTTTGTAAGGGAAGTCATATCTCCATCAGCAGAAAATATACTCTTGGTATGCCAAGATGATGGTTTAGAGTTCTTCGAAGTTGCAGCACCCTTACTGCAACTAGAGGGTGGAGAAGCTTGGACAAAGCTGCTCCAGTACTTAGCCCTGGAAGGTTTGCAAAAGCTGCCAGATAGTCAGGAGTCAATTTCGCGCTTGGTTTCCATCTTGGAGTGGGCAGCATCAAAGGATGGACACATTTCGTGCCCGCCCTTTTTCGACTTCGCTGTCCAGGAACTGAGCCAACGAATGGGCGGGGCACTTGCAACACCTGCAGACGTCAGAAAAGCTGCGAAGCTTCTGATGTTTGTTCACCTGGAACGTCCAGATTTGTTGCCTGCCAGTGCAGCTGCTATCGCCAAAACATCATTGATGGTACAACCAACAGATTTACCTGAAGTGGCGCTCTCCTTATCCGCGATGGCAGGGCTTTATCTTCGGATTGCGTCATTGGGAACTTCAACGGCTGATGTCCAGAAGCACAAGGCAAATGAGAGCAATGACGACACAGCCGTACTGGCAGGAAGTCTTGAAGTTCTGTCCCAAACAGCTCAAGGTCTTTTGGGTCCAACGAACTCACAAAGCGATGCCGCCTTCTTAGCGCTGTCAGCTTTTGCACAAGCTTGTCGCCATGGCAATGATTCAGATCCAGTTCGTCGAAGAGTGGTCCTGTCTGGGGTACAGCTTCTGGATGCATTGTGCCAGGCTTGGACCACCGCTTGGAATGAAAAGCCGGAACTGCTCTCGCTACAACAGGCACATATCTTTGTGACCTGCGTACGCACCTTTTGCATCGGCAAAGGAGCACCAGCACCGCCTCCTTCCACTTTGCAGGTTTTGGATGTGGTGCTTCAAAGTATCACTGCTGCAAACCACAAAGATGCTCGTCTTTGTCTCGCCGTGTTGCAGGAGATCCATGGAGACCCGATCTGTCCGCCACTTCTGAAGTCTTTGTTGGAAGCGCAAGGGGTGAAGGGAGAGAAAGGAGGAGAGGGAGCAGAAGGAGGGCTCCGACAGACAGATCAGCAGCCTGGTGCTCGGGAGCGATTGAGAGCTTCCATGGCATCAGGCAGTGTGGCGTCGCAAAGTCCTCAGGGAGGGTTTCTACGCCGGATCTTTGGATTTTGAGCGGAAAATAGCAATGATGCAATGAATGCCAGAAGGAACTTTATGGATCTTTATTAGACGTTAAGTGCAGCGTGTTCCATTATACAAGTGTCTTCGTTTTCCTCTGTTGATCCCCTTAGCTGTGGCTCACCTCTTTGGCCAGGGCTGGGTCACCATGAACCTCAGGGGCAAGGATCTCTTGGTGAAGGCCAGCACAGTTACATCTGAGGACAGCCTGTGCAGGGGCATCACAGATCTTCCAAGTCAGGGGAACAAATGAGAACCATTCAAAAGCAGCACATAGGAAAGTTGCGGCAATCGTTTTAAGGGAGCAATACTGTTTTGCAAAAGCGCAGTATGGACCCCTGAAATAATACGGGGGATAGCCTTACCAGCCTTGAAGAATTCTCCACAGATGCTGAGTGCTTGAGGAGTCTACGGCCGAAGGCAGCACAGACAGCGACCCTGACAGCCCAAAGGCCCTGGTTGAGGCATGCGCCACATTCTCTCATGTCACATGATGTGCTCTCACGTGCTCTAAAACAGTGCCGCCGATTACCAGCTGTCCTTGCACAATCCTTTCGGTGTGTTTGTTCGTTTTTGCTGTGGCTGGAGAAGAATAATCAAACCGACTAGCCCTACACCACAGAGCTTCTCAAGCTGAGAGAATCAATGCAGGAAGATATAAAGATTATAAAGTATGATGCAAAAATTGTGCCTCTAATATTGCCCAGGCTGAAGCCACACAAGATGAGAAGGGCGAGAAGATCAGTCCTGATGTGACTTGTTGAGAGATCTTGAGTTGAGAGATTACTTTATTCGTAAAACATGTAAAGAATTTATAGAAATTAATCAACGACAGGGGCCCTTTTTGTGAGGGCTGGGTTAAGCCCTTCCTTCTGAGGAGCGAGAAGCACTCCATCGATATGAATCCAAGTTCAACGAAGTGCGAGATGGGATTCATGCAGGCTACAATCGAAAGTCTTTCCCATGGGCTTTGCCTCAGAAGGCGCTGCTTAAGTTTGACATTCTGACACGACATGTCTAGGACAAATGTCTAGATATGTCTATATATAGATATCGATAGATATCTATAGATATAGACATGTCTACAGATATGTCTAGGTCTAGATAGATATTTCTATATACTGTAGATCTTCTTAGATGTGTCTATCTCTGTTCAACACTCTCCTCTACTCCCTTCCACTTTCTTCTACTTTAAGCACACTTGTCCAGATAGAAACATGACAACTGTCCAGATTGAACGATGAGCTGGTATCAGTGCCAATGCGTGCCAGCTATGTTCTGTTTCCAATGCACTAACCATTTTTTGTTTTTGCGCGTTTCAGAATATGGCAGCATGCTCTTTGGAGTGCGACTCCCAAACCAGTTTTTTGGAGAGGTTGTCGTTTGCTATTTTGACGGCACACCCGGATCCGGTCGTGCGTTATAAGACCATTTTACATTGCTGCTCATGTCGTGTATGATGGATATTACGCTCCTGTCTTTTGCATTTTCATCTTCGGCTGCGTGAAATCACATTTACCCAAAGTTGAAGCATGCACACCAAGCACAGCAAAAGATTAATGACTTGGACAGGCATCCATGCACCCTGAAGTCTGCCAGCTGTTTCGCTAGGTCAAAGAAACATCTGAGGATGTTATAAAAGCCGCAGAGGCTCGAGCTGGCTAGGGGGATTGTACTCCAAGCGAGACTGAACCTCAATGGCATAAGGTTTGGTCGTGTTTCTATCTTTTAGATTCTGGGCAAGGAACGGAGCAGGAATGATGACAACATGTTCCAACCATCCACTAGTGATTGATCAAAGATTCTTGAAGCTGAAGCAATAACAAGGCCTCCTTTGTTGCTGATATCATTTTTCCAGACAGTCTCTTAGTAAGAGCTTCGCCTCAAGCTTGATGACAGTCAAAGTCTTGCTGACACTTGCCGATAGCATTTGCTGACACCATTTGCCGATCAAGAGTCAGATTCCAGGGGACCAGATCAATAGCTGTCCCCCTGTCGCCATGTTGGCAAGCCTTCGCTGTCGTCCACCAGGTTGTGGACGCGCCCGAAGGGAGGGTTCTATTGAAGAGTTGGACATTGAGAGAGATGTCGGGGCAACAGTCTACCCATCTGACCTGTCGGCCAAAGACAGACCTTCCATGACTTGTGGCCTTGGACCTGTCTGTCGATTCTCTGCACCATCCTTTGGTGAAGAACTGCTGAATCCTGGGGACACGGTGCCGTACCAAGCAACCAATTCAGCATCCCTTCAGCCAAAGATAGCCCACCCAACTTTTGCAGCATCTGCAACTCCCTACATTGAATTGGAAGGAGAAGAGTCTCTAGAGTCTCCAGGGCATGAAGCTGAGAAGCTCGTGCAAGATTTGGCTCACGTCAAACAAAGCGTAGGTTATCTTAACAAATTAGTGACCTTGCTTACAATCGTAGCTCTTCTTTCAACCACTGGCTTGCTGACACTCCTCTACAGCAACCTTAGCCTGCCCAACCAGATCCTGGCCAAGAGATATGCGCTTCTTGCGACAATCCCCATTGTTGCATTGCTTTTCACCTGGTTTCATATTTGGTTGGCGATCCAAATGATGTTTTTGCCTGTTGAGTTCTTTGGGCTCTGGCAATATCAATCATCTGGCATGGGCATTGGATGGCAAGGCCTGGTGCCAAGAAAGTGTGAGAAAATGGCTCGAATGTCCTACAAATGCGCCAGACCCTTCTTAGAGGGACCTCGAGACTGGCTCAGCCGAGTAGACCCCAAGAGGCTGGTGAGCGAAGTGAGATCCGAGCTTCGAGTTGTCATTGACAATGCGACGGCACATGTGCTTAAAAAGTGGCTTCCTCACAATCAAGGCAGTTTTTTTTTGACTTGTTCTTTTGTCCCTTAGTGTTCTATTCTACACTGGCGATATCCTCGTCTTCTTCTTCTTCTTCCTCTTCTTCTTCATATTTTCTTCCTTGGTCCTGAAAACCGCACATTATCATTATATAGTATTTGTATGTACTATTATGTACTACTATACGGGTCCTTGCTTGTACGTGTCAGGTACTTACCACGAACTGATAACAGAATGCCCTCCTCCATACGAACGAGTATGACAGAACAGGCATTGGATAAGATTCAAGAAACAGCACCCGAGCTGTGGAAAAACTTCACGAATCTCTTGTGCAACGATGAATTTGGCATTGACAATGACGGGATGATCGTCAAAGTCTTCACGGAGAACAAGGAATTGCTCAATCAGTTCTTTTTGACTCTTGGAGATCGAGAATTCCGGTTCATCGAGCATTGCGGTGCCGCCATGGGTTTTGTTTGTGGACTTCTGCAACTCCTAGCTTTTAATCATCTCAGCAGCTCAGGCCGTGCCGTGTTTTTGCCAGTTACAGGCTTTTTGCTTGGCATAGTGACCAATTGGCTGGCAATTTTGATGGTCTTCAAACCATGCTTCCCGAAGCCAATTAAGATCTTCGGCTGGCACATTTGCGATATCCAAGGGCTTTTCTTGAAGAGACAGCCAGAGGTTTGCGTGCTTTACTCCAAGATGTTGAAGGACAACTTTTTGTCCTTCAGCAAGATCATCAGTTATCTCCAGACACTCCCAGGTCTTTGGGAACGACTGAAGGTAGCCTACATGGAGCACAGTGCAAAGGTGCTGAGTCAGATATTAGGTTCGCGTACGACGTGGCTAGCTGAGTGGACCATTGGCCAGCAAGGCTATCGGGATCTTGAGGAAGATCTCAAGGTTGCCCTTGTGGAAGGCAAGGCAGTTGAAACGTGTCCCGTATGACATGTCAAGACATGTCTTATATGTCTTGACAGCCCTGGAAAACATCAGCAAGATAGTCGTTTCATGTTGTTTCCAACATAATTTGTTCCAAGTCAAGTTGCTTTTCACGAGTTTCAAAATACGTCCTACAGAGTCATACGTTCAATACACCTCATTTGACCACCAGCTGTGCAAGGCCTCTACAAAGCGCATCGCTTGCACGCGCTTTCTTCTCAATACATCTCCAAGGTCACAGACATTGAAGCTCGAAACAGAGAATGCCTACAGAGGATGCCTCCCGATGAGTTTGAGAACCTTCTACATCCGGTTTTCCAAGAAGACGAGTGGATCCTTATCCTGCTTGGTGGAGTCCTGGGAGCAATTGTGGGCGTGGCACAGGTCTACTTCCTCTCAGAATAAATCTTGGCCGGTTGCATTGATGCATAATGTTATCATAATGATGCATAAAAGCGGAGGTATTGGCATTTGTTCCACAGTTCAATAGATCTGCCAAAGGCAGCTTGGACTTCGGCCCATTGTAGAAAAACGATCCTCCGGCTGAGGCATGACTGGAGCCAAAGCCATAATTAATTGAGTATCATGTGAATCATGTTTGCAGGATTGAATCATATTATCACATTGAACCATTTTGAATCATATTGAATCATATTGAATGACTGAAAGATCATGCCCCTGGTGGCCTTACAGATTCTGTGTCCAAAATGTCCCAGTTCTTTCAGATCTTTCACAGAAGGCCTTCAAGGAAAAGCGCCAGAGAAAAACACGCTATTGGGACGTGGATTCCGATGGTGAGGAGGTAGGAGTGACCGAAGGGATACGCCAGGGGTGGAAGCGCGCGACGGTGACATGGATAATGTTGCTGGATGGGTCTCAAGATTTGACTCATATCCAGATATATGTACAGTATGTACATGTAATTCCACTGGATAACATGTGTACATTGTGTATTGTTGAGTTTTTGTGACTGCGGTTCAGTTCTCAAGGTGACCACTCCCCAACACTCCACGCAGAATCTCGGCCAGCAGGTTACTCTGTGCCCCCGATGCTTCATGCCACTTGGAGAGTCTGCCTATGAGGGAAAGCAGAAGAGCACCTTTGTGCATCCTGAGTGCATGGCGCAGGCAGGTTGGAATTTCTTGTTGCTATACCGACTGTACAAATCATTTGTCACAGGCGGCAAAACAAGAGGTAACAAAAGGTGTCATGTTGTGGTGGCCGGGAGGTGACACGGGGGCATTTCATTCCTGTGGGGTTGAGTGTTGATCAGGTTATGATTGAGGAAATGCAGGAGCAGGAGGCTGAGTTCCTCAAGGAGCAGAAGGAAAAAAAATTGAAGAATCGATGCTGGACTGAAGAACCGGTAGATATCAGTAGAGGCTTTCATAATCTTTCCCTTTCAGCCTGTTTGACCACAACGACTTCGAATTGCATGCAACTCACACGGAAATGACTGGCCAGCAGACTTGCATTGGCCACTCTCTAAGGACAAGAGCACGATATCGGATGGTGCCCATCCACAGTTCCCAGCAATTCCTCATTGGCGGAGCGGTTTGGACTGAAAGCGAATGGCCTCACCTGCCTCGTCTGGGATGAGGTACCAAGTTCGTGGAATACCAAAGTGACTAGTGCAAGTAGTAAGCACTGCTTCAATCTTTCATGCTTGAGCGCTGTTCAGGCCACCAGGAACGTCAAAGTTGCTGCCACATTGGAGCCATCAGCAGCGGTAAACCTCGAGTACTTGGCACTGGCTTTGAAGGCGATCCATGTCTTTTCTGGGCCTTGACAGATTGATATTTGATAAACTCAGATGTAAGCTGGGTATAGCTGGGTAGGATTATCAGCATTGGAACTACTTGTGCTGGATGACCAGGATCGCTGTAACAAAACAGCTGGATTTTTCAGAAACCTACACTGACAGTGATAGAATCATTCTGAATTGTTAAGATTTTCTAGGATTTGCGTGTTGCGTTGAAGAACACTGACAAGTGATTGCCAGGTACGTCGCCAGGAGAGACGGGAGCCGCTCTTCTCTTTGGACCCGGTGGATCCGCAGAACATGGAAACGACTACGCAGAAGAAGCGTACCGAAGTTGCAATACGCCAGCCGGATTGAGGAAACGAGAGAACAGCATAGAACAGCCCAAATTTATATCCAAAAATGGTTTTGTTCAAACTGTACAGTGTCAATCCATGCAGAATCTTGGATGAAGCTGCGTAGCGCCACGATGGGTAGTATGATATTGACACCAGCGGAGCTGCTGACTCCAATCGCTTTCTGGGCCATGTCATTCTTCCAACATCCTTTCAGGCTATGAGCCTCAGTGGCTGGCCGGCACCAGTGTCGGGGACGTCATGTTCCAGGCGAGCCTTGAGATATCTTGAGACGACGCCCATTGACAGATTGAAATGCAGCCCGACTCCTGATGCTGCTAGCTGGTAGCTACCAGCTACTAGCGCCTGGTCCAGGCTGACTACTTCTTGAAGGAGTTGGCCTTAGGCGAGTATACCATGCCAGTGGTTGGTATGCTCAGTGTCTTTGACTGGTCAGAGGCCAGGGTTGCCTTTCAAGTCTTTTGGGCTCTCCGCTGTTTCATTGGATTCAGTTGTCCAAGACAGAGTTGCTTTTGATCTGCGGCATTCATTTGAGGGTTTGATTGACACTGACTGGCACATTTTGCCGACGTGATAGATCTGCGTTGATTTGTGCTGCGTTGCAAAATGGCTTTCAGGCCTTAGAGCTGCATCACCAACCATGGGCTGGCCGTGAATGGTTTGTAGTGAAAAAGGCTCAGGCCGGATGCAGCAAAAGCGTAATCCTTGCAAAGTAACTCAGCAAAAGCGTAGACTGTTGATGACTGTTGATCTTAGTGATCTTAGTGTTTGGCCTTCCAGGGAGTGGTGGCAGCTCCTTTTGACAATTACCCCTGGCAACCTTGGCAAGCTCATTTGTTTCACGACATTTGGATGGCGAGGTCCAGATGGCGGAGGACAAGACTCTGATTCCCCTCGTGAAGATGGGGGTCGAGGCATGTGATAGTCTACCGCAAATGGCTTGCCATTGGATTGTACGTCGATGTTGATCTAGGATAGTACAGTGCTCGCTAGTGAATCTGAACAATCTGGCTGAGAGCAATGAAACCACGGCAGAGCCAGGCCAGAGAGCAGATCCTGACGGCCAACGGCCTCCAGGTGGCTCACAGTGTATCACAGTTCTGGACATAAAAATGCTGTGTAGATATTCGATGGTCGCATACCCATAGGTTTGCAAACTGCCAATAAACAGAATGTGCCACAGACTGGCTTGACTGGCTCGCATTTCATGAACCGCACTCTACAGCACTGGAATTATTTTGGGGCTGAGCTACACAGTGAGTTCTTGGCCAACCTATCCAATTCTTTTCGCAAGAGAGGATCCATATCCCACCTTTCAATCCGAAAGGCTGCTCTAGATGAAACTGACTTTACGTAGATTGAGAATTATGCTTTCATGTCCCAAATCAGCAAATGCCAAAGAGTATGCTGAACGGGATAAATTTACTGACTATATTTGTCTGTGAATCAAATCAGCCCTCCAGCTCTTTCAGGATACTGCAATCACAAGTGCCAGCCATCCTCTTCGGCGTTTTGCGGATGTCATTCGGCAGACATAGCGTTGCTCTCTTGATCGGAAAACAATACAACTGGTTGAAGTGAAGACTAAGAACTAAATCTGCTCTTGACTGTATTACCCATAAGATCAGTTTCAGGCTTGTCTTTGAGGCCTTCACTCGAAACTTTGACCTCATTGCTGAGCGGAAGAGTGTAATCTTCCACTTGCGTGAGCTTGCAAAGGCCTGGCCTGGTGAGTTATCAGGTAATGCAAAACGAACTGAGTGAAACAACAAGATGTTTGATCTGCAGATCATGATGACAAGAACAAATGGAAAACAATGCGGATATGGAGTACCAGTGACAGGGGTGGTGATTACGCAGGGACAACCTTGATAGCATCATGCAGCGTCTCGAACAGTGATTTTGATGGCGCCAAGCTAGGCCTCCGTGATGGCAAAATTCCTGGTGGACTCCGGCGCATGCTTGGATGAGCTGTGGCAAACTGTTGCAGAGGACAGGAATGTAGAAGGGTCAGCGTGGACTCCTGTGTTTGCTGCTGCAATTCCAAGTTTTTTCATGTTTTTTTTCCAGGCTTTCTGTTCTTAGATCAGAACCAACGCAGCTCGGATTGACCCAAGAGCCATCTCCTGTTTGGTGTTGGATATGCGAGCCCAGGAGATCGTGACAAACACCACCCCGGAGGAACACTCGGAGATTCCACAACTCTGGAACATGCGTGGCCTTTCTCGAATCCGACTCGAGAATGGCAAGATTATTGACAATGAGACAGGCCTTGACGTTTTCACCCCATTTTTCACCCCAAGTTTTTCCATGAATCTTAATGATATGGTTTTTGAGCAGCAGCTTCCAGCAGTTTGCAGCATGTCCTGTATAGTTTCGCATCGTTTTGTACCGACCGGCACTTGGGCTGTCTCTGATACAGGCAGTGTCAGCAACCTGCATGCGATCTATGGCGGCGTTGAATTTGGCTTGGATCGGTTCGAGCTAGCACAGCGCCATGCACCCTGGCCAGAACCAGTCAAATGTATATAATCTTGCAATATCTTGCATTTGGATTGTCAAAGACTCCATAATCCGGAGCGAAGGGAATTTCATTGTAGTTCAATTTCAGTATTACGATCCTGCATCCATAGTGCAAAAAGAGTCTGATGATTCCTGTCCCCACTTCCTGTTTTCTGTCTAAAGATAGCGATTGAGGGTATTTGTCTGTTTGTATCTCGTCTGGACTGCGCAGATTTTGATTTTGAAGCCGGCCGGATTGATTCAGTAGGCAATGAAGAAGAGAGATAAGAGAGAGAAGAAAGTAGTTGTTTCCGATGAAGCTGAGCATCATCGTATACCACACTCATTTGTTTGTTCTTAATTGAGTCAAGCCTCGTCAAATCATCGTCATCCCAGGCCTTGCGACCGGGCGTCCCAGGTGTTCCTGGAATGGCCATGCAACAAGCCGGGCTTCAAGGCGCTTCATTCTATCTCTTCCTCTATGATATATATTAATATATATATAACATTATATCACCATGATTCACCATGCATGTAACACCAGGGATTACTAGGGCATCATGTGAGCATGTCAGACGACATCAGACCTTTCAATCGCATGAGACCACCAGAACCCATGCTATGCTGCTGTGCTGGCAGGTATGCAGCTTGGACCCTCCGGTCGGCCGATGTTCATGCCACAGCGATTCCAGCTTACACAGCGTGGGGAGATGCCTCAGGGTGCCTCAGAGGGAGGGGAAGGTCTCAGATTTGCTCCGCAATGTAGCTTGAAAAGGCCGGCCTAGAGGCCTGAAACAAGGTAACCGGCGGCATTAGAGAAACTGCACCAGGATGCATGTTGAAATTTTGACCAGAAAGCCCAAAAAGCTATCTAGTTTTGAATGAGTCACTAAGTCCCTTCAGATTTGACTATGGGTCAATCAAACCTTGATCAGAGTGTTCATAAATCAATCTGTTCAACAGAATGCGTGCTGTGCTGTCTGAGGAACGTCGAACGTTCGGAGTTTTGAATCGCCTGTTGCAGGATATCATTCATGTATTGTTGAGCGCCAGACCACTTGAATATCTTCAGCCAGTTGCAGCCGTCAACAAAGAAATCTTAAGTTGTCCTCGAAGTGTCCCAGAGTCCCAGGTGTTGACTTGGATCTGGATAAGTTCAACTTGTCGGATGTGGATCACATGGGCAGCTGGGCTGCCTGCAGCGGCGGGGCAGAGTCCTTGGAGGCTCGTGTGCAACTTGGCAAGGTGTCTCGGCAGAACCAAAAATCTGGAAAATCTCTAAAGCAAAACTTAAGTGGCAGAATGAGAAAGGAAGAGCGTTTCAATTTGGTCAAAAGATTAGCAAACTGTCCATTGTCCATTCATTGCGCAATATTGCGAATCTTTGCCTTATGTTCTGATGCTTTCAATAACAACTAAAGTTTCCAGAAGCACCCTTTGCTATGTGGACAGGCATTCCTGAAAGGCCTGAGAGAAGGGTATCAGACGATCAAGGATGAAGACAAGGACCCTTTCTCACAACTTGTTTGGCATTTGCGTTGCAATTTGCCTTTGCCAAACAGCTTCAGTTTTGCGAAGACACCAGCACTGCACCACACTCTGATCACACAAAATGAAAGCGTTTCAAGGAGTTGCTGGAAGGCATCTTCAACGCAGCCCTGGCGGACCGTACACAGGAAGGCGATCGCTTCATCCCGCCAAATCCCAACACGTCATACATTGTCAAGCTGCGGAATCTTGTGAACGAGGAGATTGGGAGAAATCTAACGAGGTTTGGCCGATGTTTCTCTTTTTTCAAGCAATTCAGAGCTGATTTTGCGAGTTGTAATTCGTTGCTCGATAGTGATAAAAGCGTAATTTGTTGATCGAAAGTGATAAAAGCTTCCATGTCATTACACTCCACACCTTCCATTGGACTTGCTCAGTCTTGTTTTCGGTTCACTACAAAGCTGAGACAATCTGGGCTGCAGGAGAAATCACTCCTGAAAAAGAGGAAGTTGGCGTTTTGCGACCGCTCCTTCTTGCCTTCTCATGCTGGGCCAGAATTCCCTCGCTCGTGGACTTCTGGTTTCAAGCTTGAGAATGGATTCTCACCTGCTGTACTGATGAAATTGAAATCATCCATGGTGCAGTTGCAGGTTGATGCGAACTTTGAGCAAACTCTATTCAGCGATGTGTTGCCATCTGCAGCACCAGAATTCCAAAAGAGCACAGAAGATGGGACTGTCTTCCGCATCTATCGCTTGGGAAGTCTGGAAGTTCGCACCATCCAAGAGCCTGAGGGAAACGAACAGATTGGAGTTGTGTTTTCCTCTCGGGCACCCACTTGGGACTTGGCTTCTGGTAAGTCCAGGCCTGGCAAACCAATCCGTGATGACGAGAAGATTGTGCGGGGTTCCATCTATGTGGAGGCCATTGATGTCGAGACATCTCGACGTTTGGATCAGAAATGGTCAAGCAAACGTTTAGATTATTGTCATCACTATGTGGTTTTGGAGACGGAAGAGCAGAACGTCATTGTGACAGAGAAACTTCCCGATGGCAGCACCATGATGGTGGTGAATCCAGAGGGCGTGGAGGATCGCAACTCTCTGGCCAAACTCATGGCCACAGCAGAGGATTGCAAAGACATGGACGTTGCAGTTGGCAAGGTGTGGCTTTAAGTTGGATGATAATTAATGATATTGAAGTTTATATATATATATACGTATGTTTAAATTGACTGCCTTTGTTTCTAAGGGTCAAGTTCCGAGATCGAATAGCAAGACACAAGAGTGCTACTTGTGAATACTTGTGAACAGAGTATTGGTACTAAAGTTGTTGGAATCGTTTTGTGTGCTGTGTGCGACAGCTTGGACAAGCGCAAGCTTGATGCGGAAGGCAGTTAGAGTCACAGATTTGGAAGCCGTGCAGGTGAAGCTGCTTCAAATCAACCATCATCGAAAGGACCCCGAAGGTGCAAGTCCGTCGTTGCGCAAACGCTATGCCAAGGCGGTCTTTTGCATGTTGCGGTGCCAGGCCCGGTGCATTTGGAGTCTTCACAGACTTCACACATCTTCACATCTTTGCACTGGTCTTCAAGCTCGATGTATGTAAGCTATTTGTAGTTGTAGTGCAACATCTGCCACACCTCAGGGCTTTGGGAAACAAAGAAGTTTATTGTTTGGCTGCATTGTTCTCTCTTAGCTTTTCTTGGGTTGCTGTCTCGTTCGATCCTCTGGGATTGTGGTGGACTTCTTGTCAGGTGCGCAAAACAAAGGGCCTGGACCGGCGGCCGTATACCTCGCGCAAGCAGGTAGTTGACAAGGAGAAGTCAAAGTGATTTACACAATCTGGCGAAGCTTAAATTTGGCGTCGACGGTGCAAGACTAGAGCAGGATTAGAGCAGCTGGGGTCCAGCGAACATCAGCGAACTGTTGTGTTACTAATTAGCACATATCGGAATCGCACAGAAACAAGTATGCACAGAAATTTAGATCGGAGTCTTCTAGCTGGGACCCCAAGGTCCAAAATGCGAGCGCAACGGATGTACCTTTCTTCCGGTTCCACCAGATTGCATGCACGCAGTTTCATGATGAGGGGCTTTGACGGTTTCATCTTAGAGTCAAATCGACGCTATCAGGGGAAGCTGTGACAGCAAGCCTTCCAGATACCAAATGACTAGTGGTCAAAGCCCAAAGATGTTGATATGAGCATGCAGATGGCTGACAGAAAAAAAGAAGTGTTGCCTGTTGGACCATGAATAATAAGAAGCAATACTGTAACTACTGCAACAGTCGACAGGCCACAAAAGTGATGCAGATGCATCATGATACAAGATGTACAGTACCATACTTGCGTACTATGACGGACCAACAGTTAGAATATAAAACCTTAAGATTTGCTTAGCTGAGCTAAGCCGCTCTTCGGGGTATAGGGTTTTCGGAGCTAAGCCGAAAACCTTGGTCTTAGAATATGGGCCC
>Ga0126342_10009912_pt1 | contig 17054 bp, 10 predicted proteins | sample Cyp1metagenome_FD_92528 | JGI IMG/M metagenome (GOLD analysis project Ga0126342, IMG submission 92528) | Coral microbial communities from Lord Howe Island, Old Settlement Bay, Australia - Cyphastrea 1 metagenome | ecosystem: Host-associated > Invertebrates > Cnidaria > Coral ... | reverse complement strand
TCCGTCCATTTATCCCATTAATCTCATTAATGATTTTATGGTGATTTATGGTGATTTATGGTGATTTATGGTGATTTTATAGTGATTTACTGGTGATTAATGATGGTTAATGATGCTGATTAATGGTGATTAATGGTGATTAATGGGATAAATGATAATAATGAATGTTACCATCTGGTGAAATGACTAACAGCAATAGCCATGGAAAGATCCACCATGGCTATTAAGAACGGTACCATGGAAAATCATGGACAGATCCACCATGCTATTAATAACGGTAAACCCCATCTATTTTATAAATGGGCCATCTATACCATGGCGAACTGTTAGTCATAACCAGAGGGTAACAAAAAAAGGCTGCACCTTTCAGGGAAGATGATCTTTTTTCTTCCGGGGGAATCCCAAAATCGGGGTATTCTCAAAAATGGATGGTTTAGAATGGACTAAACACCATTAAAATGGATGATCATTGGGGTACCACCTGGATGACATTGCCTCTCTGGGATGCAACATGATCCCGAAGCTGATCCGTGTTGCCTGATGTATACCCTCTGGTAAACATACGAAAAACTATGGAAAATTACAATTTTTAATGGGAAAATCCCACTATAAATGACCACTTTCAATAGCAAACTGTTAGTTTACCAGAGGGTAATCCTCATGTTCTGCCGCTTCTATTCCCTATGTCTGCTGTGATTTCTATTTCACATTCTCATTCCAGTACTTGTTCCACTCTGATCAGCTACGAAAATAACTACAACTATGGTTTATGGTATATTAATATTATATTATATATATACACACCTGTAGTTACTATGGTTGAAAATCAAGTATCCATAAGCAACATTTAAATTAATGTGTTAAACCCAATGCCATAAACCATCCCCAGTAGAAGCTTCTGAAAATAGGGGCCCCGTCCTTAGGGATGAGTCGTCACGAAGTCAAAAGATGTCAAAAGCATAAAACAGAGGTTGAACCCTGGATGATGAGATGGTCTTTCTTGCGGTTCCTTTGCTTGAACTTTCAATTGAAGGCTGGGGGGGCTCAAGAGTAGGCGGGGGCCACCCATATTCCAAAGTTTGGCCGCATCTCTCTTTCATGCGCGATGGAGTTCGATGAACTGCGCACTGACGTGAAACCATCTGAATTCTCATGCACAGGGGCACCGTTCCTCAGAGAACACGTCATAAAATTCGAAAAACATCGAAAAACCTTTCAGACCTGTGGAATTTACTGGTCGTCGCTGAATCTGTTTAACTGAGAAGCAAAAAGGCCAAACAAAAACAAAAGCTGTAGGTCCAAAGTTGACAGGCCACATGCCCGTTCTGCCGCAGAAAAAGAACCCAAACTACTTGGGTGTGCATCGCAGTTAGCAGGTAGGAAATAATATGAAATAACATGAAATAACATAACCAAGTTACACATTATGGATACGTACGGAATATATCCGAGCTATTCACCTATTTCTATGCACCGCTTTCATCCACTTTCTAGTTGAATTGGGATGCACCCCGAAGTTAAAAAGAAAAGGATTGTGCTTCAGAAGCCGTTCTTTCGCTTGGCGAAGTGTTCTGAGATGTCGAACAACAAGCTTTGTGTTGGTATACTGGCTGGACCTGGCAAAAAGTGGCTTTGGACCTATTTTGATCAGGTCAAAACACATAAAACACTGTCAATGATTGTCTATGATTCTATGATACTATGGCGTGCTGCCGGGCTCGCCAGCGCTCCCCAACATCACATCTGCCAGGGTTGCAGCAGGATTCACCTGAGACACGGCGGACAACAAGCGTCCGCCAGGCAACACCACACGAACACGTCCCAGCGGCGCCGCCAAGTCTCGCGCCACGCGCTGATGGGTCTCGGAGACTAGGTCAGATCGACGTGCCTTCAAGCAAAGAACCTCACACCCAGCCAGGCTCGAGCATTTCAGCATCACCACATCACCTTCAGACACTAAAAAGTCCATTTGAAGAAGATGATGACCTTGCGAGAGTGTGGCAGAATGACAAATATACCGACGACTGGCACTTGCAAAAGTCAAGAACTCATACCAGGACTTAAGAGATGGAATGTTGCATTGTCTGTCGTCGTTGTTCCCCGAAGCTACGACTCTGCCATCACTGCGAAGAAGAACTGTGTGACAAAGGCCTGCAGAGACTTGGGTGTATGACATTCCATCAGCCAAAGGTGGAATGTTGCATTGTCCGGATTTGTTGCTTCCGCAAGCTACAACACTGCCATCACTGCGAAGAAGAACTGTGTGATAACCACCTGCAGAAACTTGGGTGTATGACATTCCTTCACTCAAAGGTGGAATGTTGCATTGTCCGTCACCGTTTTCTCCGCGAGCTACGACACGGCCATCGCTTCTCAGAAGAGCCGTGTAACAAAGGCCTGCAGAAACTTGGGTGTATGACATGCCCTCATCCAAAGGTGGAATGTTGCAGTGTCCATAATACTGGGATCCGCAAGCTACGACACTGCCATCACTGCGAAGAAGAACTGAGTGAATACTGTTTGCAGAAACTTGGGTGTATGACATTCCATCAGCCAAAGGTGGAATGTTGCATTGTCCAGCTCTGTTGCTTCCGCACGCTACGACACGGCCATCACTGCGAAGAAGAAGTGTGTGATCACTGCCTGCAGAAACTTGGGTGTATGACATTCCTTCACCCAAAGGTGGAATGTTGCATTGTCCGTCACGGTTCATTCCGCAAGCTACAACATGGCCATCACTGCGAAGAAGAACTGAGGTAGTACCACTTGCAGAAACTTGGGTGTATGACATTCTTTTTGGAAAGCTGCGTTGTTTGCATCTGTTGCTTCCGCAAGCTACGGCACGGCCATCACTGCGAAGAAGAACTGTGTGATAACCGCCTGCAGAAACCATTGTTGGGGTGTCTTTGCCCCTGGGAAATTGTAGAACTTGGGCCAAAGGCTCTGAGTTGCTTCCAAGGATCAAAAAAACCATGGCGGGTGCAAGCCAAGTCCGGCTACAACAAGTGACAGGAACGGCGCCAACCAATGCACAAGCACCAGAGATTATGACAGAAGGTCGCCTTTCTCTTGTTTGTTCCATAATTTCCGTGTAGTGGTTCACAATTTGAATGATGCGAATCTAACCTTGCTTTTTCATATTTTGGGGAGCAACAAAAAACATAATTGATAATGCTAACCAAGGGGTTGAAGCAAATCAACCATGTTTGGTCCCCCTGTTGTCCATGTCACAGACAAAATCTTCAACCCAAATTACATGGCATTGTCTCTTTTTGGCAACTTTTGGGGTATACCTGACTTTTAGACACATTCATGTTATCTTAATATTTTTTCTCAACATTCCCTCACCAAATGCCTTCAAACAGCACATCCCTTGACGCCTTCCAGCAGACAGAAATATGGAAGAAAACAGGTTAAACATATATAGATAATATTGATACAGGATGGGCACCCCCAGTGATGTTAGTTGGTTTATAAACCATGAAATAATCCCCATGAATACTGTAGTTATATCTACCATAAACCATATAATTCAGCCACAAAAATAAACCAACTGAACGCAACAACGAACGGGGGCCCCACCCTGTAGTAACATCCTCATGTATCCGCTGCCATGTTTGATTTCTGTGATCGTTTTCCTGTGACAGGAGGTCACCCGTGGCACACCTCATCCAGTAGTTGCTTTACAACGGTCTGCAGTTGCGACCTGAAGTTTCGGGGGGACTGATGACAGGCATTGGAACTGGTGAAGCCGGTAGTATGGCAAGATTAAAACCAAAGATTATGGGGGTAAAATGGAGATAGAACGGGATGAGAGTAAGAAAACTGATGGGTGATTTCAATGATGGGCTTCTACAAAATCACGTTGCCAGTTTAAAACTTATGGAGAAACCATATTAATGATTCATACAGAGATAATTGAGATAATGCAATGACTCATTACCCAGATACTCCATGTATGTAATATTTACCTACATTTACCCCCAAAATGGCCCAAATGCAGGTAAATATTCCCTACACATGAAGCATCTGGGTTATGACTCATTCTTTACAAATCATTTCTGGAAAACTTGGGCTATGGATCAACCAAACGGAACAACGGCCACTGGATCCATGGAACTCGGATGAATTTAGCGATATCCAACAGGTTGATTCATTAATATTAATGATATGAACGAATATGTCTTCTATAGAAATTAATGATAGTATACATTTACATCATTCTAAATATTCTACATATCAATATTCATTACGTGTAGAAAGAAGCGAAATGAGTAGTTCAATATGTATTCATTGATGATAATTATGTATAGAAAATAGAAATGAGTAGATATATATATATATGTAGAATTATGTAGATATATGATGTCAAGTCAAGCATCGATTAAACAATGCTTGTCTCATGTTGTCTCATCTCTCATGAGGATCAATATCTGCAATTGGAGAAGATCCATAGCCTTCATAGCACGTGCTTAAATAGGGCCATATTGGGACCAGCTACCTCTATTTCACAGTAATCGACATTTCGATTCAACCCACTTTCCCAAACCAGCTATAGTCATTGATATGAGGAATAAGTTACCCTTATACTAACGCGTTTTCTCTTGTTAGTTGGCACATTAATTGGTCAATCGGTTGATTGGTTAGTGATTTATTGAGTTACAAAGAGTTTATAGCTATCATTCCTGACAGTTGCCCTTCCCAGATGCTCCATGGTGCCGGAATATTTACCTACATTTACACCCAAAATAGCTCAAATATAGGCAAATATTCGAGCACCATGGAGCATATGAGTCATTTATAGTAATCTATAAATGGGCCATGTCCATCCATTTCCATCCATTTCCCATTCCTAATAGTTGTCATTACATCCCTTTTCTATTTAGCTTACCATTTCTAATCCCATCAGCCTAATATTAAACACACCATTTCTGTCCCAAAAAAATGTGAAAATTCCCAACAAAAAACCATGGTTTCTAAGCTACTTAGGTTACCATTTTTCTACGTTTCTGCTTCGTTTCTCGGTTTCTCGCTGCCAGAAACCGCGAAACTCCGTGCTCCCCACCGTTTCAAGATATCCTCCGCGGAGGGTCGACGACCTCATGAGGTCAGAAAAAAAACGATGTTCCACGTGTGTTTCACCAGTAAACACAAGGATGTTCTATGGTGATTTATAGTGATTTACGGAGATGACTATGGTGATTACTATGGTGATTTATTATTTAGATATGGTGATTTCTAGTGATTAATCAACTTGATTAATCAACTTGATATATATATATGATACTTGGGTGTGTCTGAAAATGGTTTTAAGTTGTTTAAAGCCGCCCAAATGGATCAACCTTATTGTTAGCAACATATGTTTAACATTTTTTCAACTCAGAGGAAGTTCAAATATCAGCAACTGTTGGATTGAACCAACAAAAATGATGGTAGGAAAATGTTTTAACATGTTTTAATAATTAATATGTGTTGATGAAATACCTATACCTGTTAAACTATGTTAAACTAACATCTTGCAGTACAGGCTGCTAGATATGGATTCTGTATGGCCCCAAGAAGTGGTTTCGCAAATGATAAATAAATTTATATAAATATACCATGAAATGCGGTTGTCTTCTACCAAAACACCTTAAAATTCTGCCACACTCTGGACAGGTGTTCTTCTTTGTCCAACTGCTTAGTGAAGTTGTCCAGAATTTTCCCCATTGAATGCCGGTGTGTAGCCTCTGGTTTGTAGATGATGTGTTAAATTCAAACAAACACTTGAATCTAATCTCAATATTTTTTGCTGGTTACTGTACTGTAAACCTTGACAATTTTGTCATTGCTGTCATTCAGTTTTCTTTCTTGGTATTTTCCCATCAGCAAATCTCTCTAACTCTGAAAACGTCGGGTTTTCGCGAACCGTACTGTGTTCAGCCCAACTGATGTATTTACCACAAACCATGGTAGACCGTTGGGGAATTTCACCCCAAAAAAGTTGGCTATCCGGCGATCGGAGTCCCAAAATCTGCGTGCCAAAAAACTGGGAACACGCTCCAACATTTCTGAGCACAACCTCAGCCGGGAAGTGGTGGAATCTTGGGGGAATGATCAATAAATGTGGTGTTCTTTTTATGTCAATGGCAATGCAACAGGAACCGATTGAGGACGGAGGTACCGATTCCATATATAAGGCCTATGTTTTTAGGCCTATGTAAGGGAATATCCCCACAAAATATGGCCAGAAATATGGTACAGTAGCTCTATTTTAGGATCCTGGAGATCTCCCATTGATTATGGTAGGCTTTTCAAGAAATATCTATGAACAAACCGCAGGAGGTTTGTTAAACACATATTAATGTTCGATAGATTGTGGAGATTGGATATCAACCATGTCAAATATAACAAATGAATTTGAGCAAATGTATCTGATTGAAATATGGAACGTCATAATGTGCTGTTAACAATTCCTAGTTGCTTTCCTGTGGGTTATGAATTTACTGTGGGTTGCAAACCTTACCGACTTTGTAAAAGGGCATGGATATACATTGGTAGAATTTGGAATTGCTAGCACCATTCATGAGGTATTTGGACAGCGCGACCATGTCAATGAGCCCCCAGATGCTCCATGGTGCTGGAATATTTACCTACATTTACCCCAAAAATAACCCACATGCAGGTAAATATTCCCATTCAGCATCTGGGTATGTATATATATATATATATATTATATTATATATATTATATATTATATATATACACATGTATTCACAGAATATTTTGATAGATATGGTTTGAGTGGCGAACTGGCAGTAGCTGGCAGTTGGTGTTTGACCCGCGTGGGACACCCCCGCCTTTTGGGAAGGGGAGACCCTGGCAGTGACAATCCGTAAATCGCAAGTGGTTAAAAATACCCTCTGGTGAACTAACATAACTATGGAAAAATCACCATTTTCAATGGGTAAATCCACTATAAATGGTCATGTTCAATAGCTATGTTAAATTACCAGAGGGTACCCATATGCGAACCATGGTGCTGGAATATGAATCCCAACAGTTGCCCGAAGAAAATCACCCAGTTTTTTTTTGGTTTTTATATTCCAGCACCATGGTTCGCATATGGGACAAGTCTTGGCAAAACATTGAGAAATCAAGTTCCTGTCTGACCTTGTGGGATTTGACCGACATGAGGATATATGTAGGTCATCAGCCCTTCCTCACACCTAGGATATTTTTTGGAATTACATGGAATTACTGTGGATAGTTGCGAAATCCTGCACCAGTTGATACAGGTGGTGGAAAACATCCCATGATTTATAGGGTTTCAACAGGTTTCAACCATCCAAAGTGGTGGTTTATCGGATTTCGCTGGCCCATCCACAGTTATGTCATGCAACTCTCAGGACTGTCGCGAAAACACGACAGTTACTATCCATGAACAGTAACTGACCATTGTTGGTAAATGGAATCTCTGTTTATTTCAGGAAAATATATAGAACCACCAAACAAAATGCGCAAGGAATCTGTCCATTTCTGTTGATTTACATAATTCCATACATCTTGTCATGTGCGTCTTGATCGTCTTGATTCTTCCTTCCACACCCTGCCAAAAGGGCTAAAAACCACCAACCATTCAATGGGAATTCCAGGATCCTAAAATGGAGGTACTGTACCATATAAGGCCATATTTTGGGGGGATATCCCCTTACATAGGCCTTACATAGGCCTTATATATGGTAGGTACCTCCAATTTAGGATCCTGAAATTCCCATTGAACCATGGGGGATATCGAATAGAAATAACGCTTCAAAAAAGTGGGATATCCCCGGGGAAACCGGGGATTTAAATGATTTAAACCTCCATAAGTTGGGTTTTATGGGGCTCGGGCCCAAGTATGGCTATATAACACACTTTTTCGTGAAACTGCACCCACCTTGGGTGACTCCCTGATTTTCCACATCTTTTGTTGCTTCTGATTTGGGGGGTATGCCGCGGTATGCCCCATTGTCAGAAGCAAACCCAGGTATTGACATAGAATGCAATTGTAATATAGTATCAAACATGTGTATATATATATACATATGTATATATTTAATATTATATATATAATCATATAATCTTAAATTATATATATATATAATCATATCATCCCAAACTATAATATACATGAATATACATAATATTATAATATTAAACTATATATATATATATATACAGTATATGTAATATATATATATACATATTAATTTATATATTATATGAGCCCTTGGCACAACTCATCGGTCGCACCTCCGAAGCCACTCGGAGTAGCTTCCGGGAAGTAAGGGCCTCGGTGTATGGCGAAGCGTCGTGAAACGTTTTGCGAAACGTCGTTCGACGGTGTGGGGCCAAGAAAAATGATGGGTGAAATGGGTTTATCATGGTTTATCATTGGAAAAAAATGATGGTGAAATATCATTGAGTGGAATTTTCACACTAAAGGTCCAACACATGATGGTTCACATGATTGATGGTTACCCTCTGGTAAACATGCAGAAAGCTATGGAAAATCACCACTTTTTTCATAGGAACGTCATCCACGGGCCCCGGATGAATAGATCCTGACGATAGAGTTACCGCAAAACAAATGTCTATAAATGACTGCTGAATTTAGTACCACCCCCCATTTTTCCATTCAACAAACTACTGAAGGATTGACCTGACTATTTCGAATTCCAATCATAAACCATTTACCCTCTGGTATATAACTATGGACAATCACCATTTTCAAGAGGTAAATCAACGAACTAAATGCCGATTCTCATATGTTCTATAGGTTTTTGACATGTTTACTATCAACAATTCACATTCCGATTCTCATGTTTCCTGTTTCCATATGTTTCCCATGTGTTCAATAGCTTTATCCTTTGGTTCAATAGTGGTTCAATAGTGATTCCCATGTTTACCAGAGGCTAACCACTATTGACCAAAGCTAGGTCTGCCGCGTCTGCCAGGTCACACGCTGCCCATCAAGATCTTCTGCACCAAGCGATGGATGTTTGGCCCTTCGAACGGCACCTCGAACGAAATGAATGGCGAGATTGGTCACTACGTATAGCCACCCGTAATGTGCACATATGATTGTAAACATGAATCGGTACCATGATATATGTGTATTACTGTATATAAAAATACACATACATTGAAACATCCGACATATTTATATATACATTATATATATATATTATCACATATATATATATACATATGTTTATTATGTATGTGTTGAACAATCCAACAAAAAGTTGGATGCTGATCAACCATCAAGTAGGATAGAGACAAGGAATGACTCAATCAACAAAGATGGGACAAATTGATCGTGGAAACCCGATGGGAATAAGATCGGGAAGGCTGGGAGGGCATTTCCTATTGGATATGGTTGCAGTTTAAAGGTGGTACAGGAGGACTTGGAATCTTCCAAAACAGGACACTGTCCAGTCTAGTAAGGCTCTATAAATCACGGTTATCTGTGTGTTTTGTTTCTGGAAAAAGTCTCAGCATTGAACTTAGAATCTCCCCATCTGGTCCCCTCTCGGCACGGCCTTTAGGGCACACATTTCGAAGAGGATGCACCCCATGGCCCAAATATCCGAAGGCCAAGCCTCGAATAACAGGCAAGTCTCACAGGGAAAAAGATCATAATATCATCACAGGATGGGGCCCCCCCAGTGATGTGAATGTTGGTTTATAAACCATGAAATCATCCCCATGAATACTAGTTCGTTAATGTTCGTTATATCTACCATAAACCATGGTTTTTTCAGCCACAAAAATGTTTACCAACGGTTCACGCTATCCAACGTGCCCGGGGGCCCCACCCTGGCAGGAAAACCCCGGAAGTTTCACCGCACCTTTCACCTGTTGGATAAATCCCTGATTCGACATGGCTTCCAGGTCGGGAAAACACCACCAGCGATGGGTTTTTGTCAGTCTTTGGTAGGAAACTGCCAGATATCCATGGGGTATTCCATGGGGTCAACTGCCTGACAGAACGACGCGGTGGACTTTAAGGACTCCAATTTGAATCAAAAGAAAAACACATGACGGATCCGGCTGGTGCTGGTATATATCTGGGTAATTTAACATATTTCACTAACCTGAAATAAGGCTATTTGGGGATGATTCCCCTTACTAACCATGATTCCAGTGAGGGAGAACAGTGAGGTCGTTATAATTTACCCAGATATATGCTAACATGACTGGGGTATATTGATGGGATACATGTTAATTACCATATATTGCAGCACCGTTAGGATCCTATTATCTTGGTCATATCCTGAAAAACTTCATGACCCGAGCTTCATGTGAATTGCTCTCCCATCTTGGCAGCCCTGCATATGGCTCCTCATCACACACCTGAAAAACGCACCCATCAGCTGCCAGCCCGCGGGCTGGAAACTCCCCCAGTGTCATGATGTTCCAAGCTGTAACCCTCCAGTTATGGCGATATGTTCCCATGTTAATTTACTGTTAATGTACTGTTAATATACTGTTAATATGGTTATTATATGGTTAATGATGGTTAATAATAATCTGGTTGGTGGTTGAGCCACCTACCCCTCTGAAAAATGTGAGTTAGTGAACGTCAGTTGGGATGATGACATTCTCAACTGAATGGAAAGTCATAAAATTCATGTTCCAAACCACCAAGCAGTTTTGTCATGTTTTATCCCACGTTTTCCACATGGATGTTGATTCTCCACTTATATATCCCAATATCTCTGGCAATGATAATGTAATGGAAATATAATTGGGATATATAAGTGGAGATATTGCGATATATAAATAGATATTTAATGATAATCCCAATATCTCTGGCAATGATAATGTGATGTAATTAGATAATGATTATCTTATATTAACATCCATTAACATCTCTGGAAACATTATCGTCATCAACCAACCATTAATATCTCATACACTCTGGTGAACTAACATAGCAATTGAACATGGCCATTTATAGGGGATTTTCCCATTAAAAATGGTGATGTTCCATTGCTATGTTAGTTCACCAGAGGGTAATGGATGGTTGATGATAATGTTCCCATGGCCATCTTTGATCCCATCGACATCGGTACCTCGGGGCTCAGGTAGTACGGGGTGCCGATCTGCGTTCGCGCCTCGGGTTTGACTTTTTCGGGACTCGAGCTGCGAACGTTGGTTCGTTTAAAAACCATGGGTTTTGACCAGGGCATACCATAGGTTTTTATAACTTGTCTATGGGTCTTTATAGGTTTTTGTAGGGTTTTTTTAAATAGGTCCTTAGACTTATACAGTACTTTTTTTCATAGGTTCTTTACAGGGTGTTCAATTCTGGAATGGTGTTTAGCTGAAGGGAACATTGACCAGCATCTATAGAGATTTGGAGGATTATGATTCTCACTGGGTTGCAGGGAAATGTGCGGAAACGAAACAAAGGTTACCCTCTGGTAAACTAACATAGCTATTGAAAATGGAGCATTTATAGATCATTTATCTATTAAAAATGGTGATTCTCCACAGTCATGTTAGTTTACCGGAGGGTACCAGGAAAGATAGGCTTTCCATGGGTCAAAAAAAATCATTGTTCCTTCAAGTCAAAGGGAGCAGAAACTTAGAGGAAGCCCCTGATCACTTGGATCCATCACGTGGATCCTGGTTGAGAAGAGGATTCCCCGTTCATGGATTGTGATCATCCCCATCTTTTATATCGGTTTATACTTAATCCCCGAACTAATCATCAACCAACTGGGGTGTCTTGCAGCAACTGCTCATTTACCGCTAGTTCAAAACCATGCTTAAAGAACAACACAAACCTCTATCATACTCTATAGTTGCTGGAGGTTGATCCAATTGAACATCTCATGAAATATCATATGATATCTCATCATAAATTTGATTTTAAGCCTCATGAAAAACCTCCAGAAAAAAATTGTTCCTTCCACGTACCCGGCTTGATTCTTATGCCTTCACCGTCACCGGGATGATCCTCGGCTACGAGAGGCCCCGGGCACAGGCTAAGGTACAGGACAGGACTTTGGCGATGCCAAAATCCCCCATCTTCAAAGCACCTCCGACGAGATGTGTTACCCTCTGGTAAATTAACATAGACCCTGAAAATAGCCTAGTTTTAATGGAAACTAATCTTCCAACCCGTATCTGCCAGGGTCTATGTTAATTTACCAGAGGGTAAACTCTGGCGGAAAAGATGGAGTTTTTATAACATGGCTGAAACGTTGCAGTTTCTTCAGGGGGAAAACATATGGAAAAAAAACATGAAAACATAATTTATGAGTTATAATATGGACACATTATAGGAATATGGAAAAACATGAGTTGCCCTCTGGTAAATTGTTGCAGTTTGCGAACTGGAAATTCACCATGTTTAATGGGTAAACCATGGTATTTTAAATGGGCCATAGCTTCCATAGCTATATAACACATTAGCGAAGGGTAAACTAGCAATTTTATGGGGAAAAAATCGAACACGGTAGTCGACCTAGTTGGATGATGGAAGGATATCACGGGGAGATGACTTCTAAAAAAAAAATGGAAGATCATGGGTAACCATCATACAATGTGGGGCCCCCATATTATTGGAGTTCTAAACAAACTACCCTCTGGTAAATTAACATAGACCCTGAAAATCACCATTTTTTAGAGGAAACTAATCTTCCAACCCCTATCTACCAGGGTCTATGTTAATTTACTGGAGGGTAACATACAATGTGGGGCCCCCAAACGTTATAAGATGGTTAAAAACCCCCATGAACACTATAGTTATAAGTACCATAGTGAAATTGGAGTTATTTGCACCAACTTAGCTAACGAACTGGGGGCCCCATCCTGTACCTATCTTGTGGGTCCCACATGAACTCCTCCACTTTCCGAATTTCCACCGTTGGAGATGAAGAAATTCCCAGGCTTCAAGTCGCGATGCAGCACATGCCTCAGCCACAATGGCCAGGCGCCACAAAAACCAGGGATATGGGGAAGATTTGGTGTCGAATCTTCCAGTTTCTGGGAGAATTAGGTGTCAAATCCCATGATTGTTTCGGAGATTTTGGGTTTCTTCATGTCCAAGATCTGAGGCGCAGTGTTTTCGGGTGACGATTTTTCCAATGAAGGGGAACATATGAAAGTCAATGGGAATCATCGTCTAAAGTAGGATGGAACATTTAAGAAACATGTCAAGCCACCGACAAAAAAAACAAATATCAAATTGCCAGTAAAACATACATCTATAAGACACACGCATTGCCTCCAATCATTGGTCAGGGCTTTTCAGAAAAGTCAATCCAAATCAAGACCTAATCTTTGAAAACCACCCTTAACGTTGACTGATTTTAAGTTCCGTAATATTGTAATTTTCCCAGACTTTCAGCTCACTTTTCACCGCAAATCATGACCCACTCAGCCGATGAATTGTGGTGAATTGTGGTACCCAGGTCACAGGCCACCTGGGTCCGCTGGGTTTCTTGGACCGTTCATGGATGTACTTCAGCGCCAACATCGCTTGGGTGAACCAGCAGAGGATCTGGCTGGAGAGGCATACGGATGGTGCCCCCAAAGGTGATGTGAATGTTGGTTTATAAACCCCATGAAGTATAGTTATATAATATATAGACACCATAAACCACATTAAGTATAGGTATATATGTATATGCATATGTATGCCATAAATCATGATTAAGCCACTAGTGATGTGAATGTTGGTTTATAATGTTTATAAACCCCATGAATACGGGTTGGTTACTGTATATCTACCATAAACCATAGAATTCAGCCACTTGTGTTCGGCAACTCAACGCTGTCTTGGCGGACCCATCCTGTGCCTCAATAGAGGTTTATGACATTGGGTGTACCCTATATAGCAAATAGCAATGGAATGATGTAAAAGGACCCCCAGTCGTGATTAGTCAATGGGATATCTGACTGTTTTCAAATGGCCATGTTGAGGGACTATCAATGCACCTCATGATGCATCATTGGGTTTGGTCTTTTGTGAGGTATGCGTGGTTTATTTTGGCTCACCAAAATTTTGGATAGAACATGATCGTAACTAAAGCTATAGTAATGGTTTTTTAGGTAACTGGTAACCATTGTAACCATTACCATGTTTTTTGAACCATGGCTATAGTAATTAACTGTGGCTTTGTTGCTAATTCACCATGGTAATTTCATTAGTGCCTGGCACAGGGAATCACATCCCAATCTGTTTGCGTCCAACCGCAGAGGATTGTTGGACCCCTAATATATCAATAGAGTTCTTAACTGGTTGGTGGTTTCAACCTACCCCTCTGAAAAATGATGGAGTGAACGTCAGTTGGGATGATGAAATTCCCAACTGAATGGAAAGTCATAAAATTCATGTTCCAAACCACCAACCAGTTAATGTAATTTAGAACTATGAAAAACAACACACACCACTGTGACATGTGGTCAAACAAGAGTCGTCTGATGAATAGCTTCAGGAAGCCAAAGGACAGTATTAAGATCCTGACTCCAAATAGTATGAATGATTTGAAGTTGGTATCTCCAAACATTCTTTTAGTGAGAAGGATTTGCAGAATACCCAATTTTCGCAAGTTGAAGTTTAAAAAAAAAAACTAAGGCTGGATCCATATAGAGTAATACCTTCATTTTGTGTCATCAAACATGGCTTGCTGGAAAATCCGCCATGGCTTCCGTGCAGATTCGGTTACTCTTAGGGGCCCAACATATCCCAACTTATGGCTGGCTACTTCACGATGGTTATGCCATGTGGTTGAAACAATGCCATAAACTACCCTAATATGTTGATGATAGTTGATACCACCTATACCTATAAAAATGGTGACTGGGGGATGGTAAAATATGGTAAACATGACATTCTTGAAAAACCACATTAGCCATAAGAGTCACCTGGACTGAACCTCCCAAAAAAGTACCGGCCAGTGATCAGTTCGCCACCACACCGGCCAAACAACGGCCTGCCCTTCCGGGATGTTTTGCCGCTTCCTGGCCCGGTGAATCCTGTCTCGTAGTCACTAACAGTTTGCTATTGAACATGGCACCTTTAGTACGTTGATTTACCCATTAATAGTATGGTGATGTTCCAGTTCGCTTTTTGTATGTCTACCAGAGAGTATAGAGGTTTTTTTTTTGTTTTACCACAGTATGGTGATATATATATATATATATGTGTTGATATAAATAAATGATGGTGATATAAATGATGGTGATATATAGTATGGTTATATATGATTTGGCTTTTCACCACAGTATGATGTTTTTTTTTGGGGCTTCGAATGAGATTTTCGGCTACCCCCAATTCCAATGGATTAAGTCATGGGACTTACCCCAAGTCACCATGGTTGTGTCAATACTAAAATGGTCGATTGTGACTTGGATGATGTAGGGGTACACCCATTTTAGGAAACCCCATATATATATATATATATATAAATCTATGTATATATATATTATGTATATGTATATGTATATGTATATGTGTATGTATATGTATATGTATATGTAATCGAAAAGCATTGATAAATACTGTTTGATGATTACAAGGTGGTGCCTCAGTTTGGAATCGCTAAGTTCGTGCATACAATTAGATTAATTCGGGTTGATGGGTATTGTAACTCGAGGCAAACGGGTTAGTCACACGATGGGCATCACCTTGTACCAACTTCAATAGACCAAATGGTGTCGTGGTAGCGAATCTGCTAAATACATTGAATCATCACAAGTGTTAACCTTGCATTCATCAAGCCTCGTTTTGATAAAAACAGGTACCAATCTTAATAACATTGTGTCACTATTCTTGGAGACACTCTAAATAAATGGGGAATGATTAATCCGGGGTTGGCAGAAATTGTCTGACATCGAGCAACAATTGATGCCTTCTGAACATTGCTTAACAAAGAAAGATAAGAAGAGACTGCATCAAAAATATCACATGACCTTTTCCATCAAAAAAATGAGAAGATACAGGACCTTCTTTTTTGATGGTGCCACCCTATATACTTGTTCAAATTGTCTTCCCAAAAAAGGGGACGGTATGCTCGTGAAAATCAACAGTCTACCTGTGGTCCAGGAGTTAGACTTTTGGACGAAGCAACAATCTTGGTGATATTAATGATTCTATCCATTATGATTACCCTCTGGTGAACTAACAGTTTGCGAACTGGAACATGGCAATAGAAATCGTTGATTTACGCTATCAAATTGTGATGTTCCATAGTTTTGTTTTAATGTTTACCAGAGGGTATCCCATTCATATCCCATTCATATCCCATTCATATCCCATTCATATCCCATATAAAGTCCCATTAAATCATGATAAATCCCATTGAATCACTATAAAAATCACCATTCTTGTGATGTTTGCCGATGGCATCCTGGTCCTTTTTTTCCATTTCTAGGACGGTTTGCCACATCTCCGACGGACCTCCTCGCATCATCGATCTGCTTCGACAAATCTCCACCTGACATGGTGTCGAGTCACGAATCTGAAAGGAAGAGCAGCTGGTTGCTTCAGAAGTTTCTTTGCAGCCACCTAAAATGTATATACATTGTATATGTATATATATATATGTGTGTTTATTGTGTGTATATATAGTGTAATAGTGTATATATATATAGCGTCTATATATATTATAGTGTATATATAGTGTATATATATAATATCAAATATGTAATGTAAATATATATATAACAGTACATTTATATAGTATATATATATATATGTTTATAGTATGTGTATATATATATTGTATATATACATATGTATATAGTATATGTATATGGCATGTATGTATATATATATATATTATAATTTAGCTACGGCCTATAGGCCTCTGTTAGTCTGGCCCCTCAAAACGAAGGCAACAGGCACTGGCAATGAGTCGACGGCAGGACAACCAAATGACGACAGCAACGTATCGGCACGCCAACGGCAAGGCAATTAAAGGGCGACGGCATGGCAACGGCATGGCCACAGCATGGCGACGACATTGCGACGACATGGCGACGACATGGCGACGACATGGCGACGACATTGC
>Ga0126342_10009911_pt1 | contig 17055 bp, 16 predicted proteins | sample Cyp1metagenome_FD_92528 | JGI IMG/M metagenome (GOLD analysis project Ga0126342, IMG submission 92528) | Coral microbial communities from Lord Howe Island, Old Settlement Bay, Australia - Cyphastrea 1 metagenome | ecosystem: Host-associated > Invertebrates > Cnidaria > Coral ... | reverse complement strand
GAAAATAAATCAAAAAACATAATACTGTCGGCGATATGGTTTCGGCGAAAATCTGAGGAAGGTTCTGATGCATGTAAAAGTCAAAAATGATTCCAGATTGCGACAACAGTGCAGCAAATTGTAACATATTGTGGTTGGGGTTCTTAGCTTGGCCCCTTGCTATATCGGAAAAAGCAGGTACGTGCAGTTGATCAGACTGCATATCCTCTCAAAACACCAGTAGCTTCGTTGGCCACGGACTGATGAATGGAGCCGTGGCCCCCTGCAAACTAGTGAAAACCAATCAGAAGTTTTACATCTGTTCAGATGGTACACACACATAATATATATAAATAAATATATATATATCCATTTGTAATATACATATTATGCATGTTTTGCATGTTTTTCTGGCATTGCTTCAGAATGGAGGATACCCACCTGGTTTAGCATTTTGAATGGGGACAATCATGAAATTTCTCCAGGATCTTGGGGTTCCCAACGTTTTTTCAAGAAATCTGATGGATGTGTCTGTATGATTATGTTTACGGAGAAAGATATGGCTTATGCATCTTAAGATGGTTATGATTGCACACATGTATTTGCGTTTTTTTGTTCATGTAGTAGTTGTTTGTGTTACTTGTGCGGTGATAGGCCCTCACCAAGATGTAGACCGCTTTGTTGCTCCTTTGTTCTTTATCCTCGACCTGGGCCCAAAATTGTGGAAAGTGATTGGAATGTTTATGATCATGTTCACGATCACGACGATACAATTGTTGGTATATGACATCATCTCAGCTGATTCATTTGAGTGCTGGGGAAGAGAAACAACGCCAGTTGAACACTGGCGAGTTTCTGACAGGACTTGTGCTTGGGCATGTCTATTAAATATATACACATACAATCACGCACATACATATATATAGATACACACACACACATATATATATGTGATGTACGCCCTGATCTGATTTGCTTTGCCCTACCAACATACAGTGTCTAGGTGGATTTCCGAGGATTTTCCACACTTTCCACATCTTTCCACCTTCCAAAGTTGAAGGGCCTACTGTAGGCAGCCATCAGAAAGCTGCACGACCAGGCGATGTGGGGATGTGGCTGGTGCCAATGGATTGATGGGTGACACCTGGGTGATAAAACGATGCCAACATATGTCGACTAATGTCAACATTCTACTTACGTTTCAAATGGTTGCCCTATAGGGTTAAACACATGCCATGTTTTAAAAAATCTGTTTGGTTTCGGATGGTTTCGGCATATATTGGGTCCTGCAAATGGGGATGGGCGCTGGAAATTTGACCTGTGAGTCTTTGTGAGTCTTCCCAGCGTCCCAGGGTGCTAAACGTCTCTAGGTCGTTCTTGGGTTTATAAACCACCAAGAACCACCAAGAACCAAGGGCAAACCGGCAAAGCGTCTATTGTTGGGTCACCTTGATGGCTGAACATCAAGAAATTAATGCTTAACGCTGCTGAAAGTGACTATAGTGAGGTAATCCAGCATCCCAGGGGGAAGCTACTTACCATTTTTGGCCTTGGATGATGAAAGTACTTAGTGAGATCATCTAAATCATTTGGCCGTTTGGATTTGTTTAGATTTGTCTGGTGTTTTTGAGGGCACGAAAGGCTGCCTACCCCAAAACCCCAAAGGAAACCCTTGGATTGGGTAGATTGGGGGTGATGGGCATCGCAGAAGTGGCTATCTCACTGTAGTCGGCGCAAAAGAATTGGGACCATTTTCAGGGATTTGTTATGGCTAGGTCGGACGACTGGAGGGCAAAATTCTTTCTGTGGCTAAGCGGCTGAGATCTCTCATCCAACACGCAAAATTTTTTGGGGAACATGTTTGCCTGAACCGATTCAAAATGACTTCATTCATAGAACCATCAGGGAAGCGACAGACCCATCCAGCCTACTTTGGATGGGTAAACAAACCATAACTGCGGATAGAATCATATAATCTCTGGATATCCATGGTATATATCCGGGGAAACCATTGCACTGGTACATTGGTTTAGTACAACCGAACCTTTTTACGAATATAATGGGCATATTCCATGGGCCTATGGTCACCTAACCAGCTACTTCTTGCAGAAGATGCCGTCGCTTTCCGCAGGCCACACAAATTCAGGCCACGGTGCAGGAGGCTATCAGAAAGGCGAGTGGGGAGGTGTGGGAAACATATGCACCCACACCCACCCACACCCACACACACATCTGTGATCATCTATTGTGTATGTATACAGATGTAATATATAATATATACTGTATATACATATATAACAAGTAAAACAGGTGTGCGCATTCAGAAATTACCATGTGTTTATAGAATGTATTTACTTTGAGCTTTATTGATTGCACTTTCGCAGCGTCAGTTTGGGCATAAGGACATCACCATAGACGATCTTTTTGGTGGTTCCACATATGTTTTTTTTCTCCCTCAGGGGTTGAAACCACCAATGATGGTCAGTACTGAACATAGTAAATTCATCCCCTAGAATGATCTTGACTGTTCTCATTTCAAGCTTGTTTTCATCACTGCAATTTTAGATCTAGTCTTGTGGTGTAATTTTGTGTGTGAGACACTCATTCTCGTGGTTGTATGCATTGCTGCAAGTGGAGAACAAAAAGCACATCGTAGATTCCAAAGCCCTTCTCTGGGATTATCTAATTTTTCAGACGTATTATCTTCTCAGCATTGTTGCAGACACATCCATGTATATATATATATATTATATATATATATATGTGTGTCACGTGTGTGTGTGCGTGTTTTTGTTTTTTTTTAACAGTTGTTGGTTCCATCCAGATCTCTGATCAGTTTACATGTTGCTCTCCGCACAAGAGTTGGTATCAGATTATCAGGTAGAATCAGCCCTAAAAAACACGCTATCCTCAGGGAGAATTCTATAGTTGTAATGATCCACTGAGCGGTCCGAGTGAGGGCTAGGAGGTTCATCACTGGCGTTGTATGCAACTGTAGCTATTGTTGAACATTAATCATTAATAATTACACATATTATATATATATGTAATATGGTATGATATGATCTTGCTTGCTTTGATGCTAATTGTAGAGATTCCGCATGCACAAAAATGTAGCGTATATCATATCTGGGTGCCCGTGCTTTTGTATCTATCGATTTACCGATCTATCTATTTGTATGTTTGTCCATCTAACTACCTGCCTATCTCTCTTTGTATGTGTATATATATATAAATATTATAGGTATAGAGAAACAAAAACAACAACAACAACAACAACAACAACAACAACAACCACAACAACCACAACAACCACAACCACCACTGAAAAACATGTTTTGATAAATGTTCTGTTTGTGGAATTTTGATGATCACTTTCAAGTATATATCTGTTGGAGGTTATACCTTCAAAAGTTGATGTTCAATTAGGACACCTACCCACGCCTGTTGGCAGGTGACCACCGCAGGCACAGTGCAGGCCTGGCCAGGAGAAATACCACTGGTTGAAAACTAGGACTTCATGGGTTCAAAAGAAAGTTGGAGTTCATTTATCTGGGTAAATTTCACCAATATGGCCTTAATTCAGGTTAGTGAAATATTATAATATATTATAATTTACCCAGAGTTATTGGGGGGGGACTGAAAACCAACCAGATTCGCGCAGCAAGAAGTGTGATTATTGTGATTCAAGCAGCAAAAACGGCACAGAAGAATACACATTGGATTCATTGGATTGAATCAGCTGGCATGGGATTTTGCCGGGTATATCCCATTAAACTATATGGACTTCACTGGGTCAAAATGGGGTTGGAGCCGATTCAAGCTATCACTGTTGGGGCGACGACTCAACCAGGCTAGTTGATTGGACACTTCATAGAAACTCATGGGCTTCGGAGACATCAGAGAAAACTCCAAAAATATAACAGAGAACCACGCACAAATATAGGATGCACAAACACTATCATGTGTTTCAACCATTGCAGTAGAAATAACCGAATCAAAATGGCAGGAGTGTCCCCGCCTTCCCCAAGCCATGATTCACACCAATCTTGTGCCTGTTTCTGCCGCATCGGGTAGGCGTGGTGCAGTTCCACTCTGGACTTCTATGGGCCCAAGGTGAACCTGGTTGCCATCCCTACTCAGCCATTTGGGATCATTTGGGACGAAGCCCGTGATTTTTTCACCTTTTTTCCGGGGATGTTTTTCGGGGCATTGAAATGTTAGAGGAGCATTCATTCTCAAGTGTTTTTTTTCAATATCCGAAACTGGTGTGAAATAACTCCATGGTATAGTACCCATAGGATCCATGTATGGTATATATGCTAACATTTGGGGTATATTGATGGGATCCATGTTACCATATATAGCAGCACCATGGATCCTATGGGGTATACAACTTTGATCTATTTTTTCATAAGGAAACGATTCGATGCTCCAGTGGATTTAAAGGCAATATATCAGCGTGACGACCTCGTGGAGATGGCAGTCTCGGTTGGATTTTCAGAGGGTGAGTCCTGCAGGCGGCAAAACTTCCCAAGGGGAGCAAGATCAAGGAGATCTTCGGTGACTGAGCGCATGGCGATATGCTGTGATGGGAGACACTAGGGATATAATGAATACGTGATTGGATCCAAATAATTATGATTGGTGAATTCTGCAAGATCGAATATAATATATCAATATATCGAAATCAGTAGATTGAAATGGGGCTCGCAGGGGTGTCGCGCAAGCATTATATAATTACCGCCAATTTACCACAAGCAGATCACTGGTGCTCACACGCTGATAGTCTCTGAGGGTGGGGATTGGCGATTGTGGCCTCAGTTTATTTTGTGTTTTTCATTTTTTAAATCTCAGATTTCAATTTCAAGACTCATTTATCTCAGTTCAATGATCTTTTGCCCTTTCCAAAACCGTACATAGACATTCTGTGAATTACGGTCCATTATGTGTCTGTGAAATATAGACACGAAGTTGATTTTTTTAAAAAAAAAAACATGCAACATATTTCATAGCCTATATTTCAGTTAACTGAACAACATTATACTAAAAATAAAAGGTGCCGTGAAATATTCTTTAATGTGTACATATCTATTTCCGTAATATTATAGTTAAATTTCATGATTAAACAGAAATGACATGTCTCTTCATCTATTTATTATTATTAATAATAGTTTAGAATTTATTATATGTATATATATATTTAACTAATGTGTATCCGTTTCTGGCCTATACATTTCATGGTTTCATCGAGGCCAACTGCCTCCAGGGCGTCAATGATAAGGCTGGCGTGTCCAGGTGGAATGAGATGTCGGGCTATTTATATTGATGATTAGTAAGGGGAAACTATGCACATGATATGATCATAGTTTTATATTAGTTTTATATCATGTGATATGATGTATAAAATGATATGTACATATATTACTACATATTACATATAGTATTATCATGGGAATTAGGTATATAATGATATTAGCAATGTCGCGTAAAACAATACCATTTGCACCATCCCCAATGACTCACCATAGATGGGAAATGAGCATTCCCAGTTATGGGTGGTAAAAATTGCATTGTTTTACCATGTTTTACCTCCATTAATGATGATTAACAAGGGGAAACCATCCCAAAATGCAGGTGAATCTGGATGTTTTTGGTGCTTTCTGGGAGGTGTCCTTTTTCAGGATGATCGGAATATTCCAGAGGAGTTGCATCCCCATTGCCTCGGCAGCTTCGGTCGTGATTCCAAGTGAACTGACCAAAAGTGGCTTCGCTATTACAAGAGAGTGTGTATCAGTGTCATATACCCAAGTCCCATGATATAATATATATATATATATTATGTGATTAATAGATTATATATATATATAAATATAATTCCCCCATGCTACACCCCAAATCCGAAGGGTACCTCGACCTGAATGCACCCATGGATGCCACATGATACCACGCCAAATCAGGTGGACGGCGTGGCCGGTGGTCAATTGCAGACGAGGAGCCGCCCTTTTCATTCAGGATGGGGTGGCTAAACGAAACGGCCACCCTAAGGATTCCGAGGGCTAAACGTAATCGTTGACTATGAGGGATACCCTCTGGTAAACTAACATGAAAATGGAAAATCACCATTTTCAATGGAAAAATCCACTATAAATGGCCATTTTCAATAGCTATGTTAAATTACCAGAGGGTAATCGTTATTCTCTATCTTCCTAATGGGAAATCCACTATGAGGGGGGAATCGAAAAAGGGAATCTGATGTAAATTTCTTGGGGGGGTTCTTGAAGCTTGACCATGATCATGAGTTTAGCTGCTGATAGGAGGGAACGGTTTTTTTTAGCTCCCTATTTTTCATGGGGAGCCAGCCAAGGAGTTGCGAATTGAGCTTCCCGGATGTAGGCCCATCATCCATCATCATCCCAGCATGGACAGAAAGGTGTACCTTTTGATGCTCTGACCCCAAAGACAATGGCAAATGGACAATGCCCCATTGATATCCGTTGACAGTCATCTGCAGATGATTTTCATGTACAAAATGGAAGTCTTTCCATGGCCACGGGAGTTAGGTAGAGCGCAGAGATAAGTGTTCAGCATTGTTCAGCCAGCATGGTACAGAGGCTATTGGGGGTTTGGTCATCAAGCCCCTCAGCAAAACAGCTGTAGAAGTCTGAAGTGCAGGCGATGAAGAATTGTTTTTCATTGGTCACATGGCCCAATGAAGAACTAAGCTAAACCAATCGTGGGCATCAAAAATCACCGGCCCTTGGCCCTGCAGCAGTTTGTAGAATTCTGAATTCGACCTGGAGCTGGGATAGGCGACGCATGGATGAAGGTTTGCCCCACAGAGACCGGAATTTTTCCAGTGAGGAGGGGAAATGCCTTCCCCCAAGGTTCTTACCATGTGTTTCGACGAAAATGACACATACATCACATAATCCATTGGATGCCAGATCTTTGATTTCTTATACCCGACAATTCCATGCCCATTCTCGGCAGCAGCGTTGGCTCTCCCAGCACCACTTGGCATGAAATGGCCAAGCGTCGGAGCCAAGCCAAGCCTTGGGTGGTTTCGAAATCCCATCAAAATCATGAGATCTGGCGACCAGCCGCCTTGATACCGTTTCTATTTTTTTTTTGGGGTTTTGGGGGGGGGAGGTGCTAGAAGTTCTAGCATTAAACCAAAATTAAACCAACATCATAGCAACATCAAAATTGCATAAAATTCCATATGATTCTTTGGAATTCGATCAATCTTTGGAGATTTCAGGGGGGCCCTTTTGGGCCCTTTTCCTGTGAACAGGAGCCAGGCTCCCCACGAGTTGAACAGTTCTCCGATTCTTCCATCTCTAAGCTTAAGGATGGGTATGGATCAATACCTATGAAAATACCATTTTTAATGGGATGAACATCCAGATTTATCCCAGCTATTTTTAGATGTGAACAAAAAAGGGGTACTATTGGTTTTGACACATTGCCATATGGAAAATCATAATGAAAAGAACCATCAACAGCAACAAAAACATGTAACTTGATTTATTTTGGACGGCCAACGATTGGCAAAATGCTAAGGGCGAGTTTTTTTCAGACACCCAGCTCGGCTCGGGGCCCTGCAGGCTGTACAAAAATATGGAGCGTTGTTCGACAGAAAAGTGGTGGAGCATGGTGGAGCTGTTGGAGAGATACCCTCTGGTAAACATACAAAAAGCTATTGAACATGGCCATAGAAAATAGTGGATTTTCCTATGAAAAATGATAAAAATGGTGGATCTTTCCATAGTTTTATGTGGCTGTTTACCAGAGGGTATGGAGTTGACTCCAGCTGGTGGGCACATCATGTCAGCCATGCAACAGGAACCGATTGAGGACGGAGGTACCTACCATACTTTTTTCAGGCCCATATTTTTTTTCGGATCCTGACATTCCGATCATGGCTGTGGTTTTGTCATGAACCGAAATTCATGAAGCGTAGAGAAAGGGCCACACCTTTTGTGTTTCCATAGGGCCCAAAATGGGAATATTGGACATCACCTTATAGTAGCCATTATAGACCATATACCTAATGGTTGGGTGATGTTCAATGGGGACATTTAATGACCCATGAAATGGGAATTGTGAGGGCACCGTCCCCGTGGTTTTTTCTCCTCAACTGGGCCTCAGCTTGGCACCGTCCTGCCTGCCGTTGGTGCTGTTGGTGCCGTGCCATGCAGGCAATGGGACGAATGGGTGACTGGTGGGCCCTTAGGGTGCAGCAATGCAGAGTTGACCCATTTTTGGAGGTTTTAGTTTGAAGCAACTATACATATGGGACTATAGACTATAGAGATATAGATTAATTAACAGTATCAATTAACTATAGATATATTGTTTAAAACATGGGATTCAACCAGTCAACAAATGAGTTGATTTGGAACAGGGGGAGAAAAGTCAGAAAAGTCACCAAAATAGTCGGAGTTCACCGACTAGCTATAGCAGGATTTGACCACCAAAAGATGTGACAAAAGGCTGCTAGGGGACCAGTGTCAATCCATAAAATCCGTTCCAAATGGGTGAACAAATTAGCGTGGTAAAGTCCAAATGTCATCACATGTCATCAAATATCGCCAGAGAGTAGCATGAAGAAACATGTTTTTTTCATGGTTTTTCTCAGGGGTTGGTAAATGTCCTGTTTTAAGGGGATTTTGAACATCACTTTCAGCCGTATTTGTTCGAGATTATATCCCCATGGGTGATGTTCAATTATGTGCCAAAGTTCACATCCTAGGTAATTTATGGACATTGACCCCTGTATGCTATATATATACATACACACACACATATATATATATACATATATATATACATATATATATATATACATATATATATACATATATATATAGGACATTTATGAACATTTCCCCCTGTTTCTATGTCCATAAATATGCCATCCCCAAGTGGCTAAGCCACAGGCTGCCATGGCCGCAGTGGCGACCAAGGCCCCGATTTTCGGTGACGGCTGGGGGATCCCCCCATTTCAGGAACCCAGAGAGTCTCGGTGTGAGAACTACCCTCTGGTTATGTCAAAATAGCTATTGAAAATGGCCCAGTCGAAATAGTGGATTTTCCCATTGAAAATGGTGGATCTTTCCATAGTTATAATTATGTTAAATTACCAGAAGGTAGCTGTAACTAGCTGACTTGGTGTCTCGCAGCCACTTGCCTCGCTCAGTCTGGGGCAGACCTGGTGTGAAGGCGATGGAGAGAGAGAGGGAGAGAGAGAGAGAGAGAGAAACCAATAGAGTCATTGACCATTATGTTGGGATAGTAGAAACCAATATATAGTAGAAAGATGTTCGTAGGATTTCCTATCTTTCTTGGGGATTGCCACTCCACGTTTTGAGATGAGAATCATTATCCACAGCCAGTCATCAGCGGCTATTTCAGCTCCGCTGCTTGGGAAATCAATCATCATTGTCCTAAGAAAACCATTGAACTTATATTTGATCTATTATGGATATGAGTTTTTTTGAAACTTCTAAATGATCTGTGTTTGTGAAAATTGCCGGCAAGTGGGCTAGATTCCTTGAGGCTATCTTATTCTATATTCTATCAAATACATACTCATAGTCCATGTTTGTTGTATGCCTGCTTGAAATGTTAATGTGAGTATCACCCATCATCTACTCAGGCGTTATTTTCCGGGCCCACTTGGAATGGTTCTCCCAACATGATGTATGTTTCTAATGGTTCGGAATATTCACACGATGATTGTTCTGCTTCCTTGCTTTCATGTCTTTTAGGAATTATTTTTCAATATCCATGACTTTGCTTATGATCTCCCAACCAATCTTGTTTTCTTTTAAATGCTTACCAGTATCAGATATCAGATGAGGTGCGCACAGTTTGACCAAATACTCCGGGTGTGAGCATAGCTATGCACACAAACGAGAACACCGAATCACCCATAATATCTGGGTAAATTATAACGACCTCACTGTGACCTCACTGGAAATCATGGTTAGTAAGGGAAATCATCCCAATATGGCCTTAATTAAATATTATAATTTACCCAGATAATATGACAGAATGGGAAGAATATGATCATAACGGTCACATTTATCATAATTATGACGCTAGTCAACACTATAATGGTAATACCGTAGTAATATCACTGGTTGATGGTTTGGAACATTTTTTGCCTTTCCACAATATATGGGATAATCCTTCCCATTGACTAATATTTTTCAAGATGGTTAAAACCACCAACCAGGTGAATATGATCCAATATGGTGATAAATATAAAGTATCATAGCCATATAATATTTATCACCATATTAATATGGATCATGATATTTTTTTGGATATTTTCATGGTATTTTACGGTGTTGGATATGGTGATAGATCCGGTGCTATAAAAACTACACTCTGGTAATTTGTTACATAGCTATTGAAAATGGCCATAGAAATAGTGAGTTTTCCCATTAAAAATGGTGATTTTCCATAGTTATGTTAGTTTACCAGAGGGTATACCACTATGGTGACATCTTGGTCAGGTGCCGCCTAGCCGCGGCGGCACCACGGCATCCACGGCATCCACGGCATCCACGACGTGGTCCACGGCGTCCACGGCGTCCACGGCGTCACCAAGCGCCTTGGGTTTTCGGTGGTTGAAATCGATAGTACCCGGCCTGGTAAACTAACAAAAAACTATGGAAAATCATCATGTTAAATGGGAAAATCCACTATTTCGACTGGGTCATTTTCAATAGCTATGTTAAATTACTAGAGGGTATATATCTATAGTTGATGAAAAAAACTGTTAATTAATCTATATATCATATATATCTATAGTCTATAGTCCCATATGTATAGTATATTTCCCATTAATTCACTTTTCGATCTTTTAATCTCCATACCTATATAATATACATATATATATACACATAAATCCCGATTTAGCATCATTTAGTCTGATAAGTTTTCCATTTAGAAATCAGCTTTTTCTTTTGGGTTCTTGGAACCTCAGAAGTTTCGATCATTTCTCCATTTCCAGAGCTGGAGGTTGATTTTCCATGATTTTCCATGATTTTCCATGATTTTCCATGATTTTCCCATTGAAATTCTCCCAGCTCTGCTCTTCCAACTGACTTCACGGCCAAGGCCGCCGCCAGGGCCCCCGCTGCGCCTTGGCCCTCGGCGCCGCGGTCGCACAGCGCTGTCAGCGGTGTCGCCGAAGCTCGAAACGGCCGCGGCGCGCGAAGAAACGACGGCAGTCGGCCTTTGATCCCATCGTGGAGTACAAACGCGTGCGCCTGGGATTTTTTCTGATTTTTTCAATGACGGATCCCATTTTGATGATCAAAAAAGATGTTACAACTAGCCATTGATACCCATTGGAGATGTGAATATATGATATATGGATATATATACATATATGATATATGGATATACATATATATATATATATGATATGTGATATATGGATATATATGTGGAAGAGAGTTGCAAATCATCAAATCTGGGGAGGTTTTGTATCATTAGGTTTGAAGGTATAAGAAAGTGGTGAACATGGTAAGAATGATATGGGGACCCTTCCTCCTAAAAATGGCATGGTTCAATGTATGCGGGTTCATACACAAAACCGCGCCAATGAAGCATGATGCTGCCAGGTTGGTTTTGTCAATCCACCTTCTGGTGGGGCACATGTAAGGATGTAAACTATACACAGTGGCTCAGTCCGATAAATACAGTTGTTTACATTTACAATAGTAATACATCCTTACATGCTGTACCATACACTTATGCAAATCCTTGAAACTTTCTTCTGGAACACCAGCATTTTTAAAGGTAAATCATCTATACACAGCCATGTCTTCCAGTTCGATCCCGGGACGCAACCGCGGACGGGAAAAATACGTGGCGCTGAGGCAGGAAGACCCCTTAGGATCCTGGGGATTCCTCGATTCTCGGCCGAATTCCATGGTGAAAAAACCTGGTCCTCCAAAGGCAGCCAGACTCCAAAGCTTTGAAGAGCAGTATGATATATATATATACATATACATACATAATATTGTTTCATATTATATATTGTGTATATATATATATATAAATTTATATCATTTATAAATACTATGATATAATATGTATATGGAAACTCTAGACATTGAGTTGCAGAAGCTGTGCATACCGCGGGGGGGTTCCGAACATTGGTGTTTCACAATCCCTGGCAAGTCTGGTGTTTCATCAATCCGGGGTTGACATTGCTGGCTGCTGGCCCCCGTGTCACCCTCTGGATCCAACGAAAACATTGGATTCAACTGATTCAACTGATGGAAAATTGGCTGGAAGGGTCGTTTGTACCTTGCTGCTTTTGGTAATCTAAATGGTCATATATAAATAACAACCCTTATTGAATCACCAGTTTATCCAATCCCAAACCATTCAGTTGTAGTTAGTTACAGTTATGTTTACAATTTACAATATCCTGTATCCCATTTATATCCCTAAGTATAGACACCCTTATTTGGTTGGGGGTTGTCCATACCAGAGAAATGATTGGTTGAGATGACGGCTCGCATATCCTTGGGATTGGTTAAGCCACCGAGCAGTATTGAATTATAGCACCCCTATGAATAGTTATAAGTATAGTCATAAACCCCCATAAAATACAGTTTAATGTTTATCCCATCCCAAACCATCCAGTTTAGTTATAGTAGGTTATAATTACAGTTGTAGCTATAGTTATATATCAACCCAATCCATTCACTTCTTCAACGGAATTGAAAGTACTTATTGTAGATTATTTAGTTTCAATCTGTAAAGATAAGAGAAGTGGTTTCATTTATTTTCATCCAAAGGTTGGAAATTACGTCACGACCCGGCCTGATAGACAATTTGATTTGTTTGCACACCCGCAGCTGCCTAACGGGCACTTGTCCATGGAAGATTCGTTTTATTTTTTGGTTTAATCTTGTAGTTCACCTATAGTCAATAGTTGGTGGTTAGCGAATAGTTTTTTCCATCACATCCCATTATCATATCCCCTGTAAAGTCCATTTATATATCTTATCCCCTTATGTAAAGTTCTAGCTTTAAATCAACATCTGGTTGGTGGTTTGGAACATTTTATATTGTTCCATATGTTGGGAAGTTCATCATCCCAACTGACTTTGACTCCATCATTTTTTAGAGGGGTTGGTTGAAACCACCAACCAGGATTTAGCCTCCGGTGATATCTTGGGGATATATCAACCATTTTATGGGATATGTTCATGGGGATTTGATGGAATATACCCTCTGGTAATTTAACATAACTATGGAAAATCATGATCTAACCATGGTTTTCATCATTATTAACCATTGTTAATCCACTATAATCCACTATAATCAACATGATCAACCCTGGGCTCTGGGTAGTCTACCGACCCAGGAGGAGGACGACTTCGCCCAGCGCATCGTTTCCTTCGCGGCCGTTGCCTTCGTCCCATCGCTGCTGCTCTCTGTGGCGGTCTTCCCGCCCAGCAACGAGGCGTTGATTTTCGGCCGGCTGGTGGATCTATGGGGGCTTGCCGAAACAGCGCTGGGCGCTGGGCCACATCGTAAAACCACAATTTTTAATGGGAAAATCAACTAATTAATGGGAAACTATGGGTTTCTAGAAACCATCATTTTTTCTGGAAACTATGAGAAATCACCATTTTTAATGGGACAACCAACTAATTGACGATCGAAACACGAGGTATTTACTATTTGATCTATTTGGGACCTTTCCCTTGGAAGGTTGATGCCCTTGTCGTGAACCTGGAGTTTTCGAGATTGCTCATCTGGAATATATAGAAGCAACGGGCAATTCTAAGGAATTTCACATGGAATACTATATAATTATATACTGACAAGTTAGATGCGTCAAAATTACGAGTTCATGGGTTTGTCATGAGAAAAATCATGTACATTTGGGCCATTTGGGATGTAATAGGATATTCAAATTGGTCGTATTTGAATATATTTGAATGATATCAAGATATACACACACATAATATGATTATGTATGTACATTATTTTTTTTACTACTGGCACAAAGTGGCTCTCGCCGCATGTACATTTATATATATATATAATTAAGTGAGCAAATTTTTGGGAACATTATTGCATATTATATATATGATATATATATATATATGTGTGTGTGTGTGTCTCTATATGTCCATTCCGCCATGATTCCGATTAGTTACATGTGATTATAGGATGGATGACCACACCACCATCATTAATCCGGGATTTAGGGGTGCGCTCCGGCCATCAAACGTGGCAATGGGAAATCCGCTGTATATATATATATATGAAGGTTTACAGCTGGGAATGGGAAAATCATCTATAAATGGAGGATTTCCTATTTCCACGTTTGATGACCGGAGGGTATTCAGAGAAATCCACGTCAGAGCCAGTTCTGATCCCTACTTTCCAACGAGCAGACCAAGACCGGTAACAACAAATGGCCAACAAAGTCAGGTTTGGGCATAATTATAGTAATCCCAAAATAGATGGAAAAGTAAATCACCATCAAATTAGTGATTTACTTTTCCATCTATTTGGGGATGACTATACGGACTATTACAGGCCGCTCAATCTGACTCATTGTCAAGAAGCAAAACGCTCCAACGACGAACAATTCAAACCATGACATAACCATATCACATGGTTGGTCATGTATCCCCACTATATCCCATTATATTATATCCGCAAAAACCCTGAAAAATTGGTGTGGTAAACATCCCCATCTTCCGATCCCAATTTGTTTATCCACCATGAGTTTCCCATGATTTTTAAGCCTTGGTTCGCAGGATGGCATTTTCCTGCCCAACATGTTAGCAGCGTTCTCCTACGGTGTTGGCCTCACCATGGCTGTGACCTTCATCCTCTTGCTGCGCATTAGCAGCTTCGTGGACCCGTTGAACAAGAACCTCAAGGCCCCAGCATGCCCTGGGATGGCTGGTTTAGGGTACTCGGATGTGCATCCCACTTAATCAATGGATATAAATGCATTAATGGTTTTCTATCCATATATCAGACATATTTCATCCCATATATCCGGGATATTCCATGAATCTAATTGTTTTTTTCCGTCCATTTACGGTTCATGGGGCCACCCCCAAGTAGAGAATGGCTGGTACCATCCGAAACCAAACTCTGTCAAGGGTCCCACATGAAAATGGACTGGCTGGTGGTTCCAATTCCAGCTCTTTTCATCTCTAAAAGGTGGTGTTTCAATGTTTCTTTGCAGTTTATTTTCAGTGGTGTCTCGATGTTCTTGAAGTGAAACTTCAGCTTATTTTCAAGTGACCATCTCTCTTTTTTTATTTTCCAGATTTTTTCTCAGAAACCTTCCCTGCCACCAACCTCAGGCAACGTCCTATGTGGTGGAAGATAGCCGAAGTCAAAGAAGTTTGGCCGGGGATGGTGGCTACTACAGTTCCTCGGCCGAAGAGGGATTCTACACCCCCTGTTGAAATTTGTTGGGGTATCTGGTAAATTAACATAGACCCTGGCAGTTGTCGGGGTTGGAAGACTAGTTTCCATTATAACTTGGCTATTTTCAGGGTCCAACTGTTAATTTACCAGAGGGTATATTCCGTATTCCCCCATGCAATCATGATGATACTACATGCAAATATACAAATTGATAAAAGGGACAGTCTACATAAATATACATATACGTGTATGTATATGCCACATTAGCTATTCACCATAAATCCAATCATTCGCCTAGCCACACACACACATAATATATATATATATACCATCGTTTGGGGGCCCCTCCCTGCAGGATAGTCGCTTCATCGAGGTTTGGTTGATGAAGCCACTTCCGGCAATGGCGTTCTGGACACTTTTGAAATGCGACTTTCCTCGGACATGTTCATATTGAAACTCTCAAAGATATTTACCCTCTGGTTTATAGATGGTTTACCTATTGTAAATGGTGGATCTTTCCATGGCTATGTTGAATAACCAGAGGGTAATACATAATAACACGTATCTTTTTTGCCATCAATCATCGATGAGCTTTCCGCTCCAGATACAAAAACTCGTTTCTGGAGCCAGCCATATCCAGCCATGGAGGCTACCCCGGGCCACCTTTTTACCTGCCACCCGTTACGCCGTTGCCTCAGTGGAGCGTCGCCAAAAGACCAGCGACGAGATTCAGCGCGACCAACTGCTGGGAGAATATCAGACGGGTCCGGCCATGAGTCGCCTGCGCGCCTTGGAGCTGAGGGTTGGGGTTTTCGGGTGAAAGGTTGGAGCCCCAAAAAAACAGATTGAAAGGTTGGAAAACTGGGAAATTTAATATGGAAAACAAGTATGATGGAATATCATCACTGGAAATACTTTTCTATGGTTGGGGTGGTAACTGGAAGTGTGAGGCTGAATTGTAGGTCCCATCTAGATCAAACCTGGACACCGGCAAACGGGGGATGTGTTGAGATTGACCTCAATCTGTTGTTTCCATCACGTTCTTTCACATAGCCTCTGGTTATGCCAAAATAGCTATTGAAAATGGCCATAGAAATAGTGGATTTACCCATTGAAAATGGTGGATCTTTCCATAGCGAACTGTTAGTTTACCGGAGGGTATAGTGCTGACCCTTCGTTTGAGAGTGTGTTGGGCAAGAACCTTAGTCTGACGTTGAACATCATTGAACTGGATTGTTTGCCTCTTACCCCAGTAAACTAACGTAGCTAATGATGGAAAACCGCCAGTTTGAATAGGTGAATCACCTATACGTGGGAAAACATGGTAAAAGGGGGAAACTGGGGAGTGAGGGTTCAAGGTTCAGGTGGGAGGCTGTTATGTTTTTGTTCAATGTTGTAAATCTAAATGTTTGAGTTTGACTGTTTCTTTTTGATTATCTTGCTAAATGTCTTGTTGAGGTTGTTGTGATAATGTTTGGATTGAATGAAGGGGATAATTGTTGAGGTGAGCAGAGTTTCTATGTGTAGGTTCAGGTTCAAATTCTACCAAGCTGTTGTTCAAAGATGTCGAATTATTTGCTTCAAATTCATGTATTGATTGAGGTTAGGCGCTGTGGTTCCTGTTTGGTTTTG
>Ga0126342_10009910_pt1 | contig 17055 bp, 17 predicted proteins | sample Cyp1metagenome_FD_92528 | JGI IMG/M metagenome (GOLD analysis project Ga0126342, IMG submission 92528) | Coral microbial communities from Lord Howe Island, Old Settlement Bay, Australia - Cyphastrea 1 metagenome | ecosystem: Host-associated > Invertebrates > Cnidaria > Coral ... | reverse complement strand
CTTCCTTTCCTGCTTCCCTTCTTTCATTCCTTCCTTCCTTTCCTGCTTCCCTTCTTTCATTCCTTCCTTTCTTGCTTCCTTTCTCTCCTTCCTTCCTTCCTTCCTTCCTTTTCTTTCCTTTATTTAAATTTCTTTTTGATGATTTAATTTTTTTTTGATGAATTAATTTTTTTTGATGATAATTAATTTTTTTTGATGGTCCTCCCATGGGAAACCATGGGAAAACCAAAAAAAGTACGGGAAAATATCGAAAAATGAAAAGTCCCAACTATAACTATGGGTTGGTTGAAGGGAAAAACTGCAGGAAAACCTTTAAAAACCTGAAGGAAACCATGATTTGCAGCGCCAAATATGGGGCTTAAACTTCCCTTAAAACAAACCAATGATGAACATGGTCCTGGTGATGGAAAATCCCATTATAGGAGCATATGGGATCGTCGTCAAAGAATGGGTGATTTTTTTTCAGTAAGCCAAGTGAACGTTAGGATATACAGTAACATACAGTAACCACCTCTGCAACTACGATGACCCCCTCTGCAACCAGGCTGTTGGTGTCACCGCATTGGGGGGAGCGGTTGAATCCTCGTAATAACATGGAACATGACGGAAACTACCACCTGTCAAATTACCATGTCTTGCTATTTTTATGGGGTTGTAGTACTGTAGAGCATGGTCCCAGGTTCGACACGCAGGACCTCGCAATAAAGATGATTAAAGTCATCTGGGATCATCATCTAGTAAATGCTTGATACGGTCCACCACGCCATCCAGTTGAAGTATCTTAAATACGTTTAAATCACTTGAGGTTATCATCGTCTCGGGTCATCCTACCACGGTTGAGACTGAAAAAAATTGAGCCAAGTCGCAGATGTCGACCAGGAGTTGCTTGACTTGGTTCAAGTTTTGCTCCTTTTGGCTGACCAATACGAGTGACCCGACGAACCATGAAAAAACCATACGAAGCCGCAACTAGCGGTGTGCCCGGCCGCGAAGGGCTAGGTGCACACCTTATGCCAGGAAAATGATGTTCCTTCGCTAATCCCCCTCAAGCTATCCACAAGAAGCTTCCTGAAAAAACCCTTTAGTTTGCCAAATCCCATGATAAAAGACTTCAATGCATCTTAATCATCCACGCCTCCTCCATCAACAAGAATTAACGTGCATGATCTCCAACAAATGCGCGCTCGTCAATTTTTCAAAAATTAAAATTTTGGAAAACAACGCTTCATCAAACCAACAGCCATTCACCATCACATTCACATGGGCAATCCACCAATTGTAGATGGTTTCGGCACACAGCTGCCTATGGCAAACCATGGCAAAAATAATCCCCAATACCATCCGATATCACCAAATAGTAGGTTTACATAGGTAGAAATCATTGGGCATACCACATTGTCCCAGATATACCTTGACATCCACATCAAAATTGGCCCCTCTCTGCTCCTGACGCGCCATCTCTTGCATTTGCCTGGCACGAAGGGCAACTGGATTTTTCGGGGATGAATTTCCTATCAGAATTTGCCTTGTCGTCACAATTGCCCTCCAATAAATTAACATATAGGTTCCAAATAGGGGTCGGAAGATGTCGGAAGATTAGTTAGCACTAAAAGTGGGCTCTCTCTCTCTCTCTCTCTCTCCATCGCCATCTCCAGGAGTCTAGCCAAAGGCTAAAGGGGAGCCAAGCCCAGTGACAGGAAGGAGCAGTTCAGCCCGCTAGCCGCTAGGGTTGCTAGCTGCTTCATAGCGCCACTCCATGCCATGGGCATGGGCAACAAAGAAACTTCTACTACTAGTCGACACAAATGGAATGGTTCAAAAAACATTGGTGTTTCTCTCAGAAGGGCATTTACATGATTTTGCTCAGGGCTCGTTTGGAACAGAAGAACTCGCAGGTGGAAAGTACTGCGCCACAACCACTCACCGCGCAGAAGGCTTTGGAACAGAGCCACCAAAGTGGGTTACGTTCATTTATTTTCAGGGTCCAACTGTAGATTTACCAGAGGGTAACAGCACTGTTTGAAAGTTTCAAGTCAATTTCAATAGACTAGCTGTTTCATCCCCGAGCCGGGTCAATCATCTCCGAGCCTCTCCGCGAGAGAACCTCTTGGGTGGGCTCTGCGGGAACATCAGCGGAAACCCTGGGGGGTTTACCATGTTTTACCCATCATTATCCAGGGATTCCTGGCAATTTCCCCCCAATTCTGGGATTCAGGAAGGTAAGCAACAAGGGGGACGTCTTGTGACTTATGAGTATTCCAACTCATGGTACATTGTCAGTCCATTTTCAGGAGACAAGCCTTCTTTTCATCATGCTTGTGTCAAATAGCGACAGGTATTCAGTTGCTGTGCTGAATGCTATAGTCGATTTATCAAGTACCCTCTGGTAAACGTTTACATAGCTATGGGAAATCACCATGTTCAATGGGTAATCCACTATAAATGAGAAAATGTTAAATTACCAGCGGATAAATGGGTTTGACACATGTGACGTTTCAGTTTCGTTCAGCGTCGCAAAAACCCATAGCGTCGCCATTTGGCGACCCGCATCATCCGCTGGCTGACCCTTGACTACTCTGAACTGCCAAGGTGCTTGGTGGTTGAGCTACCCATAAAAAGATATATATATATGGCAATGTAACAGTAACAATGCCATTTCAGTAAGAAATTTACTGGCAAATAATGATGTAAACAAAATGATCAACATGTTCATTGCCATAGTCAGAGGCCAAGATCACTGTTTCAGCACATATCATGTAGCAATGTACCTGTAAGAAATGGAACAATATATTGTTGCCGCACACCTCATATCAAATGCCATGATTCATGATCAACAATTCATGTTTTATCCTGAGTTAAACTAAATAACGAAACCTTTTACTAACATGGTGATTACCATGCAAATGTTCAATCATCACTATTTTGGAAACCTTTCTCTGTGAATAGACAGTGGTTTTGTCAACTGACAACATCTTATGCATGCATGTCAAACCATTCTTACTTAATTGATCATAACTTTTTTGAATTTCCACATCAAACCCATTTTCAGCTGTGAATTTCCACATCAAAACTGATAAAAATCGTGATTTGTTACGTTGTCCACTTTCCGCGGGGAAAACGGTCACCCATTTTTTGGGCGAAAAAAAAGTCCCGGCCCAGGAACTGAGGTTCAGCTCCTGACCGCGGAAGGATCTCGCTGGATGCTGTGCTTTGTTTCATGAGAATCTGAGAAGATGAGTCATATATATATATATATCTATATATATATATATATATATATATATATATATATCTATAAATATATATATATATATATTTATTTATTTATTTATTGATACTCATACAGGCATATAGATAACACACACACAGATATGTCTCCATATTTCTAAATATATCTACACATATATATATACACATAATAAAGTATATGTATATTTATATATACATATGTGTGTGTACGTGTACATATATGTATGTTATATATATATATATATATATATATATTACTTCTGGGTAAATCATAATATTTCCACACCGTAAAAATCTTAAAACCGGGCTATTGTGGGATAGCTACCCCTTACAAACCATGATTCCAGTGACGTAACAGTGATATATACATGTATAATATGTATATATAAATATGTACAGTATATATATATATATATATTCTCAGGGGTACCCCCCAAATCATCTGAAATTAATGCATTTTCGTATTGGAATCGATGCATCTATGGGGTACCTCATGGTACCTCCATTTGTTGGTACACCTCCATATCTATACCTGGTTGGTGGTTTCAACCCCTCTGAAAAATATTAGTCAGTTGGGAGTATTATTCCCAATATATGGAAAGTCATGCAATTCATGTTCCAAACCACAAACCAGATATCATCACCATCACCATCATCATCATCCTTACATAGCCCTAAAGAATAGGATATCAATGCTCCAACAATCCGACACAAATCGCGGGCCCCGTCTCCAGCATCTCCAGCTTTTCTGCGGAGCTCTGCAGCTCATTCCCCTGCCGCTGCTCTTGAGCCTCGAGGTGGGGAAGAAAACATCAACCCTTCAGACCATGCAGAAACACATCCAAAATGGCGATGTTCACCTTGAAATCCTTGAGAAACCCGTGGAAATACTAGACTTACTAGACTTTTTGGAGGAGTTCATTTCCAACAATGATGCTTCACAGCGCCTCTCCGAAACGGTCTCTTCTTGGATAGTGGGAGAAGTCGGGGACTACCTGGAAAACCTTTTGGATGCGGACTTCCGGAATACCCGCTACAAGTTGTAAAGAGGCTTATAAGTCCATCAAAAACCTCCAAAACCCCAATGGCATCCAATGGCCTATTTCTAGCTATGCATCGGGCAGGTCAACCCCACCTCCAGCGCACCTTTGAGCAGCAGCAAATCCTGGAGACCCCCGGAGAAATCAGCCACGGCAGCCGGGTCGTGTTTAGGCCGTTGGAGGCCATTTCAAGGAAAAACATATGGTGAAATAACAAACCACCAAAAAAAAACTCATAGGATGCCCATGTCGAACTGGATTCCCCCCCCTTATTCATTTTTTTTTCAGCTGTTGCTTTTGGCTGGGCCTGGCATGTCTTGCGTGATAAGTCTGGCTTGTTGGCTGGGAATGAATTGTTATTTGTACCTTTGCTGATGAATTCACTCGTAATTCAATCCTACGGAAAAATGAAACATAGGATGAAGGGGTGATGGAATTAATTTCAGTGGTGTTGTTGATTGATATTGAATATATTATTACTATATGATGAATACTATATTGATATAGTATTACTATATTCACAGGTGACATGGCAAATCATGGCAAATCTCAAATATAACGAATCCTCCAAAGTTGTTTGTTTGCCGGTCATGCCCCACGAACCTCTTTTTAGCTCTTTGGCTCTAATGGGGGATATGAGATCTGCCTCATTACGACCTAAGTCAAGTCCTGGCTGATATCCGAGACAGCCGAGACAGCGCTGGAGGACTTCTCTTCCGCTGCCAGTTTCACGTCTGTCAGCTCCTTTGAAAAGTCGTCCAACCTTGGCTAATGGGAATTTCCTGGTGATCCCAAGAATGACAAGATTGTAGCAGAAATTGGTCGTCAGGATTTTTTTCACCAATTTTAGTTGGGCTTCTGTGATGGATCTGGCCTTCACCCAATCCTACATGCGAAATGGTCAACATCACGAAGCATCATGCACTGACCAAAACCAAAGATTGACCCCCCAACTTCTTCTTGTCTCGTCTCTAAAGGTGCATCCCAGAAATCGCAAGTAGAACCATTCCTTCAATCATGGCATACCATCCAAACTAACAGTTCAAGCCTCAGAATCACACAATTGACGTAGGTAGCTGCTAGAACCCCCTGCGAGTTGGGGAATGGTCACCGATTTCTTTACCCTTCGGTAACATAACCTATGGAAAATGATCCGTTGATAGAAACTCTACCCATTAAAGTGGTGATTTTCCACAAGAAACTGTCAAATGACCGGAGGGTATACCTCCAGTTACCTCCATCAGTCGTATATAATAAATTTTCATTCCAATGTGTGATGCTTCATCCCCATTTTGCTTGGTCAAACGGTCAAACCCCAATAAGCAATGGGATATCCGGATATCCACTGATATCTTGGTTGGTCGTGTCAGAACCATCTGCCATCATCTGCCCCAGCGGCTTTTGCTGCACCAAGTGCTGCAAGTCCCTGACCTGCACCGCCTGCGCCTTCGTGAACTCTTCGAGGTTCCCACAGACCTTGCACGAGCGAAAACAGTAGCCCTGAGTTTACAAGTATGAAAAGAAACCAGGGGTACTTTAATGACCCCCAATGTTGGTTAAACATGGTTAAACCACATTAGTATGGATTAATGTTAAGGCTTCGGGTTTGTGGGAAAGCTTGGGGGCCCTGAGAATTTAATGACCCCCAATGATTGGTTTAAACAATAATAAACCATACCCCAGTCATCAACATAAATAGGTGGTATGGTTACCATTCCCAAATGGGATTGTTTATTGTTTTTACCCAAATTAAATATGATAACAACTTCACCCCAAAAAACAATTCTATGAAAATAATCTGTGCTCACTAAGAACAAACCTCTGACATCATACATCTCCATCACCATCAGCCCACCCTGCCCCGGCTGTGCCAGGGAGCGAGATCAATTGAGAGCATGCAGTTTTATCCCCACAATTGATTGCTTGGACCCCCATCATTACTCTTAGAATGCCGATCTCTGAATCTGAAACATGTTTTACACACTGATGTTTTGAGTTTGTATCATGGTTTCTTCCCCAAATTTTGAGTGGAATTGAAAGTTCCCCTATCTTTAACTCATCAGGGGTTTGCCGATGATCCCAGCAGCTTTTACCCTCTAGTAATTCAACTGTTTGCTATGGAAACCATTGCCTATGTATTAACATTTTTAACTTTAAAAACTGATGATTTTCTATAGCTATGTTAACTCACCAAATGGTAATGGATTGTGTTTGTTGATGTTTGTGCCAGCTTTCATAATGAATTGATCTCATCCCCCAACAATTAATTAAATCGCTCAAGGGACCCCCTGGGTGTAGCACCTTAGCACTTGCCCTGGAAACATGTTGGAACCCAATGCCTCAATGGTTTTACTTCATATTTGATGGTTAAAACCCATGAAATTATCATGTTTCTTAGTTAGATCCCATAAAAAAGCCATGATATCACCATTCTTATCCATTGTTCATGCTTAAATGTCACAAAAACCCCGTGAAATCACCATTTTTCGTGGTCAAATATCATCATATTCCCATGAGATCTCTACTTTTCTTAGGGGAAATTCCCAGAGAATCAGCTCCAGCGCCACGCCTTCATCAGCTCCTCCATCTCAGCGCGGCACGGCGCTTCCAACGGCTCCAACGGCTCCGGCGGCTCCAACGGCTCCGGCCGCAGGCGCTGCTGGAGCAGCTCCACGTCGTCGCCTCGGAGGCTCCATAGTCATTTTTTGAATTCAAAAAATGGTCAGCGTAAATATATATGTATATATATATATCATATCATATCATATCATATCACATCACATCATATCACATCACATCACATCATATCATATCATACCATATCATATCACATCACATCATATCACATCACATCAATCATATCATATCATATCACATCAAAATCACATCACATCATATCATATCATATCATATCACATCACATCATATCATATCACATCATATCATATCACATCACATCATATCACATCACATCATATCACATCATATCACATCACATCATATCATATGATATCACATCACATCACATCATATCATATCACATCACATCATATCACATCACATCATATCATATCACATCACATCATATCACATCACATCATATCATATCACATCAAATCATATCATATCACATCATATCATATCATATCACATCATATCACATCATATCATATCACATCATATCATATCATATCACATCAAAATCACATCATATCATATCACATCACATCACATCATATCATATCACATCACATCATATCACATCATATCATATCACATCACATCATATCACATCACATCATATCACATCATATCACATCACATCATATCATATCATATCATATCACATCATATCATATCATATCATATCACATCACATCATATCACGTCACATCATATCACATCATATCATATCACATCATATCACATCACATCATATCACATCACATCATATCATATCACATCAAATCATATCACATCACATCATATCATATGATATCACATCACATCATATCATATCACATCACATCATATCACATCACATCATATCATATCACATCATATCATATCATATCACATCACATCACATCACATCATATCATATCACATCATATCATATCATGTGTCTGTATAATATCATGTGTCTGTATAAATATAAACTTATATATATATATATATATGTGTATATATATATAATGTGTATATCTAGTATGTATATGGGTGTTTCTAGGGGGGGCAAGCTGTTTCACTTTGGTTTCCACATGAAAGAGTCACCAATAACTTGCATGATTTTAGGGACCGTCCATTTTCAACCCTCAATATTACGCATCCAGGGCGCCTCGTGAAAATGCTAGCATGGCATAACAGAGTATATATGTGCTAGACTATAATGAAGGATAAAAACCCTAGGTGAGCACGAGAAAGGGCTAGCATCTGTTCAAGGTTCCCAAATTCCCAAATCCGATAACATCTTTAGATAATATTACATTACATAATAACAAGCACAATTTGTCGTTGGCGGAAAAGGTAGCAAAACATGTCAATCTGTCATGTTTGGCCATGTCCACGTCGACAGTATTTGCCATTCATGAGGGTTCTGTATGGCCCGGCGCACATCTTTGACATACGCATGGACAAACGGATGGACGCATGAAACATCATGGAACACTGACCGACAGCTGGCTCAAAACAACCCAACAACATGGAAGAACATAAACATACATAAACACCAAACCCTCCTGTTAACAAGTTACATAAAACAGAGTTGGTACTGTAAATGTCCTGGATTGGGGATTTTGAACATCACTTTCAAGTAACTGTTCTAAATTATATATATCCCCAACAGTTGGGTGATGTTCCCTTCGGATATTTACCAACCCTGAATTTTATATATGGCTAGACAATACAAAACCATCTAAACACACCATTGAACATGCCATTGAACCATATTAAACCCATATAAACCCATCTTATGAAGCATCTGCTTGCCCAGCCACTAACTTTTGTCAACTTCTCCCACAAGCAGTCGATCCTGAAATGCGCAAAGATGCACGTATGAAGCCACCGGTCAATTGGTTGATTGATGCAAAAAAAAATATGGCAAATCTGTTGTCAGCCAAACCTATTTCCCGCCACAAAAGTAAGTACACATATATACACATACCCACGCTTGCCAGGTTGGCTACTGGACATAGTTTCCCGCATCAAAATCCAATCAAGATGCATGCTGACAGTGGCCACTGCTTTCTGCGCAGCATTGTCCAGCAGCTGCCAATCGTTTCTCGGCACTGGACCGACTGGAAATGGGATTCCTGAGCGTTTCGGCCTCCAGGGGATCCGGTGGGTTCCAAAAAATAAACCTTACAGCCATAGCAGCTTCACTTCGGCTAGTCTTTGGTTTTGAGCAACTCCCCGAGTCTGCAAGACAAGCAGCTTAGGATGCAAACTTCGTTGTGACTTTGTACATCAATGGGCCAATAAACCTTGTGACAAACCAAAAAAACTACGTATGTAACATCGCAGATGTCGTTCAAAGGAATAAAATGTACCGGAAATAAAAAACAATGTTGAGTCTATTTTGATGGGAAAAGCCATTGTTTCGTTTAGGTTTTCCTTTAAGACAACCCACTCTCTCCGTAACCCTATCTCTTTCTAAAAGTCAATTGTATATCACCCATTTCGTGGTCGAAAAAAACAAATACTTGGAACCAGCAGCCAGAAAAACAAAAATTTCCTTGACTGGCTTGTCATTCACTTCCAGGCACCTATTTGCAATCTATTTTATTTTGACTATATTGCGATTTACCTGTACGAGATGTATGTAATTTTAAATTTACACTCGCCTAATATTTACCTATCTGATTTGCATTCATGCATGCATATATAAGATATATATATAATCCCATTCCCCTAATATTGGTTTGGCAGGGGATGTTCACATGTTTGAGACCAATTGAGACCATCTTCTTGTCATGGTCAATCTTTGGTAGTCATATGTAGTCATCAAACAATACTTGTTATGGTGATTTTATGTTATTTTCCATTTATAGAGCAAAAGTCACCAGAGGAAACTCTCCACCCAGTGATGTTTTAAGTCCAATATAAAAGGCTATTTTCCATCTATGCTAAATAAATCCAACCCCCAAAATCACCTAAAATCCTCCATCTGATCCAGTGATCCCAATCACAAATTGCCAACATTTGCCAACCCCCAAACTCCTCCCAGGGAACGTAGTGACTCCAGGGGATTGCCACAGGGAACCCCTGAGGACGTCATCACCCAGCATCGTTGCGACTCCGAGGGCAGCAGTCGCTGCTCCGGCGACGACGGCACGGACGCCATGGCGCCCGCGCGTTGCGCGCTGCGCGTTGCGCTGAGCCGTGGAGGGTTGCCGTGCGTCGAGGGCGAGGCTGGAAGCTCAATGGGATTTACCGCAAATCCGCCCGACCCTGCCAGTTTTCCACATAAAGATGGGTGATTTTCGATGTTTATTTACCAGTAATAATGGCAGTTTGAATAAGATCTGGATCTGATGGTGAATTATTGTCATATGTCATCATATTTCGCATAGTAATAATTCACATCCAAAAAGTATATGGAATGGAATGGAATGTATAGTCATAGTCATAGTATTTATTAGCTGGCAACTACATGTAACTATACATACATAGCTGGTGTATTACCAAAAAAGATGATAGTCCCAAGATGTCCCAAGTAAATTATAATATCAATGTATGAACCATCAACATTGACATGATATAGTAAGCCCCAAAAAGATATGTTTACGGCTTTACCATGGGGAAGCCACCCTTCAGGGCGAACCCTTCCAATGTTTCATGGAACATGTAGGTTCTCCGAAAACCTGGGTCAAAACCAAGAGGAATGTCTGTTGGACCCATGGAACCATCATCCAAATGGGCATCTAGTCCTGGTGGTTGGCAGGGAAACCCCCGAGGAACAAAGTTTCTGAGATGTAGGCTGTAGGGTATGTAGGGTGGTCTCGTACCCCTCAATGAGCCGCGACCAACAGATGTCGCTTTTGAAACATCTCCACATCTTCCAAAAGAATGGGAACAAGAACCATCATGACAAGATATGGTAGTTTAAGATAGTTTAAGATAGCTATGGCTATGGAAGGTGTAGCCCATGTATAGTCTATTCTAGACGATTCACCTATGAAAAACAGTGGTTTTGCAGCCCCTTGATGTGGGGCCCATCAGGCCCGGCGCTGGGGCGCCTGTAACAACTCGCCGGTGGCTCAGAGCCCAGGGCCACATAGCTCGGAGCAAAAAACTCCGCCCTCGCCTGTGGGTTGAACTTGATAAAGCTGACACTCCACATGAGCATTGTACATGGTAATATATCTATGTCCATGTCTACATACTATATAAGTAATTATATACGTATATATATATATATATTATAGTTATTTATACTATAATATATATATATATATACATTACATATACATTATAGCTCCAAGAACTTTCAAATATGGTATCTTAGATCTTGGGGGCTCAAATCAAAAGTTCGGGGGCCTGACCTGTTGTGTGACATCTTTAGCACTAAGACATGATGGGACAGTAGGAGTGAAGTACATCCAAAGACTGACAAGTACCAGATTACCAGATTGCATCTGTTGGACAAATGTTGCCCAGACCCACGAAGCAGGGTACAGGGCTTGATCTCTTAATATCTCTTGATCAGGTCTTGGTGTAGGGAGCTGCTGGGTCTGGTTTGGTTCCATGTTTGAATGTTTCCTGAACCTCAGCTGGCTAAATCAGAAAAACATAGAAAAACCATGTGTGATTCGTCCTGCGGAAACCCCACCTGCCGTGGAACCCCCACGGAGTCTCCAACAGCTAAAAAGGCGAGGAAAGGCCTCGGGAGATTTGAAGGCGGAGCTTTTCCTTCTGACTCCTTGAGTTTGTATATGAAATGGAGCCCCCACCAAAAAACATGACAATGCCCAAAGACTGTGTCAGAACATGTCTCGAAATCAAGCGGTTCTTGAACATTCTTGGATGTTTTTTTTAAACTGTATAATTATGGGTGAAACATGGTGAAACTGGGGATGATTGAGCGTCATTTTTTTTTCAAAGGCGAAGACATCACCCGGCAATTGGTGGGCCACCGGACAATTCATCTGAATCCTGGCACCGAAGATTTACAGCAAGTAGGGTAGTTATCAATGGCACCCTCTGGGAATCAAACACGGCAATGGAAAACCCGTGAAAATCCACTAGAAATGAAGGTTTAATGGTAATCATCTACAAATGGTGGATTTTCCATCGCCATTGTTTGATTACCAGTACATTCCAGGGTGCTAAGGTGGATAATTAATACACTCCACGCCACTACCAATCTCAATGCCGACGTGGCTTATTGCGTTCAAAAACCCTCCGAGGATGGATTTAGCGCAATGAGGCATCCCCATCACTCAGCTATGTTACCGCATCCCACCAAAAGAAAATGAAAAACCAGACCAACCACATACCAACATATATCTCCCAAAATGGATTAAAAATGACTTAGTGACTAAAGTATATAGTATTAATGATATAGTAAAGTCATGTAAAGTCCTATTCAGCATCATCCACCTGCCTTCCTCCAATCTGCCAATCCATACCGGCCGCAACAGAACTGCCTCGGCCCCTGTGAGGTTGTAAGAGGCTTTAGCTCCAACCTCCCATGGCAAAAGTCGTTGGGTGTGTCTGAAAACGGCTAGTAAAACCACCATTTTCGAGTAGGGAAAAGAAAATGATGATGAACACTCAATTTGGATCCATGCATCCCCGAAATTTTCAGACACCATGTTCAAAAGCCACGCATCATGGCTGGGTGCCCAAACAGGATATCCTAAGGTATCTGTGAGGCTGAAGGCCGCATAGAGCCAACCTGGCAGTGCTGCGCGGAGGGAACAACTCCGAAAGTTTCATATCGCAGTCAGTTGGGGCGTAGCTATCCCAAATTTCAAAGAAATGAAAACAAGACAGAACCAGACTGCCAACAAAAGTAGCAAAGTCCAATAGCAACAACTATCAACATCTTCTTTAGCATCTTTAGCGCTTCTTCCAATGTGAGGTTTCAGATGTTCCAGGAAATTTGGCGACTGCTGAGGGCGCGAAGGAATCCGCAAACTGACAGGTACAGAGGCTTCCTTCGAGTCGTGCACATATTGATCATTATTGATCCATGTTGATTCAGATTCCGTCATATTCCATTACAGTACCTTTGCCCAATAGCAGCAAAAAGTCAAAAAGTATCAAAAAGTGTCATGTCACTACTGTTACTTGTTTCAGCAGTTCAGCGGGACAGGTTGGCGCCTGTGAAGGCAGCTTGGGAACCCTTCACTGTACACAAGGCTCCTGAAATCTTGCCTCTCACACCGTGAATTCACACTGCTTTCCTCAGCATCTAAAGGAAGTTACCCGCCCTCACGTGAGGCCAGGAATGCCGCATCCAATTCCTTGATTTCGGTCCTATCTTCCCGCAACAAGGTTAAGGGCGGCGGTGCCTCACAAAGGAGCTGCTGCCATTCCTCACATTCACCATTCATCAACTCCATTCCCTGAGGTTCATGGTAGGGATCCCCCAGCATCAGATCCCACTCTCCTCCCGCAGCCGAATCCATGGCCATGCCAGGCCCCGCGGAGCGGCACACCCACTCGGGCTCTCGGTAGCAGTCGCCTGCCAGACGTGGCACCGCCTCAGCACCTGGGGCCAAGCCCAGCAGGTCGCCCGCCGTGCGCAACGCCACCGGGGCCGAGCGCAGCGTGGCGAAGCAGCTGTGCTCCAGGCATTCCTCGGCGGCCGGGCGGTGCTCGGCGTTGGAACGCAGCATCCGACCCAAGAGGTCCGTCATGGGCAGAGGCAGCGGCTTCTTCCAACTCTTGGCCAAGGCCAAGAGGCCATTGGATTGGACCCATTGAAAGTAGCTGTCCGTGGGCCTGGCCTGCCAGGGTTTTTGGCATATGTGGGGGGAGTCATGCTCAACAAGTACTTGAGGTGAGGTTTTCAGACCCTCATGGCGCGGAGGATCCCAAATACATGAAATCTTATATACATGATGTGTGGAGTTACACGAATCTCAGTGTTTTTTTACTTGCTCTTTTGTGGAACTCCCTCTCTCTCTCTCCCTGAGTTTCTGTAGCTACACATAGGATAACCCATTTGTACCTGGCAGCTGTGATCAGTATCTTTGGCAGGGAAGTTGAAAACATTTGAAAACCACTCATGACTCACTTCCCACATAACTTACACCTGGGAGCATCCCGCACGAGGCCCACCTGCTTCCATGGGGGCGCGGCAAAGAACATGATCAGGACGCTGACGGCCGTCGCAAAGATATCCACCGCCGGGGCCGTGTAGCCGTAGGGCTCTGCCACCGATGCCTCCACGTCCAGGAGACGCACGTGGCACAAGAACTCCTGGTGAATCCAGGCAGGAATTAAAAGAGAGCTGGGGATTGGGCGACACTCAAAGTCATGTTAAATAATGTCATTTAAATATCTTAAAGACAAGTAGACTATTGATAAACTATGATAGTAGAATATCCTAACATGTGGAATATTCATGTGCCCCTTTCTGGTGGGTGAGGCTTTGATCCACACATGGTAATCTCTGGGAACTCCAGACAGCCGCAGCGCAAAATTGTGTCAACATTTGCCTCTCATAACATGTCCGGTGTGCATGTTGTAAAGGCATCCTAACTACTGTAATTACTCTTGCCCTGTAAGCATTGTAGATCCATGCGCAGGTGACAGCAGTCCTGTCCAGGGGTATAGGCCAACGCCACCTGCCCTGGCGATAGGCCAGGAGGCACCATCACTTGTAGCCTTTGGCTGCCAGGGATGTAGGTCTCTGGGGGCCGGTAGTAAGGTTTCCCGGTGGCCAGGAAGTAGCGAAGCAATTGACCAGATGAAGATTGGCTACCTTGGCAGGTTCCCAAGTATCGCACTTCAATACTGGTTGTAAAACAATTACCGACATGTTCAGATTTCCATGCAGGAACTTGGAACGTGGATCCAGTGGATCCGCAAAAGATCGCCTCTAGGGAATGGTCGTGTTGGAGGCAAAGGGTGAATCATCTTCAACCGGTGGCTTGCCAACTATTAAACCCATTCCAATTTTTATTTCAATAAAATGGTAGTTCAACCACCAGCGAGCGACGAACTGCTTGCCCAAAATCCATCAAACGAATATCACCTTTGCTCAGCAAAATATTCTCCAGAGAAATGTCTCTGTGACAAATCTGCTGCTTATGGAGGAAGGCGACCGCCTGCAGCAACTGCCAGGACCACAACCAGATGAGATCTTTGCTGGGATGGTGACTGGAGATCATTCCAAACAAATCTCCACCATCCTTAGATGTGCTGGGATGACTCTGCAAAAAAATCGATGGTCCATGGTTTTAGATAGGCAAAATAACTGGAATGTACTTGGGGATCTAGCATCCTACACTAAAAGTTTGCTAACCATCCCGTTTTCATTGGATAACCCCCAACTGGTAAAACATCAGCAACCATCAGCGTCCAAGCAGCTGCGTGCTCCAACACCAGCCAAACGTCCTCCTGCGCGAAAAACGCCACCCGCATTTCCAGGATGTACTCTGGGACCTGCTCACACTGCCGCAGGTAGCCGAAGACTCCGATCTCAGCCAAAGGGTCTTCTGAGTCCCGGGAAGCGTGGCGAAACAAAAGTGCCTGTGTCGGGACAGTAGTTGCGGTGTTCAAATCACGAAAGATCTAAGAGTCATCTCAGTGACTATTTTGATGACAAGTGACCTTTTCATCTTTTGTGGGGCATGTGGCATATTTGCATATATTTGCTGTACACTTCTGAAAGTCCACACGCATTGGGTTTTTATCAGAATGTTACACCCAAACATATCATCACATGTATGAACAGCATTGAACTGCCACAATTTGATCCCCTTTGTGGACGAATTGCTTCATCGTGACATGATAAACATAATCCCGATGTTTTCTGGGTGAACTCGTGAAATCACCCTATTTGCTTGCTTGCTCAATTTGGTTTCCTTGCTGACAGTCTGCTGGCAAAAATGTTACAATAAGTTATATGGATCGATATGCCTTGTAAATCCAATCTAAACCTACCAGGTGAGCAGAATGATGCTGCCTGCTAACCCAGCAATGAACCATACAAAAACATGTGTATCATTTATATTCATGTATGATTCATGGTTGAACATGTGTAAAATCTTTAAACACTACAGATTCACAAACAATGCCATGCTGACCCAATTGGCAGTATATCACTAGTTTCCTGCCATATCCATCTCCAATGATTAAGGGGATTCTTTCATGTTTCTACTCAGATGGGCAATGGGATTAACGATTCCCGGTGAGTAGCTGGGTTATAACCCACTCTATATCTATCAATCTATCAATCTATCAATCTATCAATCTATCAGTCTATCAATCTATCAATCTATCAATCTATCAATCTATCAATCTATCAATCTATCTATCTATCTATCTCTCTCTCTATCTATCTATCTATCTATCTAATCTAATCTAATCTAATCTATTCTATCCTATCCTATCCTATCCTATCTATCTATCTATCTATCTATCACCATGGTCCATTTACTAAAACTCCCTAACTAACTCCATGTTCCATCTAAGTATAGCGTGGGAAGCTCAATCCGAAACAAGCACCATTTGGGGATGCTTGAACTTTCATCCATCAGAATATCTGATGACTTTGCTTGACGCCTTATGAGTCTCTATGGAAAAAACCATGGCTTTTAAGCCATGGTTTTGCCGTCATCTCCATGGCCATGGCCTGTTCACTCGCCACCTTGCCCTTGTTGACGTTCACCCGCCGCAGCGGCAGCTTCTTCACCACCACCTCCTCCGACGCCGCGGAGCCCACCGCGGAGGTGAAGCGGTGCAGCTCGATGGAGCCTTCGCCACGGCAACAGCTGCTGAGCTGCTTCACTTTGGTAAAGGATCTTGGAAGTCGTCCAGATAAAACAGCTGGGATGGAAATCTATGGTGTTTTTCCCCACCTGCCAGGTGAGGGTTGTTAGATTTTATGTCAGTTGCCTCCTCCTGCTCCTCCTCCTCCTCCTCCGCCTCCTCCTGCCTCGTCCTCCTCTCCTCCTCCTCCTCCTCGTCCTCCTCGTCCTCCTTGTCATCCTTGTCGTCCTTGTCGTCCTCGTCGTCCTCGTCGTCCTGGCTCAACTGCGACCCGCGATCCACAGTGTTCTCTGCCGGACCTCAACCACGACCATCCACG
>Ga0126342_10009909_pt1 | contig 17055 bp, 15 predicted proteins | sample Cyp1metagenome_FD_92528 | JGI IMG/M metagenome (GOLD analysis project Ga0126342, IMG submission 92528) | Coral microbial communities from Lord Howe Island, Old Settlement Bay, Australia - Cyphastrea 1 metagenome | ecosystem: Host-associated > Invertebrates > Cnidaria > Coral ... | reverse complement strand
TGTTCCGCAGCTGCCAGGATGTGGGGCAGGGGCTGGGGTGGGGTGGGGCATGTTAACGTTCCTTGTACGTTGCACACGTTGTTGATGTTCCGCAGCTGCCAGGATGTGGGCCAGGATGTTTGAATGGCTCCCTGCTCATATCAATGCCACACAGAAGAAGGACGGTCACACTGTGCTTTCTCCAATAGTTTCGGAACTCGTGTTTCAATGGCTTGGCGACGGCACCAAGGACCCATGTCACCAACTCAGTTCTTCACTGCGCTGCAACGTCTCCTGAAACATTGAAAAAAATGGGACGAAACGAAGATACGCAGATGTTCCTTGCAAGAAATGCTGATGAACAAACGTCAGTGCGAGTTGCAAAAAGTGACCGAAACGCCACGGCCGTCTGTGCGGCGTGTACCTAGTTTAGTGTAGTGTAGTGTAGCGTAGCGTAGTGTAGTGTAGCGTAGTGTAGTGTAGTGTAGCATAGTATAGTGTAGCATAGTATATAGTGTAGTGTAGTGTAGCGTAATGTAGTGTAGTGCAGTGCAGTGCACTGCAGTGGAGTGGAGTGTAGTGTAGTGTAGCGTAATGTAGCGCAGTGCAGTGCAGTGTAGTGTAGTGTAGTGGAGTGTAGTGTAGTGTAGCGTAATCAGTTGTAGTTGTAGTTGTACTTGTTCTTGTAGTTGTAGTTGTAGTTCGTGTAGCGTAGTGTAGAGTAGCGTAGCTTTGCGTAGTGTAGTGTAGTGTTGTGTAGCGTAGTGTAGTGTTGTGTAGTGTAATGTAGTGTAGTGCAGTGTAGTGCAGCGCAGTGCACTGCAGTGGAGTGTAGTGTAGTGTAGCGTAATGTAGCGCAGTGCAGTGCAGTGGAGTGTAGTGTAGTGTAGTGTAATGCAGTTGTAGTTGTAGTTGTACTTGTTCTTGTACTTGTAGTTGTAGTTAGTGTAGTGTAGTGTAGTGGAGTTGAGTGTAGTTTAGTGAGGTGTAGTGTAGTGCAATGTAATTTGTGTAGTGTAGCGTAGTGTAATGTAGCGCAGTTGTAGTTGTAGCTGTAGTGGTAGTGCAGTGGAATGTAGTGGTCGTAGGTGAAACTGCTACAGAACCCTCACGTTTTGCTCACTTTTGGCAAGGTGCAGAATCCCTTGTGCCTGCCACGCAAAACGAACGTCGCGCACTTTTTAAGACAGCTCAACTTCCAAAAGTGGTCCGGGACCGTCAGTTTTTTACACTTTCCACTTCGAAATGTGCTTCGCGCCACAGCGGCGTGCAATTTTTCATCTCTCATCTGACCAGATGTCTCCCTCCGGACCCTCCGCTTTGGCGAGCCTACTTTTCGACCCTCCGGAGCCACAAATCATTGGAAAAACACTGTGAATCGCGACTTTTCTACCTTTTCGCGCACCTGCATCTTATTTCTTCTGACTCTTTCTCTTCTTTGATCTTCTCTCTTCTTCTCTTCTCTTCTCTGACTCTTCCCACCTGTGCTTTTTCATCTGTCCATACTGTCCGAAGTTTGACTTCTAAACTTCCTTCGAACATATGGAAAATCACCTTTTATAATAGGTAAATCAACTACACATAAATGATCATGTTCAATAGCAAACCGTTAAATTACCAGAGGGTGCAATTTCAAAAACCTCCATTGGGGATGGTTCATGATGCCGCTGTCGTCCCTGAAAATACTGCCTGCTTAAAACGGATTTCCCAGTTGATGGACTATGATAATCCCCAATATATATTGCGTAGAAAAAAAAACGAACTCATCAACCAACCATCATTTATCAGTTATATCAGTTATATCCACGTTTGTATCCCCAAACTTTGATGGTTAAAAATCACGTTTCTCGCAGCCCATGGCTTTCCAGGGGCCACCTGAGAACTGCTGGGCTGGGCACCCGTGGGAGGCAGGCCAGGAAGCAGAAGAAGGCATCGTCCATGGAAGGCCGGGCGCCTGATTTCAGGCGACAGGCGGTGGCGGAGCGGCAGCGTATATATATATATATATTGATATTGATATGATGATCCCCATGAACCAAAAATCTCTGATTGGGATTTTGGGGACTTCTGAATGGGATTCATGGATTTACTCCTTGGTGTCATCAAAGCTTTCGCTAGAAGCCTCCATTGAGTTCTGACCTGGCTATGCAGTGGAAAAACCTGGCTTATGGTCCAGGACGCCATGGGCAACAATACAATGGATGAGAAAAAAAAAACTCATGGGAAAACAAACCTCTAACATCCTCCAACTTGAGCATGGCATAGATGGCTTTGGAGAATATTGTGACAAGATTGATGATTAACATGGTTGTGACTATATGGAATCAATATGATATTGATGATATAGTCATAACCATAACAAAACCATCCACAATCATTGACACAGTTAAGTATAACTTTACAAACCACATGCCTATGAGTCAACTCCCTGGGACATATTAGGGACTCTAGCCTAAAATCCATGGTTTATGGATGCTTCTTCCCCAAGCCAGTGATTTCATAGGTGTTGACCCATCCCACCTGACCCATGGTGACCCCACCTCCATCCCCCGACTGCTGCACCGGATCGGCAGCGCCCGTCGGCACCTCATGGTGAAAAAATGGGGATGGGTCATGGCACCCTGGTACCGTGCCGGGTTCACCCCAAGTCATAGCTGGGTTAAAATGGATGTGAATAACCCACAACAAAAATGGATTACTATAGCTATTGACCCATACCCAAATCATTTTCTGACTGATTGTAAAATGGTTCTCTGACGGTCTCTGGATGTTTCTGGTGCGTTCTCATAGAGGTTCTATTTCAATCGAACCACGATCGAAGACTGTCTCGCAATGGCCCAAGTCCAAAATCCTACACAAACCCTGCCGTTTTTTCTCGAAGCTTTAGTAGCACCTTCTTCAGTTGCCACTTTTCCAGCATTCAAAAGCTCCGCTCCAAGCCAAAAAAAAGCGGAGATTCCCAAAAACATCCCCAAAAACATCAATTTTAGGGCGGTTAAACTTTCCAGGTTCTTCAAAAAAGTTTGGTTATAATATACTATATAATTATTATAATATTAATATCTTATACTAATAGTAGGTTTTTCATCGTTGATTCAGACTCTCCAACCCCCCAACTTCCACCCAACATCAACATCTTTATCGCCTTAAAGGCCGCCAGATCCATGGGGAGCATGGAGGCCATGACTCCGACAAAACGCACCAAGAGTCCAATGGCCTTTCAAACCAGATCAAAAAAGTGGCAAAAATCTGGGTAAATTAAGGCCATTTGGGGATGATTCCCCTTACTAACTATTATGATTCCAGTGAGGGAGAACAGTGAGGTCGTTATAATTTACCCAGAAAAATGCTGAAGGTACCATAGAACTGACCATATAAATACCCGGATATCAACCTGGTACAAAATATTTGGCATTTTAAAAAAACCTGGCAAAAATGAATGGTGGTACCATATATCTTTGGTACCATATTTGACATGTTTTTTGTACCTTCACATGGTGAACTCATAAGGTTGTCGAAATGCAGACCTATGATGATCTATGCGAATCCATACTTCACACCACTTTGGCAAAAGAACAAATGACCAAATCTATGGCGATTTTCCCATGAGAAAACCAACTCCCCGACCAGGCCCATCTGCCGCTTGTGACAACTTGTGATTTTTTCGCTTGGTCCCACGCCATGATTGGCAAGACTGTGGTGACATCTGGGAAAATGGAAAAACCTCGGAATAGAAACAGATCCAAGATTCCAAGATGAATAGAACTTGGATTTTTTGAGATAACTAAAGCCATTTACTCACCATAGATTCATGTAAATGTGGCAAATGCAATAGTAAACCAGCTGGGATGTTCTGATTCTGGTTGAATGGTTGGTTGCTCTGACCCCCCGACTGGTCTTGCTGCCAATCATGGTGAAGAGCACAAGCCTAAGCCAGGGGCTTATTACGGCGCTTCACAACCAACGCCGTTTTGAACTCGTGGAGACTCAACATGGAAGCTGGCAAGATATCCATCACCATCCCAAAGAGCCCAGGAAAAGAACCAAACAGAACAAGAATCTGAAAATGGGATGGTGATGGTCTGCTGTCAACTTCCATTCTTGCGGATGAAATTGATGAAATTGATGAAATCCCCCCATGAATTTTAAGCGGAAACGAAAATTCCATTCTGGGATGGTCAGATGGTCACACCTCTCGAAAAAAACTCTCCCATGTTGCCCCACCAATTGGATGCCTTACATCCCTAAATTGAAACCTCAATTCAATGGGGTCTCAAAGATGACAATCCACACTTGGATATTGTACATTATTGTAACCATTTCTAGGTGCCATTTCTTATTCTCCATCTTAGATGCAGACAAATAGAATCCAAGTCCAAAATCGTGGTAAAGTGTACCTTTTCCACATCTCTTTGGGGGTTATGCAGAACGCAGAAAATCCCTGGCTGACTCATTTTACAATGTGGCTTATCATTGCTATCGGGGATTAAATAAGTCCTTTGACTTTCAGGGCTAAGCACACCAAAATTACCAATCCAACCAAGATTTACCCAAATATCCATTATGATCTTCCCACGATATTCCCATTACCCTGTGGTAAAAAAATGTGGAAAACAGACATGTTTTTCTAATTAGTTGATGAAGACATCGATCGAAGTTTTTATTGAATAAATGGATATAAAATGATGTAAATGTTGCATGTTCCACATCTATGGGGTTTCTAGAGATCATCGTTTTCCAGAAACATTTTCCACATCTCCCTGTCCGCCCTGAGCTGGTCAGGCTGTCCGAAGACCCAGACTCCACCCATGGCAGTGTCCACCTCCAGGGTGTGGCTTGTTTAGCCATGGGAAATCCTCCGGTTTTTGTCCAACGAAGAATCCATTGGTTGGACAAAAAGTTGCCAATTTTGGAGCTACGTTTTAAGACTATCCCCCCAAATTGATTGGCTAAAAATTCTGGCTTATTCTCATTTATACCCAAAAAAAAAGAGTCTGATAGATTGAGGTTGTCTCTTACTCTATGCAAGTCTGATGGAAATCTTGAAAATGGCCATTTATAGTGGATTTTCCCATTAAAAATGGTGATTTTCCATTGTTGTTAGTTCACCAGAGGGTATCTCCAGCCGGTCGACCTGTTCAAGGACCTTGAAGCACTCCTGGTGGTGAGTATCACAGTACCACGCGAAGGTGGATCCTGTGACCTGCATTTGCCCAACCCAAGGCCAACCCTGGTATCCCCGGCGCTGATTTCATAGGTCATTAACGGTCATAGACGGTCATACCCGGCCTGGTAAACTAACATAACTATGGAAAATCACCATTTTTAATGGGTAAATCAACTATAAATGATTTTCAAGATGATTTCAGACATGATTTTCAGAGCATTTTTTGCTGCCATGTTTTTCCAGGAACATTTCGGATGCAGGAAATTGTCGGAAGACCCGGGACCCCGGACGATGACCATCAGCTCAGGATGGAACAAGGGACCCATACCTCAAGCTACGACCAAACCATGTTGGATGGCACCGGAGAGTAAACCTTGTATTCCTGCTATATTCCACTACATTCCCAGTACATTCACATCATATACAGCCCAGTATACATTCACAATTACCAGAAGCCATGTGGTTAGTTCGTGGATGATTTCTTCCTGCTTTGCGGCCATCCTGGATGAATTTGAGATTGGAAACCTACGAAAATCGAGGTTCTACAGTCAAATTGACCTTGAAACATCTAAAAAAACATCTGAAAATCCCCTGGGTTGAGGTCACTCAAAGCCTGAAATGGTTAAAATATGTTAAAATATGTTAAGATGGTCCCTTGCCAATCCCAAAAACGGTCACTTCAAACTTTCAACTGTCAAGAGATTTGGAGATAGGTCTGCATAGAACCAGTCCTCATATGCTCCTCATGGGCTCGCAGTTTAGAACCTGATTTTCCCCATCGAACCCCTCACAGCTAAATCATCGAACCCAATGGACCATTCTCCAAGGCAAAAAATATGCATCAAATGGGTATGTCTGAAAATGGTGATCATTAACCATTGGGTGTAGGGGTACACTATTTTCAGACAAACCCAAATGGGCCTACTGAGGGCCGAACTGAAGATAGACATCCTCACAGGGCGCGGCGGGCTCTCGGCAGGGAAGTCCATGCACCGTTCAGAGGCTACACCCTGCTGTTCAGCATCTTAAACCATCCAAATGTACCAGAAACCTGAAGGAAAACGGTGACAAATGATGGTAGGAGTTCCCGAAAAGAAATACCAATTTACCAAAGGTTGTATGAACATCATGGGCAGTATGAAAAAACTCGCTCTGAGCCAGATTCAGAAGGTCAACCCATTGATAGACCATTCCATATAAATCAATATAAACCATATAAACCATCCAAGTTGGAATGTTCATATATATATATGTGTGTTCCATTATAAAACATATAAACCATCCAAGTTGGCCAGCTCATTATTGTGTTCACCGATTTATCAAATCTTGGGATGTTCGAAAGCCACCTGGGTAGCCACACGAGTTTCCGCCCAGACCATAGGCAATCAAGGCGATGCCCTCGTTTCGAGGACCATGGGAATTTTCCATGGCCATGGGATTCTCCAGGTGAAACGCTACTGAGTCCTACTGATGGTTGCGACATCCTGGTTGGCAACCGTCAGGTAACTATGAAACTTTGCAAAGAATGGGATAAGTTAAGAGTTAAGAGGATAAACATGGATAAACATGGATAAACATGGATAAACATGGATAAACATGGATAAACATGGATAAACATGGATAAGCCAGATACGAACTGGTGCAGGATTTACCATCCACAGTGACTCACGGATGAGAAACTCTTGACTCAGGGCGTCCCTAGGTTCCCAACCAGCAGAATCAGGAAGGATTCCACGGCTGAATCGTTGAAGACGGGGCGGTCATCATACATGACCTGCCGTCGTGGAATTTCTTGCAGCTCCCAGCTGTCTGGGACCTGCTGATCTTGTTGCGTCCCTTCTTCATGTTCTTGTTGCGTCATGTTTCCATGGGAAAAAGCATGTCAACTTGACCTAACTTGACCATAAAACTGACCCCCAAAAAAAATCAAAACACCCGCCAAAATATGGAAGAGGCCAAAAATAACATCGCAGTCTTCACGGTAAGAGAATCATCCCCCCTGCACCAGACTTAGGGATGACATGACGCCACCTTGCCACGATATCTGATGGCACAGCCGGCTGCAAAGCCCATCAAAGCCTGGGTGACGCATCCCATTCCCCCGTTCACATGCTCCAAAACATGTGGAAATGTCCTAGACATGTCATACATGTCCTACATGTCCCATGGTTTCCTTTGGGGTGTTTCATAACGGGAGAAGGGACCAATGGTTCAGTGCCTTAGTGACTCAGTGGTTTGGAATAACCCCCCAAATGAAAGGATCCAGTGCTCACGGAAGTCCAGTGGAGTATTTCAAATAAATTCAAATACATCCAAAGAATGTATGGAACCCCAAAATCGTTGGAAAAAAAAACGTATATTGGATATAGGCGTGGAAGCCCATATGGAAGATATACCATGGTTCCATACAATCTATACAATACCTATACTATTTTAAACTGTGTTCCGCAGTTTTTGTAATAGATTGAAATCATATAGTTATATCAGCCATATCTTCAAAAAAGAACTGCCATGAACCATGGAACCATGGTATTTTTCTACGATATAAACCAGATACCATCTGGTTATCTAACATAGCCATGGAAAGATCCACCCATTTTTAAGAGATAAACCATCTGTGAATGGGCCATGGCTTCCATGGCTATGTTAAATAACCAGAGGGTATATATCAATGGAATGGAATAGATGACATAACTATCCGCTAGATGGTATATGATACTGGCATATATGGAACCATGGTTATTTTCTACGATATAAACCATATATATATATATACCTGAACCCTCCAATGGGGTCACTTTTGACTCATGACCTTCAAATTTTAGGTCGGAACTAAAATTTTAGGTCGGAACTAAAATTTTAGGTCGGATTGCTTGTGATACCCAAATTTTAGGTCGCAAGAAAAAGAAAACAAGAACATTGAAGAATTGCTATCGCGTCTTCTGAAATCAAACAAAACGCCTGTTTGCGCAATGGAAATGCCCAAAACATAGCTGGCATTGACCCAAACAAGGTATTGATAAGTTTTGACTGGCTATTCGTGGACAATCTACGTTGCGCACCCCAGTTTGCAGTTGCCCGGTAGTTTTATCAAGCCCACTGGGTACAATGCAAGGATGATGATTTGACAAAAACACGCACCTGCATTTGCGAAATTTGCAGCACAACAGGATCGAAACACTTGAAAGATCGAAAACCCACAAAGGAGAAGACCCTGTTGCCCAACAGTCATATTGTCACCTTCGTTGTTGTATATTGTTTTTTATGCAAAAGCACTAGCTACCTCGACTTGTTCGATTGTTTTCTTGCAAGCATTTCGACCTGTTATTTTGTGTCTTATTGAATTTGCTAATTCTTTCAGTATGTTTGTTCTTGTATGTTCTTGTTTCATTCAACCGAAAACCCATGCATGTTGCGCCTGGTGCGGCTTCCGATTCTTGCAACTTCCCCCAACCAACTGTTTTTATATTTAGCATGGCTGGTTGTGGAATCCCCTGCGAGGCAATGTTGCACGTGTTTACCTCAGCATGTGAGCAAAATCTACGAGCTAGCTCATGCATGCCACTGCGAGCGCATGTTCATTTAATCTGTGTTGCCATCTGTTTTACCATCTTGCATCCTCTACATCCATCTTCGTCCATTGTTGCCTTCGCAACCTGCCCAAACTTGACGCCAATGTCTGTTGTATGCGGGATGTTATTTTTTAGATCTATTGGGTTTTCATATTTGTACTACGCATGCTGTTTTATTATCAGCCTCATGGGTTGAAAACTATTGTTTCTTATTTCAAAATCCTCTGTTACTTCACAGAAACCAACCCCACTGTGTATAGACAGAGCCTTGGTGGATAAGGCCTGGGCAAGTGCAATTGGTTTGCCACATATGCTCGGTGGGAAAGAGAAGAGCTCCAGAAAAAGTACCACATACGGACTTCAGATACCATCATGAAAAAAAACACATATACCAAAACTGCGAGGAGGTGATATGGAAAAAATGCTTTCACATGTCAAACACAAATGAGATGGGCCACTCATCTCTATGGTCGCTTACCTGTTGATCTTACCAGGTTCAACACGTATACGTCGTTCAATACTACAAACAAACCGCAAAAGAAAAAACAACTTCAAACTTCTGGGAATCAATCAAGCTTGACGGACAACAAATCATATGTATACATCCAGGGAATTGGCGGCAGTTTCCACAAGGTAGGGCACCAAAGGATATTGACTAAACAAGGTACCCAAAGAACAATGGAGCCATTGATGTCGTTTGAAATCTATAGCAAACAAATAATCGTCGTGAGGGGTATAGGCGCTGTTGAAGGTGACGTTTTGACAGTTGATGTCTATTGGCCACAGTGGGATGGAATGTGCGAGAAAGAACCAGTGCAAGTTTCAGTGATTGGCCTTTGCTTTGCACAAAGGCAAAGGAAGGTGGCTTTGGCCATAGGTAAAGCTTAGGTAAAGAGATTCAAAGCGCAGTGTTGAGGTTGGGGATTGTGTGGACAACCGTTATATTTCAATCTAAAGTGTTCATTCTGCCTGTGCATGGGGCCATACTTAGCTGACCAGAACCGACAGGATAACAGTGGATAATATTTGAGATAACAATATAGTCCAAGAGCACATGAATTTAATCAAACCAGATTCATGGAAGATCATGGAAGAGAACCAGGCTGGGAAGACTGTTGAAAGTAGCCTTGAAGCAATTAAAGATTGATGTTTTGCCAGCTTCTGCACCTACACATTCCTCTGTGCTTGCAAGACAGTTTCACTGACACATGAGCTAAACCAATCCCCTTTTGCCTACACATGTTTTCCAGCCGTTCTGTTGCTCTTTGGTGATCGGTCCCTTTTGCCCCTTTTGCAAACCAATAACCACTCCAGCTTAAGAGATGCACATGGGAGTTGTACACTTTTGTGACCCAAAATGTCTGCCTTCTGAGCTGGCCTTGCTGCTAAAATTAGACCCAGAGGAACTGGTCGATTTTGATTTGACTAGGGTTTCCGTTTCAAAGTTGGATTGGTTTGGTTGAAATGCTGGCCTGACCAAAAAATGCAAAAAAAAACTCAAATCGCCTGCTCGCTACTTAGAACTCACATTCTGTCCCCAAAGGTGCGCTTAGGGCAAGCAGTAAAACAATCACAGCTAAGTCCCCAAAAAGACGGCTTAAGAATGTGTACAAAACCCAGAAATTGCATAAGGAAACCAAGAATATGCGTAAGAATGCATAAGAATGTGTAAGAAAATCTAAGCCGCTCGAAACGCGCAGTTGAGTGCAGAAAAGCTCCGCGTAAGAATGCGTAAGAAAGCCAAGAATTTGCGTAAGAAAGCCAAGAATTTGCGTAAGAATGCGTAAGAATGCGTAAGAAAATTTTAGCCACTCGAAATGTACGATTTTGGATATTTGGGACTGGTTATTGCATTTGATTTGTTTAAAACCCCAACTTCCATTCCTGACTATGTTCTCTTTCAAATTATTTCAACTTGCAGGAGCTTCAAAACCGGAGGGCCCTTGGAGTGGGGCAAATCTCATTTCTTCAATTTCTGAGGGGCCTCCCCAGCTTCAGTGGCCACCGGCAATATAGGCCAGTCTAAAACTACTGTAGCACTTTGGGATTTGCAACGGGGGTTTAAGAAACAACGGACTCACAACCTGAACCAAGAAATTTGAAATGTGTGTCAAAGTTTAGCAAAGGTAATCATCTATATGAATCTAACTTCATCTATATATGTTTTGGTTGCATCACGTAGATACAATCTTTGGGCAGCATGTTTGGGTATTTTGTTTCGGTTTGGAAATGTTGTTTGGAATGTCACTCTTTCAACCATGCCTGCTGCAAACCACACACCAGTGGACCAGTGGACCCAATCGCAACCAAAACCAACCTACTGCAATGCAGTGTAGTAAACGCTCAATTCGGACACCGCCCTACTAAACCTCCCTCTTCATATTATTATATATGCATATATATATATATGCATGTACCACTAAAGAACCCCTATCTTCCCTTTGAAGAAAGTGTAACAAAGCTGCAACCTACACAAAGCAGCAACCCATTGTGTATACATAATCAGTTTGCGTATTTCTGTAATTTTCTGAGCCTACCTCTTCCGTTATAAGCAGGACTAAGCCCGGTACCATCAGGCTTGAACACTGATTTTTACATTCCAAGAAAAGAGTCTGAAATAGTTCCAAACCTCTTCACATCCTCACTATTTTCTGTGTTCCTTCGTGTTCTTTGCCACCAAGTCACCTTATGGGGCTACAAACTGCTTTGGGGAGGTTGTTTGGTTTTGGCGCCCAGGAATCCTACAATCCGCTTCCCTGACAATCATTTGCATTGACCAGATCACATGTGTTTGATTGTTTTTGCATGCATTTGTTTTTGTTGTTGTTTCCAGCACCAATATGTTTTCCCCGTACTACGGTCCAGACAAACTCACCACACGATGAATGAGAACAGTGTGCAAAGTCCAGCTAAATCCAAAAGGATGAAAATACATCCCCGACAAAGCACACAAACTGGGGTGCACATATCAGCATGCTAGCAGAAATTAAAAGAGGTCGCCTAACAATCAAAGGCGCAAACACCTGAAATGCATGTCGCTACAATCACTATATGTCACTTTATCCAAGCGGAATTATTTAGGAAGAAGGAAGCTGGCAGGCTGGGCTTGTAAAAAGATTGAGCTGCTAGATTCAAGTGCAAGAGGGGTTGTTGGAGCTATACTAACTTTGTTTGGCGGGTTCTGAATGGGACATCCAAAAGGTAAAGATTATATAGACAAAAACAACCAAATGAAAAGGTGCTTTGGAAGCTAGCAGGAAGAGAACGCATATATAACATAACATATCCAACCAAATCAAATGGAAAGCCACTTCCACATACGGTCGTAGTAAGATAAACGCGAAACAGTAGGGCCTTGGGAAAGAACCCATGTCTCACAAAGTTTTGCCCAAGTACAAATGGCACGTCGTTGTATATAGGTTTTATTTTGAATTATTTAATATTAGATATTAATATGTTCCTCAATCCTGATATGAATATGGTTTGCTGAATGTGACAGGACTAGCAGCAGTGATGCGTGCGAACCAAAATATTGAACGCATCCAATGCCCACGGCAGAAATCCCAAGTAAAACAGCGCAGCTGGAACGACAGAAATCAAAACAACAAGAGAGGGGCTACTGATACTCCAAAGACAAATGAAGGCAAATTGATCGATTCGAAGGAAACCATACAGAAGCAATACAACAAAAACAGGACGAACCTGTCCAACAAAAGCGGCAACTGAAATCAAATTGACCTTCAAAATGATAAAAACAAAACACCCTTTCGCAAAAACTGCCAGGCGATAAGGGAAAGACGGAGGTAGACCTGCAGTACCACTGATACTTTGTTTGTGGCAATGGCCGCGAAACATTTTTTTGCCTACTGAGCCTACTGTAATATATTGCAATCCTGTCCAGGGCAATCAGATCTAAAAAGTAAATGAGATGTACATAAATTCAGCTGAACATGTTGAGGAGGAGTAAATTGCAGCTTGCTGCTCTGCAGCTTGAACTAGTGAGTGATTGGTCGAACATGTTCCGCTTGCTTATTGCACAAAGCGATACGCTACAGGAGGATTTTGGATAGTCAGTGCATATATTGGGGTGGAAAGTCCCACATCGGCCTAAAGTAAGAAACATGCTGAGACAATAAGGATGGCTGTGAGAGGCACATGTCCTATAGTTTTCTTATGAACTAAAATTTTAGGTCGGACCTAAAATTTGAGGGTCGTGTCGGGAAAGCATCAAAACTGTATACGTTGGAGGCATCAGGTATATATATATATTATATATATAAACCGATATCTTCCACGCCATGGCCTTTGAAAAACGGAGCCAAGCCACGCCCCCGCAGACCGTGGCGAGGACACGTAGCACGGTCCAACTGATCTGGAAGATGAAGTTGATGTCCGGCCTGGAACATGGGAAAACCATAGGAAAACGACCGGGAAAACCCGGAAAACCGTAGGAAAATGGGAAAACCATGGGAAAACCATGGGAAAACCACAGGAAAATGGGAAAACCATGGGAAAACCATAGGAAAAATGCGATTTAATGAGATTTATAGCTGATTTATAGTATCTAAGCTGGTGAACATAACTCCAAGAACTCTGGTTTATGGGGAATATAGCTAAACATGTTGACATACTAAGTTGGTTTATATACTCATATGACCAAAACTAGGGTTCATGGTAGATTATATCTACAATTATCTATAGTTAATGGGGGTTATAAACCAACAAACATGTGGGTTTATAACCTGTTTGAAATCATCTGATGGTTCTTTTCATCATAACAATTCCAAACCCCATCACTTGAAGGCTGGTTGAAACCCCAAGTCCATAGACCTTTGGGCCACCGAGCATGCTGGCCGGAGCGGAGACAGATGTGAAGACCTAGGGTCTGAAACAGAAAACGCTCCCCGTTGAAGCCGGAGAGAAAGTTCAGAATTGCCGAAAAATGATATGAAATAAAACTCGATCGTGAGCTCAGCCAGCTCCAAAAAATGACCGAAAAAAAAATCCATCTAAACTGCACCTTCATGTGAAGTAGATGCTAAGTTACCCCAAGATAGAAAAAATCCTTCACCAATTCATCACTTGATATCTGGTAATCGAGGTCCCCAGCACCGAAGAGTGCCAGCACATAACATGCCTCCCGGTGCCGGGAGACCAGCCGGGCCCAGCCTATGGTGATACCACAAAACCATACCAAAATCATCCAAAATCTTTGATTTTCCATAAGAAATGATGGGAAATGATGGGACATGATCCAGAAACTCCGGTTTCAACATATCAAACCCCTGCAGAAAAATGCCAAACATGATGCTGTGCTTACATACCATGCTTCAACAGCTGAAACCGGCAACTTTTGGTTCTCTTCAATGAGGTGGGTGCTGGCCGAACTTCCAAGGTGCCAAGCTGCCAGGGATGTTGACCAGCCAAACAATGGTGGGAACCACAGTTGATTTAGGGGATGAAACCACATGTTTGGAACCATAAAATGTGGATGTTTCCATATTAACGGGGGATGGGATAATACATTATAGCCAAAAAGTATACACTAAGTATACGACAGGTCTTGGTTCCGCTAGGTAAATATGGCCGAAATGGCTCGTACACATCAGCGTCTCTCAGTAGAACTTGTCGATGTCGGTACCTGAGGCTGAACATCTGCAGAGCTCTTTAGCGGATGTGTTTAGCTCGACTGGTGAGACTTTCACTGTTGTCATTCTTCAGGGTTGACACGTTGAGAAAAGTTTGGAGAACGTTAGAAGATTAGAAGATCTATCGTCTATTTACCCTCTGGTAATTTAACATTACTATGGAAAATCACCATTTTTAATGAGAAAACTCACTATAAATGGCCATTTTCAATAGCTATGTGACAAATTACCAGAGGGTAACTGTTAGAGGGTCTACCTGGCAGTGGTTCATGTCAGTTTGTGTCACTTTTCATCTACTGATGTGGAATCTTTCAGAAGGGTTTTGAAAAGTGCATGTCGTCTAGGAGGGAGTTGCTGGGTATGGTCTAGCAACGTGATGCAATTCATATCCTTGTAATTCAACCTAGCTATCGAAAATCCCCATGGTTCATATGTAGATCATCAAACCAAATGGGCCATGGTTTCCATAGTTATGTTTACTGGAGAAGGGAAACCTATGGCATCTCCAACTTGCGGCACAAGCCGCCAAACTGCTTTCCCGCACGTGTCTTCTCAACCAAGTTTTTGAGCCGCTTCTGAAACTCCTGGTGGATAGGAAGATTCTGGGTAAATTATAATATTTCACTAACCTGAATCTTGCGGTCATTTGGGGATGATTTCCCTTATTAACCATGATTCCAGGGTTCGGGAGAACAGGGTTCGGTCGTGATGAAAAAATTTACCCAGGAAGGACCTGTTTCATCCTGCGGCTCCCTCGCAAGGCAAGTGATCTACCTGGTAAGTAAAATAAGTACCTGAAATATTAGAAGTGCCTAATCATAATCAGGTACCAATCATAATCAGGTTTGCTGAAATTTGGTACCCTCCAATGGACTCCAAGGATCCAACCCCTTGGTCTCCTGAGGCTCCACATTGCGCTTCTGTTCCACCCAGGCCACGCGAATGCGGCGGTAGGAGCCGCTAAAGCTGCGCCAACAACGGCGCGCGGCCGGCTCCTGCAGGGATTTTATCGCGGAGCACTTTGGGAAAAATGACCACTTCACCGAGCAAAAAGGAAGATGTGTGAAGAACTTGCTTGCTGCAAGACTGATATTTGCCCGCCCTAAAGTTGTGGAAGGGTTGCGTATTTCCATCTGTCTATGTGATAAACATGTATGTATATGTGTATAATATAAAAATATAATATAATATAATATAATATAATATAATATATACACATATGTTTATATATGATTATATATGTATACCTGCATATCCCACTCAACATATTGTACAGAGGGGGTGGGAGATTTGATCCCTCATGAAGATAAGTGGTGGGTTTGCCCATCCGGGTTTTCTGCCATTCTATGCCATTGTTTTCCCAACATGTTTAGACTTCACCAGTCCTTCTCCAGTGCCGAAACGATATCTTTGGGCCACTTAAACTTGGCCTGGCAAGGTCTTCTCAGCTTGAGCTAACTTCCTTGACCCTTGAGGTAACCAGAAAGATGGGGGAAACCTGGGGCAAAGTATGGAAAAAATTGTGATAATCAGGGAAAATGAGAAAATGCAGGGGTTAAAAATCCATTCTCCCGGGTGCCAGACATATTTCACATTGCCCCGCAGCACTCCTATTTGGCTGGCATACCTAGTAAGTTGGCAGTGCCTCTCTGAAACTTGGTGCCCCCACCTCTACCCACAAGTTGCCCCACAGCACTCAGTACGGTTCGAATAAGTCAACAAAACAGGTGCCTTCAGCACATGGGCAATCTTTGGCCTCACCTCTGGCTGAGAGACTGAAGGGGACTGCTGCTACTAGGAAGATCTGAGAGGTTTTGTGCTGCGCAAAGCTTTGCTTGGACACTCAAGTGAAAAATGGTCTAGAGCAATCGGTGTGTCCATTCACAACAGGACAGTAAGTTGTGGATCTGTTTTCCAAGACAAATGACCTACGTTTCTGCAACTACAGTGACACCATCAATCAAACGACCACGCTGGTCAATCCCAACCCTTCCCCCCCCTCCAACCAAGAAAAACCTACCCCCAACACATCCCCTCCCCCGACCTCCGGATGGATCAACTTCTTTCGATCCAGCCATTGCAAACGCTCCACGTTGGGCTGCGAGTAGTTCTCCGAAATCTTCCGCCGCGGCGTGTAGCGCTGCATCCCCAGAGTGCTACTCAGGGGGCGGTAGGTGCTGTCGATCCAGCCGAAGCACAAGGCCTCCTGGGAACGTCACACGCTGCTGGAAATGTGGCGCTGAAAGGGTGAATACTGACGAGTACAGTACCCATTTGCGAGCCACTAGCATTGAAACCAGCATGGACGTGGGAAAAATAACATGAAGAAACTGAGAAACTCTCATAAATCTCGTAAAATAGACTGATCACTTGCGAAGTCGTTGTCAGAGGGGGTTCAGCCATTGCACTTCGCAGGCTTCCCACCGATTGCAGGGTGGTAAGGGTGAGAGTTGAGACTGTGCAAGTCAATCCGCAGCCAGAAAACTATGAATCTGGCCCAGCAGATGGCATTGATCAGGCTGGGATCACCCCTTAAAAAAAAATCTGGTGATAGGAATATAATATTTGTCGATGCCAGCTGTCGCATGCATGTGTGTTTTCCTGTTGCAGGCATGTGCAACATAGCATTTCACCATCCCCCACTGTTTTGGGCTCACAGGGCGCCCTTTGAGTGGCACGAGGCTACATG
>Ga0126342_10009908_pt1 | contig 17055 bp, 15 predicted proteins | sample Cyp1metagenome_FD_92528 | JGI IMG/M metagenome (GOLD analysis project Ga0126342, IMG submission 92528) | Coral microbial communities from Lord Howe Island, Old Settlement Bay, Australia - Cyphastrea 1 metagenome | ecosystem: Host-associated > Invertebrates > Cnidaria > Coral ... | reverse complement strand
TTCAATGAATGTAGAAGTTCAATGGGGGTGGGAGAATTTATATGAGATGTATAGTGTGAACAAAAAATCCTTGTAATTTACGCTATTCTGGGCTTGGGCAACACAAGGGGCCTGTGGGTAATATTACCCTCTGGTAATTTAACATAGCTATTGAAAATGGCTATTTATAGTGGATTTTCCCATTAAAAACGGTGATTTTCCATAGTTATGTTAGTTTACCAGAGGGTAAGCACCCCACAAATGGTCCCGATTAAGTGGAAATTCCCTACTAAACCATGGTTTCGAAGGGGGTGTTTGATATTAGGGGGAAGGGATTAACCATTGCTGACGGCTCTGAACAGTTTCGCCTCGTTTCACCTGAGGAAAGGCTCCCGCTACCACGAGGACCTTTCGGTCATGGAGCAGCTGGGTGTGCTGCTGCCCGGCGCAGTGGTGGTGGCCGACAACGTGCTGAAACCGGGCTCGCCGCTGTTTCTGTGGCGGCTCTGCAAGGGCGAGGCCTACGAAAATCATATCGCTCCTTGGTGTGGATTCGTGGGAAGGTATGGCATGGGAAGGTATAGCATGATGGGGCAACACATGCACCCAACGATGCAGCCGGCAATAAACATCAACCAAGAGTGGCTGACTGAGTACCGCAGGAACAAACCAACATAAACCAACATAAACCAACATAAACCAACAAAGCATATGGTACGGAACCACCAACCATGTAGGACATCACATGACATCACCCATTGGCCGTGGCAACATGGGCCGCAGAGGTTCGGGTGCGCGAGTTCGCCATGCCATCGGAAGACTGGATGTCGGTGAGCGTCTTAAGACCCGAGGCGCCCGGACGCTGCGAAGGATGGGGGATGGACCTGGTCAGGGTTCTAGGGAGGCCACTCAAAGTTTGTAAAGAGGAAAATCCTTGAACCAAAAACGCAGGGGGTTCCACATTTCCAGCATGTTTGTGGTCTAACCATCATTGTACAATGGGATGATAATTCTGGTAGTGGCATACTATGGCGGCAGTATCAACATGAGAAACTCTTACCAGTTCTTAGTATCTCTCTTACTAGACCTTTTGGATCTTTAATCTCAATCTTACATCTTATTACACCCTTACTATTACATGTTATCATAGCCCTTCTATCTCCTCAGTGGGGCTTGGCAACTCCCATAGGAACCGAAGCAAGATGGCCATTTTCCAGGCGGCCGAGCAGTTTCAGTCGGAGGCAGTGGACGTGCCGGTGCTGGAGCGTGGCAAGGGCCACGCGCCGCAAGGTGGGTGACATTGAAAAATTCGCCATGGATCTAGGCAACTTATAGTGACCTCATTAACTATACCTCTAATATTCCCATTATTGGATCATGACAATCCGTGAAACATATATAGATAATAGTAAATACACTTTAATAAGTCTTTAATATTCCCATTAGATTCCTCATGAAAATTAAACACACAGAGAGACACACACACACATATATATATATATTAAATATAAATATAAATATATATTTAAATATAAATATAAATATAAATATAAATATAAATAAATAAATGTAAATAACTGTATATATATATATAGTTATGGATGCCATCAACCAGATATCACATCACTTGGATCCCTGGAGCCAGGCGCCTGGCCGGCGCCGCCCGAAGAGCTGCTGCAGCTGCAGTGGGAATCGGATCGCATTCGACAGCAAGCCACGCGGCCAGGTGGGGCTCGCTGGGGTGCCGGGGGTCATCCGGTGGGTGCCGGGGAGTTCCCCTAAAAATGGGAAAAACATGGGGAAAATATGGAAAAATATGGGAAAACCATAGGAAAATCCCCGAACTTGATGGAGATTTCCAGTAGATGGGAAAATGTTCGATCTAGTTCTGGTGGATTTGCCAGCAAGCTATGTCATCTATGTTGGAGATTGTTTGAGTACGTAGTACCAGAGCTTGATTTTACCAGAAAGATCGCCTGGTGATTACTCTCAACAGAAGCGACTGTCAAGTTTCAATCTCTGGGTCTTTGCTGAACCCCAAAACTGGAAGGGAACCGCACCACTTGAAGCCTGGAAACCTGGAACCTGCTGTTGGATGGCACAGCTGGGTCAAGCGGCCTAGCTGGACAGTTCCCCAGCCACAGTTCGATGTTCCCCCATGGCTACCATTACATCCCATGAAACCCCATGAAATCCCCAGTGTTCCTGGTCAAATCCTGTTACCCTCTGGTAATTTAACATAGACATAGCTATTGAAAATGACCATTGAAATAGTGGATTTACCCATTGAAAAGGGTGATTTTCCATAGTTATGTTAGTTTACCAGAGGGTAAATCCACCATTTTTCCACCATTTTTCCACCATGAATTTCCCTCAGTGGATCATCCCTAGACGCTCCCAGGCAGTGGCAGCGTGAGCTTCACGGAGTGGGCCACCTATGCCGAGGAGATGAAGGTGGCTTGGAATCCCCCAACTCAATGGGCATCTATACTATACTAAGATACACACACATATATAGAGATAGATATAGATATAGATATAGATATAGATATAAGTATAGATAGATAGATAGATAGATAGATAGATAGATAGACAGATAGACAGATAGATAGATAGATAGATAGACAGATAGATAGATAGATAGATATATATATATATATAGAGATAGAGATGATAGATATAGATATAGATATACGTTTGGAAAACTCATCGAACTTGAAAGAGGATTTTTGAGCACGCCATGTTTAAGATTACCAGAGGGTAAATGATCAGCCCGAATTTTTCTTTCCATGACCTTTCTATGCGTTCTTGGGACGGTTTATCCCAGGACTCCATTGTTTTGACATATTGTCATCTGCCTGAAACTTGTGATTTATGGAACCGAGAAGAATCTGGCAGAACTCTGATCACCTCAGTTGCAAAAAAAATGATGGTCACGGCAAGGGATACCCAGTTTCACAGTCGACAAATCTGGGTAGGTGAAGTGTTTGTGCACGACTTTGGCATGTTTGTTACAGTCTGTGGCCGGAATCTACAGTAACTTCCCACAGAAGTTTTGATCATACCAGGTTACCAGACTTGCACAAGAATCGGTCATGGACATACGTTTTTCTTTTGGTGTCACCAGATTTGGTCATTAAAATTCGTGTTTGGGGTGTCGCAGATATTGGGCATTTGGTCAGAGTCATTGCAAACTTGGTCATCAACAAATACTATCGTCATTTAAATTTGAAAACAGAGTACCGCAAATCCACTAGTCAATCATCACATTTTCCAAAGCAAAATGGCTCTTTGGATCTCTTTGGGCCCATTAACATTCGCGTTTTGTCACCAGTGTATTCCCATGAACATTCCGGTTCGTTCTTCCATAACTATTTAACCATAATGTCCGAAAAAGAAATCCCATTGGCATCCCATGATATGAAAGATGGACAACCCACCCCCCCATCACTGGCCGATCCATCACCGAGGCCAAAATGGCGCGCCACGGCATTGTGGAAACTGCGGATGCAGAGGAACTGGAGTGGCTGGGCAGGTCCAACGCTGGGACAGATATGAAAACAATGGAAAGTTAAGTCTTCAAACGGTGATGAGTCACTTGGTCTAGCTCTATAATGCTCTATTTGTACACACACACAGAGATACATATATATATACACACATAATGCTCTATTTGTCTAGCTCTACAATATATATATATATCTAATTATAATTAATTACTTAGTTACTTAGTTATATATATATTTATGTATTATATCTCTATGTGTTATTATGCTTTGGGACTCCTATTCTCCCGGTTTCCGTCCCCTTCTTACTAGCTTGTGAGTTTGACCCAAAAACTTCTGCTGAGCAAGAACCCAAAGCAACAAACCTGTAGATAACATGGACAACAGCACCAAGCACTAGTAGGGCTCCTACACTATGTGCATTTTGGTTGATTTTACCATCTCCACTAAGATTAACAACATTGACAGTGCCAAATAGGGGGTTGGAAGATTCATTCCTTTCCACTTAAATGGGTGAATTTGCAGGGTCAAACTGCTCATGACAATCCTGTGATGTTTCCATATTGCGGCTCGATCACAAGACACTGCTGCTCCGAGGAAGGGGAAAGAGCTCTTTGGCGCTGGCGCAGCGCTGAAAAAAAAAGATGTGACGTAGAACTGGGATTGGTGCTGGGTAAATGATCAGCAATATCGCATTGTTCCCTATGGCCCAAAGGTTTGTGGCTATTTTATGCAAATGATTCTTCGCAGTGGAAATCCACGCTTTTGCTGATGAAAATCACATCTCATGAAACTGCTCAAAGCATCTCAAAGCAGTTTCAAATCCAATCAGATCGACACTAATCCTGCAATTTTGATGGCAATTTTGGATCATCTCCTCGAAATTCCAACTACCCACCTCAGTCCTTCAACAACACACACTCCTATGACTCCTATGCCAATTTTTCTGAAGGAAATGGACCACAATATCATTCTCTGTCTATAATTACCCCATATTACCCCATGCCACAGGGTTTGACAGGACCGAAATTGGGCTTTCCGCATTTCGTTTCCAGGATTTTAACCAAAAAATAGTTTCCCCCTGGTTTTTTTCCAGGCTTCCAACGTTTCCATCCCCTTAAATCCTATCAAGATCCCATCAACATCCCATGAAATCTGCCATGATTTGATGTCTCCAGGGCCTTCTCCGTGAGGGTTGGCGACGACGAGAAGTCGCCCATCTCTTTGCGCCACAGCCGGGCTCGCCACTTTGAGGCGCAGCAGATTGGGTTAAGATAAACAATGTGTATTGGTATGGCCCATCTATATCTATCTATCTATCGATCGATCGATCTATCGATCTATCGATCTACTGTATCTATCTATCTGTCTATTTATCTATCTATCTATCTATCTATCTATCTACCTACCTACCTATCTGGCGGTATATGGCCTATAGCTGATATGTATGTATATACATATGCACTTGTTGTTTTCTAGTGATATGCATCCATATAATGAGATCTATCTATAGAATGCATATCTATGAGGCCTTGACCTGCAGACACCGCGGGAAAAAGTGGCATCAGCCATCCTAGTGGGATGTGTCAGGAAGAGATCACCGTGCCCTTCCCATGCAGCCAGCCTGGCTGTCGCGAATTTCATGACGTGACCTTGGCTTCATTTGACGGGCCAATATCTAATGTTCGCAATGGGATCCACCTTCCCCAAACTTTATCATTTTAATGGGTGGGATTTTTAATGGGTAATATGGGTGGGATTCCAACCATCCAAAAACTAACATTATTGGCTATTTCTTTGACGTCAAATATGTTTTGATTTCGGATTTCTTGCTCCGGAATTGACGGCTGTCCCAAGCAACTGGTTGAGGTTGAGGGCCAGGAATCCTCAGCCAAGTTCACAAGCAAATTCTGGATGAGATGATCAATGGTTCATGAGGGGAAGTCTGTTGGGAATTCTAGGGGCCGGGAAATCTAGTGATTCATTCTTTTGGATAGCTACAAGTGTAGAAACTGGGTTCGAATTTGAGATCTCAATCTCAATCTTGCCTCGATCATCCTGGCTTAGCAATCGAAGTTACCCAAGCCTTGACAAAATCCTTTGTTCTTGGATCATCCACTTGAATCCCTTGAAATTTGGAGTGTTTTGATTCGAATGGCCCAAAAATCCACAGCCACTGGGACCCGGCCTGGGAGAAAAGGATTGCAGTGGCTATTGCCTCGTGCACCGCCACTTTCGGACTCTTGGCAGTCGCTTGAGTCGCCCGAGAGTCGCCTGGATCTCGGTTTGAGGCCGTCTCGAAAAAGGATTTTCCGCCACGAAACGGCCAGGATTTTCAGGATTTTCCACGGATTTTCAGGGATTTTCTAGTGTTTTTTTATCATGTTTTGATCGAACGATCTGATTCTCCCTATTTTTTTCTGGGTTTTTCCGAGTTCTCCCCATGACTTGGCGATTTCTCATCGTTCCAGGATTCCCTGGAGCATCGGTGCATCCATTTGGGTCTTCTTGCAACAGCTATGGCTGGCCTTCATGTTCATGATCTTGGCCGTCTTGGAGCTGGAATCCAAGGTGCCACTAAAAATGGGCCAGTTTTTTTTTATGGAATTTCCCTATGGCGATTACCATCAATTACACCAGAAGAGTCCATTTGAAAGGATTTTGACGCCATAAACATTGACCAAAAGGGATGCTGGAAATCACATTTCGCAGTTGAAAACTATGACTGAAAGTATGAGCCCATTGGTACCCTGCAAAAAGCAAATATTTGTAGATCATTTTCCGAAGGGCTTTACCCATAAGGCTTCCACATCTTTCTGTATGACCCTAGGCTAACATCCATTAAATCATATTGAATCCATGACATCCCCATCAAAGTCCCATTAAGTAAATCACTAGTAAATCCCATTAAGTCCCTATTAAGTCCCCATGAAAATCCAGATGAAATCACCATTGAGCCATCGGCACACGTGGCACAGGCCCTCTCCACGGTGATCCTGCTATCTCTGAGTCCCATCCTGTGCCAATCTCTGGCCACGCAGATCGGTGCCTGGATGGAAAATCCCCATGTTTGGACCTTTTGTGACTTGGAGATGATCCAAAACACCAAATACTTCAAGTATTTTTTTTCTAAGTATCTATCAGAAAAAAGAATATATACAAGTTTCACTTGGCAAATCTACCCCAAATTTTGTGCTGGTTACTGAGCACTTCCCACACACGCAGGCGGCTCTGCCGTGGTCTGGATGTGCGTCCTGGTTCCCGTGCTCTGGATCGGCGTGGGGGGCACCTCTGCGCGTGCCTCGGTGTGTTCGGAAAGGAGGGAGCCCAGTGGGAATGATGCTATGGAATCATGAGGATTTTTGTAGATACCTGGAAGGAGGGCAATGCACGCATGTATGTATATTATTATGTATATATACATATATATGTTATCTTTGATTTTTTGTTTAGTTGTAGTTTTGCCATAATCCTGGAATAATTATGACAGCTGGAGATTCTGTAGGCATTGTTGAATTCTTGAGAGTGATATAGAACTGGGGTCAGTGAACCAACAAAAACCTTTTTTTTTTGCGAAATAAGGGGGGCATACTCTGACAATGTTGGGGATGTCACCAAAACGAATGGGGACACTTTCCAACTGTTTTCTCCCATTTCTCCGCCACATTCTGATGGCGCCGGCGCAGGCTTCAACAGCATGTACCGCATCTCAACGCAACATGAATTGACTTTGGAGGCCTTGTGCTCCCAAATGTTGATGCTTGGCGAAGGTTGTGGCCCAGCTTGTGGGGTTGAAACAATGGAATTGATTTGAGGCAAGGTGTTTGCTTATCATTAAATGCCGTCCCGTTATTTTTGTATTTTGAATTTATTTCAAACATTCTTATCTTTAACGATCCGTTTTTTTTTCAGAAAAAAATACCTCGTGTTACATTTACTACTACGACTTTTGTCGTTGTTACTATTCTTGTCTCTTATCATCATATATATATGTTTCATGATCGACTTGGATGATTTGGGCTACCCCCATAGCTTAGGAAACCTCCTTTTTTAGCGTGTTTCCACATTACAATCCCATATAATCCCCAAAAAAAACCCACATAAGGATGGCTACAAGTACCAGATACTAATTACTTACTAATTACTATATATCTACTATTAAGCACCAGCAGGATGATGGCTGCAATCCAACATCCCATTAAAAAGAGATCTTCCATCTATTGCTGGGGACATACCCTCCGGTAATTTAACCATTTGCTATTGAACATTGCCCATGAAAATAGTTGTTACTGTACCTATCATTTCAACGGTGATTTTCCAGCTCGCAATGTTAGTTTACCAGAGGGTAATGATGTCTATAATGAAATCCATGAAATCCCTCAATATAACGGGATATAACTTATAACCACCGAAAAATCTATCAAGGGATAGTAGCCCTATTAATAGCCTTAAAATATAGCAATTTACGGTATGGGGACATACTGAGGCAAATCACCTGCCTCGTAGCTGACGGTGCTGCACCCAGCACTGGCCCTGCTTCGGCAGCGGTTGCAGCGCAACAGGCCGAAGACATGGGGAATTTTGGGGAAACCACGGGGATTTGATTCATGACGCTAGCTATATATATATACATACACACACACACATATATATATATATACATAGGTTAAAAATACAGATTTTTGACGCATGAAAAATATGGATTCAGGATGAACAAGTTGGGATTGGAGCAATGAACGTGGAGATTTTGAGGAGAGAAACTGGTGTTGAAGCGTGAACATTGGAGTTTTGAGGGCAACATGGGATGGAACACATGTAGGTAACAACGGACACACCTGGGGGCTTGAGTGATGAACATGCGGATTTACCATCATTTCCCGATTTGAACATCGGGGAACATCAACATCAACAGAAAATCCGAGCAGGAAAGTTGTGCCGCACAAGCATATGTGAATTCACTCTGATAGGAATTCACCAAGTCTTCATCAAAACATCCCACATTTTACCCCTGCCTTGTTTCGTGGCATGAAACATGGACCAGGCCTTGAACATCTCCACTGTCTTTGGATGTGAAGATCCTGGCAGTTTCGATGAGTTGCAACAGGCCCCCTACGGCAGATTGGTGCAATCTGGTGGTTTGTTAATGTCGACCTCCCATCCACTTTCTGCGTCGTTCCATTCTTGTTTTGAAGTGTCATGTTTGCAGGTTGCATTGGGGGTTAATGATGGTTAATGGTTTATCATACATCAACATGCAGCTGAACAAAACGAGCGTTGCGAAGAAAGAAAACTGATGAAATGGAGCGAAAATACACGAATAGACCGGATAGATGCATGATCTACACACACACATGTACACACACATGTACACACACAGATATTTATAGATAGATAGATAGATTTGATTTGATTTGATTTGATTTGAATCATGCACATGCAAACCTGCACATGTAGACACACACACACATATATATATACATATTTATCCATGTTTTTTGATACACTATGAGCATCTGCTACAGCACCTTCTAGGAAGAGGCGGCCAAAGATTTGCGCTGCAACTACCTCCTGGCACGGCGGCGTGTGAGGGCCTTCCAGCGTGGCTTGGGCTCGCTGTATCCGTTGGAAAGCTGAGATGAGAAACGTTTGATGTTGGGTTTTGATGGATTTTGCTGTATGTTTGATGGATTTGTTTTTAATGGATGATTGGGATTTTAAAGGGATTTTGATGGACTTAACTTGACTTAACATAGTTTTTTAGGATTTCGATTTGGAATCAGTTGATTACATCTGTGAAACATGGGGTTAGTTAGCCAAGATGTAAATGGTTATAGAGAACACATGAGCTTTTGGCTTTTGGTTACGTTGTATCCGTTTTGACGAGCTTTCTCCTACAGCCACCTCCACTTGCATGAAATATGAGGACGGAGGTCGTGGGTCTTTGTTTCAGGTGCTTGTCGCTTCTGCAGAACTCATGGTCGCTGGCTGGGGGTTTGAACATCACCTGAAAGTGGTTAAAATCGTGGTCAACTCTGAAAGGATCTGTTTTTTTGTCAGAGGAAACCTAAGGAAACCCGCACTTTCTCAGGTTTTTGTTTGTTCTCCGTGACATTCTCCCCAACCAACTTTGCAGCGCAACGTTTCGGTGATGCTCAGCATCGTCACCTAAGGTGAAGTCTGTGAACCCATCAATGCGGCCCTGGGACGGGATTCGTCGTTCTCTGCCGTGCGACCGGAGCTGAAGACCCTCTTCAGCGCCAAAGATGCTCTGGCGCAGCACAACAACTCCAGGACGGATGGGATGGTGAGCTCAGCAGCCACAGCAGCCAGCTGGCTGAGCTACACCTGGGGACCCATGGTGGAAGCAAAGATTTCGTCCTTTTATGAAGTTCATTAAATAGAGTGACTGATAGTGACTGATAGTGACTGATAGTGATCGCGTTCATTCTTGTCACTGGGTCACTGGAGATGAGCTCACTTAAGATGGGCACTAGTTAGACCCATTCATATTCCCATAGAACTGTGGGTTTCAGATGTTTTCAGTACCATCCCATCTTTTTCGGCCCCGGTTTGTCCAGGAAACTCATCGATCTCCTCTACTGTGATGTGACCCTTGGCAGACTATCCCATGGCCCTAAACTGGCCTAAATTATCCCCAAAGGTGATGATTTTCGCGGGATATGATAACCACAGATGGATGATGATGGATGAATAGATTAGATTAGGTTAGATGAGCGATAAGGTCAGAGCAGATTGGACGGTAGATAAATCTCCATACCATGAGATCCATGAGTGAGGACCCAGAACTTCTTTTTTGGCATGTGAGTGCAAGTGGAGACGGCCTAGGATCTGTGAAGATTTTCAAGAAGTGCGGGCCGTGCTCCAAGCCTTGAAAGGCAAGAGGGAATTCGCCAGGATGAGCGAAGTGGTAAACATCGAAGATCCGAAAATGGGGCATACCCACCAAATAATTACCACGTTCAATATAGAGTCAATAGAGTTTCGGATGAGAATCCAGTGGAATTTGGATGGATGATTTTTTTTCACCACTACATTTTCAATTGGAACCCCTGGAAGGCCGAGCTCAAGCCCAAAGTGATGTGGGAGTACCAGGTGGTTTGCAGGTGCATCATGTGCGTCACTGGGAACACTTGGTGGGCAAGGGGCAAGCGCATCGAAAAAAGGTGGGGATATGGGGATAGATTGGGATAGATTGAGGTAGATGCAGAAGCAAGAATGATGGGTGGTAGAAGCTGTAGAACCTGTACCAGCTGTACCATAGATGTCCCTTAAATTCCCACTGGTTGGTTGATGAAGAAAGAGGGGTCAGAAGAACCCCCTTTAACAACAGGTTTCCATGATGATACCCTCTGGTAATTTAACATAGCTATTGAAAATGGCCATTTATAGTGGATTTTCCCATTAAACATGGTGATTTTCCATAGTTATGTTAGTTGACCAGAGGGTAGATGGTATACCAAAGCTGTACCACTGAGGCGATGGATTCAGTCGCGACTTCCAGGACGCTGAAGGTCGTTGTGGAAAGACACTGGGCTGAAAGCTGGTGAAACTTGCTTTGACAATTTGATACCCTTTGGTTAATTAACATAGCCATGGTATAGATGGCCCATTTGTAGATGGTTTACCGAACTATAAAATGGTGATTTTCCAGTTCGCTATGTTAAATAACCAGATGGTAGTTCAATAGCTACTTTGATCAATTTGTCATTCTGATCCATCAGACTATATTTACCTAGCCAGAAGAATCTAAGAAAAGGCAAGGGATCAGTAGGGCCTCCTCAAAGGATCTACAAGGACCTCATTGAAGGAACCTCCGTACAGGGGCTACCCTTGAAGGATCTTTAAAAACTGACCAAGGTTCTTTAGAAACTGACCAGATCTCCTTGGACAAGGATATCCTCAAGAATTTTCTATGCAAGGAAACCTTAGATTTCAGAAGGGTTTTCACAAGATTTCTATGCACGGATCCTGCTGAATTGCTCAACGAACGTCTAGTAAAGGACCTCCCCAAAGGATCTCTACCAGACATTTGTGCAAAGATCTCTGCACAGCTCCAAATCCTCTCAGGACAGGCTTCCTCCCAAACATGAACTTGAAGATTTCGCCTTCCTGAATCAACCATATCAACCCCCACCTTGACCATAACCCCAGCTCGTGTGGATGAAACTGAGGATCGTGGTGGAACTGGACGGCTACCTTGCTACAGACGCTTGGTGGAAGCCAGGGTGGGTCTTGGAGGATCTTGGAGGTGTTTCAACGGGTTATGGGTCCCTGTCCAGGATTCACAGTGACACACGCAGTGACTGCAACGTTTGGGGAGTGCTGCGATGTGCTGCTTGAGGTGCGCGTCTATGAAGCTTCGTTGTGCTTTGGCAGCTGGAGTTTAGTAGAACTGGACAATGATACCCCAATCACCTGGTACCCAGACATGTTTCATCATGTTTCCCACGTTGAAAACCCTTCTTTGGGGAAGCGATGCGGTGGAAACTCGCACACCTACCTTTGATTTTAATGAATATCACTGGGTTCGGGCTGCACAATGAATGAAGCCCAGTTGTACTTCCGCACCCCAAATTTGTTGGCTTTAGGGAACTTCTACCCTGCAAAAGTCTCATTTGATCTCATGAAGACGATGATATTTTCTGAAAGTATTCTTCCAAAGCCGCCCAACAACAACTTATCTATAGCCATTTCCTCACAAATCTTCGCCCAGAGAAGTTGAAGCCTACCAGATCTTGAAGATCTGGCAGCGCCAAGGCACGAGTTGCGCGAACAGATGGGCCGCGTGCATCGCCTCGTCCATGGGTTTGGATTCTTTCAGGCTGGGTCCCGGGTTGTGACGCTTGAGATCTATCAACTGGGTGAGGCTGTTTTTGGCATGTTTTCAGGCATTTAAGGGACTTTTCCTGATGCATTAGGCTGGCTGAGTTTCTGTGATTGATTGACCAGGTATGAAATTTACAGGCACAGAAAGCGCCACAACCTGTGGTGCTTGAGATTGGAAGCGCATGGTATCTCGAACAAACTCCATGAAACTCATTGGCCTTTCAAGGCTCAAGAACCCTCTTCAAAGAAAGAGTTTGGCCCTAAAGCATCCCGAGGGACCTTTGTTCCAGTCTCGGTCCGCAGAGCCTTTGAAATGGCTCCTGCAAGAATCTTCCAGCTTCGTGCTTTATGGCTTTCCTTGGTCGTGCTTGGTTTGGGAACTCATTGGTGCTTCCAATCCGTCATACGGTCCAATCTTTCAAAGTCCTGTCCAAAATCGGATTCGCTGTGCACCGTGCACTCGAATGCACATGGGAGATGCAGCTTTCTGTGGGAGGTTTGGGACGAATGGTATGTTGACCAAGTTGTGAGCTACACTGAGCCTTTGTATGATCAGATCCCGTGGAAATGGCTGGCCAAAAGGTTCCACAACTGGAGTAAGCGCAAATTCTGGGCTTCCCGTTCAGATGTGCCGGCTTCAAGAGACTTGATGCACTCACTTGCAGTTGTGCGTGTGATTCACCAGCCAAAGCCTGTGAGTTTCTCGTACATGAAGAGTAGAAATTGGACACAACACGTTTTTCCCAAGCTGGCATTGGCAATTGATACAGTCGGAAGAATCGTAGTTGAAGCAGGAATCGCAGTTGATACAGGGGTGAGTCTTGCTAAACATCGGAGATCAGCCCTTTTTCTGCAAAACGCCAGAAGTTCCTATCGTCCTCACAGGCACCGGGACAAGAAGATCAAGGCTGAATTCGGGGCGGCTCAGACAGCGACCAATCTTGACGTGAGGGACCTGAACGCGACAGAATTCAAAGAGGCCATCAAGGGCAAGGAAAAGTGGATCGAAAGAGAAGTCAAGAAAGCAGTTCCCCTCTGGAAATTTCAACATTTCCTGATAGATCGGTGGAACTGGAAAGACTATAAAGCTGCCCCTTGGAAAAAGTCCAACTGCAATCAGATGGTCAGAGAAGTGTTCGAGTTCTTGGAAGAAGAGATGTCTGAGTCAGAGTCTCGGTGATGCCCTGTGTGTGGAAGGAAGTAAGCAAGGCCAATTTTTTAAATAAAGTGCATAGTTGTGCGGAGGTTCCGTGCAAGTGCGAAAAGAAGCTCAGAACCAGGGATCTGCAGCAGAAGGCAGAAGGGATGTCGCACATATGGTTGGACTTTGTTTCGGAATGTTTCGGATCCATGTGACTTAGATGATGGCCATCAAGTGACCAGCACTATTCGCCAGTCACTCTGGAACAGGCAGAGACACAACTTGGGAACTTGGTACGGAAGCACTTTAGATGTGGGATCAGAAGTCGGAAGTGCTATCCATTGGGCAGTATATTCTTTGAATCCTGAGAGAGGGCCCGGAACATAGCAATGATACATGGTCTCTCGAACTAAACTTGGGAATGAAAAGGGGTGGCAAGGGGCAAAAACATGCAAAAACCACATATTTCCTCCACTATGGGAGTAGTTACTGTACTTACATGCTTTGGGTATTTGCAAACCGTCAACCTCAATGAAACTCATGGGACTTCCGATGGCCTTTCAAGGCTCAAGAACCCTCAAAGGGGTTGGTCCCGGCATCCCAAGGGACCTTTGTTCCAGTTCCACGGAGCCTCTGCAATGGCAAGAGCCCTCCGGCTTCGCGTTCTATGGCCTTCCCTTGTCATGCTTGGCATTGCCCATTGGTGCATCCTTCCCAGGTCCTTCATGTTTCCAAAATCGCATTCGTCTTACACCGTGCTTTCGAAAGCAGATGGGAAATGCAGCTTGGAGCCGCCGGAAGATTTTTGTGGTGTTGAAAAAATTGAGTGCTACACGGAGCCTTTGTATGATCAGTTCCGCTGCAGGTGGTTCGCTAGGCTGTGCCACTTTTTGAGTAGAGCCAAAGTCTGGGCCCTTCGCAGGGATGTTCCGGCCTCGAGAGACTTGTTCCACTCGCTTGCAATCCTGCATGTGTGGTATTTGACTTATCCTTCTCTTATCAAAAAAGGGGATATTTTCATCAAGTTTGAATTCGGGGCGGCTCAAAAGACATCGCAAAATCTGGACATAAAAATTTTGAACGCTTCAGAATTTGAAAGCCTCACCGAAGGCAAGACAAAGTTAAGCGAAAGAAAATTCACATTCCCAAAGCCCCTCTGGGCACTTCAGAATTTCCTGAAAAATCAGTGGGAGCAGAAAGACTACAAAGCTGCCCCTTGGGAGAAGTCCAACTGCAATCAGATGGTCAGAGAATTGTTCCTTTATCTGGAAGATTTCCGATGCGGACACGTATCGGCTTTACGATGAGTTCGTTGAAATGATGAGCAAGCGGCAAGCGGATAAAATTACAATGACCTCACTGCGACGTCATAGGAATGGTGGTTAGTATGGGTATATAAGTATCATTAAGTATCCCCAAATGGCTTGAAAATTTCAGGCTGGTGAATTATGGTAATTTATCCAGATGATTTGTTTTTGATACTTTCTTGTTTTCCCAGTGCAAGTTGGCAGTGCTTGGTCCTGCGGAGTTGGTCTCACATGCACGAGTTGGTCTCACATGCACGGCCACATGGTAAAAAGACTTGGTGATGCACACATGCCTCCCGATGTTCACCAATCTTTATACGAATTCCACACCTAGACCTACACAAAAAACACAAAAGTTCTGAGATGATTCATGCTAAAGCAGCAACCTGTCTGTATCCAATTTGAAACAGGTGGCTTCCTGTCTCTACCAAAACTAGATATAGATGAACGAACATATCTTTCATAGATGCTGCACTCCGCCAGTCAACACACCTCAAGAGTACTGTACTTCACAGTCAACAGACCTTGGCTGACTAATTTGCAAAACAGATCAGTTTCACTTCAACTTCAACGCAGCTTTTTTGCATTACCAATCGCGACTGTAGCTGACATTATACTCCCAATTCTATCCCATTATATCCGCATTGCACCACCATTCTTGCTGGTTAAATTCCCGATTTTTGTTGGTGAATTGCCATAAATCAAGCCCTAGGCCCTTGTGAATCTGCTGCAGCCAGGCCTGTGTGGATTTCATGGACAGTGATACGCCCCTGCGTCCATTGGTGGAGATGAGGTGTGTTTTTGTGCTCTGCAGGATGATGCCCCCATAATTTCGTACGACTTCATACGTTGTCCATATATATATATACACACATATATATATATATATACACTCAAGATGCTCAAGGCGGTCATGGAGATGACAGTGATATGACTAAGACTAAGACAATATATACTTATACTTCCACTCCACATCACTCAACTATGCCAACGCGTTGAATTAACAGCTTGATGATTCAACCATTCCAACGGCAGCAAATAATAGGATCGACTCAGCTGTGGTTTTTCAAACGTCGCTGACCTGGGGTCCTGGGGTCCTGGGGTCCTGGGATCATCCCGTTTAGAACTGGGGTCCGCTAGGCCTCCAGCATGGTTTCAACTGCTCCGTGCCTGCACGGGATTGATGCGTCTGTTGGCGCTGACGACCGCGGCTTACTTTGCCTCTTGGCCTCGAAGCGGAGTGAACCCGCAGGGGTGGACAAACAACCCGGTGTTTGCTTGTTTAAAAACCAGAAGGGAACCCAGAAAAGTAAATCAACGTACATAACATCAACTTCTGAATGGCATGTTATTAATAGTTACCATCATCATTGAATCATACTATATTTTCCGCCGGATTGCATTCCAGTTCCTCCAGTTAGTTATGCACTGAGATTTCCACTTCCAAGGCCATGCAATACTTCGTGCGCTATGGACCTCAGGTGCTCCGACAGAGCGAGGTTTTTGGCCTTGACAAAAACTCGCATGGCCTGAGACGAACTTTTCCATGGAGTGAGCCATTGTAATTCTACCCAGATTGATACAGTGACTGTACGATACTGAGTGGTTGAAAGATATTTTTTTGAGATGGGTGTATTGAATTTTGATGACTCCAGAAATGCTCCAAGAAGCCACAGTTCTTCAATGTATTTCTATGTTCGTGGGTCATAGCCGATATCCCATTTTGTTTGGCCATTTTGTTTGCACAAGTGTGCATATTTTGTCACTTATGTCTGCTGCTTACATTCTATTTTTTTTCCGAGTAAAAGTCCGAGCTTTTGCACATAAAGGCCACGTTTCTGCTGGTAGATTCCAAGTTTTTGGAATAAAGACTTTTTTTTTTGGGGTAGACATCTTAATTTTTCGCATCTTCCGTTCTTGAAAAGCCAACTTTCTGTTGCATGGCATGGGGATTGAACCAACGCGCCCCACGTGTGACCCCCCCAAAAAAGTCTCAGTAAAGGTCTAACAGGCTTATTATAAGTTACCCTCTGGTTAATTAATATTTTTACGGGATGTCATTAGGTAGTATCCGTAACCTCCCTGTAAAGTGTGCCCTGTAGTCTACTATGTATACCACCTGACTTTATGGCTCAAGGAAAATAGTGTGCGTGCTTACTGGCTGATTGTGGCTTGATTTCCTACAAATATAGGTTATCAGCCGTATCGCCAGATACGTTCCTTTTGTAAGTAAATGTCTGCCCCCTTTGGAAAACCATCTCCAGAGGGCTCACGC
>Ga0126342_10009907_pt1 | contig 17056 bp, 20 predicted proteins | sample Cyp1metagenome_FD_92528 | JGI IMG/M metagenome (GOLD analysis project Ga0126342, IMG submission 92528) | Coral microbial communities from Lord Howe Island, Old Settlement Bay, Australia - Cyphastrea 1 metagenome | ecosystem: Host-associated > Invertebrates > Cnidaria > Coral ... | reverse complement strand
TGGAAAAACATAGGGTTTCGTGCATCTGCTATCTCTCAAAAACGCATTTCGTGCGAGACTTCCTTCAAAACTCCATCGGCAACTCATCCACCAGCACCACTTGCAATCCCATTTACAATGCGGAAACGATCCTACAGTTGCCAATCACAATGGAATTCCATCAGCAACACATCCACCAGCACCACTTGCAATCCCATTTACATTGCGGGAACGATCCTACAGTTGCAAATCACAATCCCTAGGCATCCAAAACCCTCATACCAAGGCACTTGATCAGGATCATGCTGAGCGGGTACTTGGGTCAGAACACCAGCTATTCAGGTGTTTGGTCACATCTTTGCATAAGAAGAACATTTTCACTCAAGGTAGCTAGAAAGATTTGGGAAATGGGCTTGTTGCGCCAAGCATGCCTCGCCCAGAGTACGCTCCCCCCTCTTTTGCACTTGGGATGGTGGGGTTTGGTGTGGGTTATCATGCAGCGACACCTCACTGCCTGACCCGCCCGTTCTTTTTTCTTTGCTCAAGGGCAGCTGTTTGCAGCACCAGTTCCTCAGCTCACTGGTGTTTGGCTGGGGTGTGAAGCCATGGTTGTTTTGCAACCTGATGTTCATGGATTGCCCATCAAGCACCTCTATAGCCCAATGGTGGTGCACATTCACGTATCTTGCTTTAAAAAAATATGACCTGATACCCTGACCCACCTGATAGTACCAAGTTGTTTTAAAGGGTGGCCCATGGGTAATCAATTCTGCTTCATATACCAAGGAGCAAGGAGAAATGATCTATGCAATCCTGGAGAAGGTCATGCGGGATGAAATTCCTCGCATCATGGAAGACCCGGATCTTCAGCTCAAATAATATGATTATAATATATATATATACATAATAATCTATACTACTACATATAAATATATATGTATATGTGATTATATATGTTTATAATCAATATATAATATACATATATATATAAATAGCACTAGCTCATATGAAATTCTACCCCCATCAATTTTAGCATATGCAGCAGCATCCAAGGACAAAAGGCTGATTGTTTGGGACAAAGCCAGAATGGTGGTTTCTGGGTGGCATTGATTTTTTGTTTCATCACTTTCGACTATTCCAGCTATTTCACATATGCTAAGGTCCATGAGGAAGACATCATGAAGCACTATGGCTTGCTTAAGGAGTACCTGATCACCTTTGCTGGTGATGAGGACGGGCTACCACACCTAGAGCACCACCAAGTGACTTGGAACAACCGGTGGGTGTTTACAGAAAACATGCAAAAACCACATCCATGGGAGTATCTACACTGTCTACACTCATGAGGTGACCCATCTTTAAACATGCATCAAGGCAGCTGTAGCACTCCTTGCAGTCAATCTGAACCTATTCCCAGAAGAGCTCTACAAGAAAAGAGGAGGGCGTGGACAAGTGAAGGACTGATTTGTCATCAGGAGTCACAATCCCCATGGCCAGTGTATAACCACTGATCATCATGATCATGCCATGATTAAACCTGGGAGGATTGGGCCAACCTTGAAGCATCCAAGTTCCGTCTACTTTGTGCACATGTGGTTCGGATCACATACCGTACACGGGTGGCAAGGTGGGATATTAATATGCATCTCACTCTCTTCCTGGCCTAATTATTGTATTGACATGTAATCCATGCAGGCAGCCACAAATTCAAGTCCTGAAGAAGATTGTGGCCAAGCTTCGCAAGTTGGACGAAGTCAAGGTGAAACAGCAGAGTAGTTGCCCAAATCCATATTCCTCAGATACTTCAAGCCCAGAAATTGTTTCTCATCCATGCATGGGATGATCTGGGTACAGGAAAAGAAATTGGAGTCAAAGCCGTCTACGGATTCCATTGCAATTGAAGATCTCCCGGAGGCTCACCCATGCATGCTATCCTCAGCTTATACTAGTACTAAATGCTTTTGATGGCCAATACTACTTAATTATTAATATTTGATATTCACATTTTACCCCTGCTGTAGGACCCTTTGGAAGCCAGTGCCAAGAAGAAGATCCAGAAGGAACCACCCACTCCTTGCTTTGACCATGAGCCAGAGCACAAAACTGAGTCTGTCTTGGAGGATGATGAGGCCTGTTTTTATATTGCCCCTCCTATTTTTCTCATATATTTATATTAATAATATATATATATATATTATAATAATATTAAATAATAATCATATATATATATATATCTAATTAAAGCCAGTACCAGCTATAGCTATGACTATCTACATGCAGACACACACACATGTACATGCACCTGTATACATGCATGTGTACTACCTGTCGTGCCTGGCTAGGTGCCTCAAGATGCTCCACATGATGAAGAAGAATATGATTCGTCTGATCAACATCATGATGATGATCAGGAGACAGGTATGAGCTCGGACCAGGCCCTCTACCCATGCCATTCAGGGATATAAAAACAAATTTCCTCCATGATCTTAAATAACATATATATCCTTGCCAAAAAAAAATGTGGGGAAGGTTATGTTAAATAATTACGACATTTTCCCAGTTGCCACAGGGGTATTTTTTGCCACTTCTGATTTGCACAAGCCACCTGCACTCCAACCCAAAGAGCTGCACCATGCAGGGTGATGAACTTCCTGCAGATGAGCAGCATCGATCACCATTGAAACCTGGATTCCAGGACTTGGTTTGTGAGTGTGCAAGTTTGGGGATGGTAGTGGAGGTATTTATTTGTGCATATTGTGTGATACCTTTTTATATATAATTGTGTTGTGAGAAGTTGGGAGGATCGAGAACCACTCATTCGGGGCAAGGGCCAAGTTCCGTTGCCTATGGAAGCTTTGGAAGCCTTGGTTGATGAAAGGGCCTTCCCCGAAGTACCTGCTTTGCAAGCAGCCATGCGCAAGAAAGTCCGTCAGGAGTGCTGTTCAAATACATCAGTTAAATTTGATTGCATTAATGCGATATGTTCTTCATGATCATTATAATATATATATATTATATACATTAGTGGCAGGAGAAGAAAGCTGCTGATGCTGAGAAGGAGATGGCTAAGCAAGACAGAGGGAGGAAGAAGGAACCTAAAAGTAGTGGCCGTGGGAGAGGCCGTGGAAAAGGTCGGGGAAGAGGAAAACGATCCCGTTCAAATTCGAGGTCAGGTTCTGATGATGATCAGAGCCCCCCAAAGGCAGCCAGAACAAAGGCAAAGAAGGCAGAGAAGGCAGAGAAGGTTGAGAAGGTTGATACAGTTCCAGCAACACCAAGTGCAGCAAGCAAGCCAAGCAAGAAAGAAAAGACTTCGAAGGCATCTACTAGTACTGAACCAAAGGGTAGGGCCAAGAAGGACAAAAAGGAACCAATTGCAAGTGCAGACCGCAAGCAGAGCAAGGCAAAGAAAAACAAACCAGAGGTTGAAGCAGCTAGCACAGAGGCACAGGATGGGTCATCTGAGCAGAAATCTGCGCAGACTGCGGCACGTGAGAAGAGGGTGGAAAGGGCTCAGGTGGCCTTGAGACACTTGAAGAGTTCAGTGAGTCCAGGAATCATGGGTGACATGTGTGCCCCTGACTTGAAGACCTTTCAGAAGCTGTCTTTCACAGCCCGTCCTGGTGGCAATCCCAAACACAGCCCCTTCGGGTGCAACATTGGCATTCTCCTATACACAGAATCCTTCTATGTCTACCGGAAAGCGGTTGTGCCAAAAATGCTTGAAAGCTACTTCAAGGCTCCAATAGTTTTGTTTTCAAAAAAACAATATATAGTGTTTATCAAGTGGTGGGAATCCAAATAGCCCAAATGAAATCAACCCCCATGTGCAGGTGGATGCAAATTCGGGCTGCACCATCAACTGGTTTCGCTTAGAGAATGTGAAGACGGCGTGTCTTACCTGCAGCTTATTATACTAGCAGCTAGCTTTGGGGGTGTCAGCAGGAATTTTCCAACCTCTTGGCCTGGAGAAACTTCAAGCACCCAAGCCACAAAAAAAAAATATTATATTATAATAAATATAATATTTATACATATATATATAGTATAATATATAAAATATAATAATATATATATATGTTGCAAAATAAGGTGCCAGTGTGTTTAGATTGCATATAGCTATAGGTACTTACTGAATTGATCAGGTGGTATGCTGCGATGGTGATTGCGGAATGGGTGGATGCGGGCTCCAAAGAATACAAGGAGGCTGATGAGGGATCCAATAATTTTGTTACACATGTGCTGCATTCTCCATGTATAGTCAGCATTCTCCACAGGACCAAAGACCCACTATTAAGTTAAAGCTGCATGGCCCCATTGGTTACACTTGGGCAGGTGCTGCATGCTGCGGAAAGTGCCAAAATCATCAAAAACTGAGTGAGCTGATGGGATATATCAGTACTAGTGTGTCTAGCCTGTGCTTTTCTTGGAGTAAAGGCTGCAAAGCTGAGCTTTTCTTGGAGCATGGCTACCAACATGTGTAGCTGTGAATCGTAGTCCAATTGCGCCATGTGGCCGGGTGGGTTTCAACATTTATCTAAGCTGTCTGTTGATGGCTCGATAGGGGATGTCGGGCTGTCTTCACCAGTGGCTGATATGCAGATTTGGATTTGGATCCTGGCCATTTGAGAACAAAAAAATGCCTCACTCTGCTTTGTCTTTGGCTGAGTGGGGAATTCCAGCTCCTTTTACATGCATATGTACATATATATATAATTATATGGTGATCTGACTATTACCACATCATGGGGTGAAACTGTTTTTTCATGTGATACTATATATATATATTATAATATACATATGTATATAGTATACCCCCAATGGCTCCATACTTTCACACCAATGACTGGTCACAAACCTACACCCCTCGCAGGTTCCCTGATTTCACGTCAAGATCAAGAAAGACCAGCTGCCTATAGAAGAGGTGCCAATCCCTCCACCTCTCTGCATGCAGCAATTGAAATATAGATTTACCAAATTGAGACACCCAAAAAAATACAATTTGGAAACTATGTGGTGGAACAAAGCAGAGTATGTATCCCATTGACATTTTCAACAATTCCCAAGTTGTGGGGGAAATGGCTACGTTTTTTTGTGCCAGATTTGGGTTCAAAGGTGAAGGCTTGTGTAGCCAAGATGCCACACAAAAGCATCAAAATTTCCCGTGTACAATGCCTAGCCATGGTCATGATGGGATTGCCACCCATCCTGACACTTTGCTGCAACTTAAAATTTTTTCGTTATTATAACTTATATATTATATATTTGTTCTACAATTATAGGTCATTTCATTACCGGTCCCTGTACCACTTGCTGCCTGCACAGGTACGTATTATATATATATTAATTATATGTAGAGCATTGTAGAGCTAGATCACAAATTCCATTACTGGTCCCTGTACCACTACTTTCTCCCATTGCCATCCAAGCAGCACTCAGGATCCATGCAATGGACTATCTCAGTGAGGTTAATGCCAGTGGTCCTGGAAGGGATTTGGCATGCGTTGAGCTATTTAGTGGTCGACAGACCCTGGTAACAGGGTTTAGAATCTTATCTCAATATTGTACAGCTAGGATTTGAAAATCTGCATCATGTGGATACTTATTCAATATATCATTCGATTTATAGATATAATATGTGGAAACATGGGCCTCTCTAAGGAGCCCGAAAATTTCGAGCGTGGCTTGGTTGATATTTAATATGTTTCAACATATATCACATATGCATGGGTAATTTTTAGGTCATGCCCTTCAACATAGCTGCACTATTGAGGCAAGGCTTTGATCACCTCAAGGACAGCGTCTTTCAGGATCTGGGTTCTGAGATGGGGCTGCTCAAGGCCCTATCTTTGGTGCTCAGGCTGTCTCCTTTGGGACTACTATTTGGTGGAGTACCATGCGAGTCTTTTGGTTTCATGGCATCCCCAACACATCAAAGATCTGCTTTGCATCCATGGGGTGCCCCATTTCCATTTGTATATCTGGGCAATGTGCTCTGTACAAGATTCTGCCTTCTAGCACTTATAGCCATAATACGTGGATGTGTTTGGGCACTGGAGAATCCTCTCCGTACATGCATCGACACCATGCCCCCAATCCAACTGCTACTTCACCGACAACTTCGACCTCTTCTTGTGAAATGGTTCTTTACTCAGATTTGGCAAACATGATAATGTGAATTCAGCTGGAAATTGTAATATGGGTCCCATACATTTATATGCTGATAGCTTGAATCGACCTTAGGTGGATGGGTGTCTATGGCGGATTTTGTCCAAAACCCCAGTTTGGTCTGGGGTCGGCGTCCCTTGTCACAATTTCATATTTCAAGACACTATATTTTGCAAGGCTGTCCAAGGCATGTATGTTCTGTTTATATGGCGATGCAGCCTACACTGTAACTGTAGGGCCTACAGCCTGAGCCATTAGGCCTTGGTTGATGGAGTTGCGGATTCCCCTCACCAAGTTCAGACGTGACTATCTCAAATGTGTTCAGCAAGAGCAAAAGAAGGAGGTTGTGAAGAAGACGATATCTAAGTCAACCGGGAAGGTCTCAGTGTCCAGCCCTCAAAACAAGTTGATGTAGTGGTTGCATAGCCTTGTACTCTACATGCAACACCAATGCATGTCATAATATAATATGTGAGCAAAATTGAGGTCAGGAGGGAAACACCTCCGTGATACGGGAAGTTATCCAGTCTCCTTTGGCCACCGGGTAGCACATCTCCACTGCAAATGGTTGGATTGGATCTTAGCTCCAGCTGCTGTTGAAATCAATATATAGTGAACCAAGTCCTTTCTCCTCACCTAACTAGCTACTTGACCTGATTTGTCTTTGATTCAGGAAAAATGCTACAGTGACCCGTCTGAGAAGATGAAAGTGGTTGATCCCAGGGAACTTTTGAAGATTGGCTTTCAGGACGCAGCCTTTACTGAAATCAATGTTTGAGGCCTAACTACATGAAAACATATCTTCTTAAAATGAAGGTGACATATTTTGGTCGACCTATATAAATATAAATATATATATAATATACATAACTACAATATATTATTAATAGAATTTAATATTAATATAATAATATAATATACTTCCCATATCCCACATAACATGCAGTGGGGCCATCTCTCCTGCTTCGCAAGGACCCTGGCAATGCATGGGCATATGCGGAACTTGATGGCTTGAGGAAATATCTCCTGGTCGCAGCTGAGGAAGGGCATTTCACCCCGGACCCCAAAATTCCATTTACTGCGGAGGTGAATGAAAATTTGTTCAACTCCCTTAGAAGTGCATATTCAGATTTGTGCCTAAAGTAAGCTGTTGGGATGCACCGTGGTCCTACCAACCAGATTTCAATGGCTTGGGAAAGTGCACATATATTGATTGGGAAAGCTTGGGCAGGGAAACCACCTAATTGGGAGGAACCATATAAATATATCAGCACATAAAAATACATTCAGGTCCTTTTTAAAATCTGGGAAATCTGAATGCGGCAGTTATTATATATGGGACTAATGAATTGCAATGCCTCTTCAAACTGGGATGGTGTGGATATGGAAGAAATCCTGCACCATCCAAATATTAATATATCTTTTTATTTCTATTAATATTATATATATTATATCTATTATGGGATAAACTAATTATAAATTGGTGCAGGATTTCTTCATATCCAAAGTGACACTTCTTTAATTCAATGGGTCATATTCAGGTGCGTGTTGAAATGTTTCCCCTTAGATTCAGGACCAGCTATTTTCTAGGCACCTGCTGCCTCTTCCGCAGACCCCCAAAGACAAAATCAAAATCCAACTGTCTTGCACATGCAGTGATTGCCATTGCAGCTCTGTCATGTCTGGATGATCTTCTGCAAATGATAGCAGGAAACCCTTCATTGCCTGATTCCATTGGGCTGCCACAAGCAATGACTCACATTGTGGGTCGGAAACTTGTAGCCTATATGATCTAGGCCGGGCCTGTCCTGGACTGTGCCAGACTGGAACCCACTGACTGAAGTGTCATGAAGCTGAAGGTCTTGCCCAACAAAGGCAGCACATTGTGGGCTTGTGTTACACTTGCCCATGCACCATGCCAGCTGGAAGGTGTCAGTCATTCAGCGTGATTTCCCCATATATGGGGTAAGCGGTTTTTGGGCTAAATATATAATATATATTTATTATTAGCAAAGAATATTTCCCCAATTTACTCCTTGTAGCACAATGCCCTAAGATTACCCATTAAGAATAATCAAAATAAGGTATGTGGGACCCAAGGTGCATAAATGCAGCAAAGATTGGCCAAATTCAGGTGCCTGTTTGATTTTACAAACAGGATCCGTACAGCTGCTCAAAAATTAGGGGCTCCTGTGTATCTATGGTTCACATGCGATGTGACCAGCTCTACATGAAGAAAAAAAGGCCTCATATTGAACAATCTCCTCAGATTATGATTTTTTGATGTTACCTGACAATCGTGAAATTCGCGTGAAATAGCGTGAAAAGCCGTGATAGGTAAAAGTGCGGCGTGAAATTCGTGAAATTTGATCATAGCTGATTTTGGAGGATTTTGAGGTTCAAACCACATCTAGGTGTCAGGTTTGGCCCACCATGTCACCAAAGCGTGATCAAAGTGGTAAAGGTGCAACCCGGACCAAACCCGATTCTAGGTTGCAACTTCATGATGCCATGGGATTCACAATTTTAAAAACTAAATATATATTATGGGATCAGACTTTTTATATGTGATCTCTATATCTAAGGAACCGGTGCCTGAAGAACCCTTTGATGCCGAAAAGGAGCTTGCAGATGCCATGACTAGGATTGCATCTGCCTCGCAATCCAAAAGTACCTTGAATTTGTATTACCGTATATGTATATATAGAATTGGGATGTATATAATATATATATAATATTCTACATGCAAATAATTATGCATGTATAATTATAATTATATATATATATTTAGTCCCAAAAGTTGGCCCCTAAGGTTACTTGTACACTAGATGGATAATTGCTGCCAGCACCCAGGCAAACCACCAGCTCCTCCTGGACACCAATCGAAGCCTGGGAAGCGTGCAGTGGCCAGCCCAGCGGCATCCAAGTCAGGACCACCCCATGTTCCGGGAAACACACCAACAAAAAGCCCTGAGAAGAAAAAAGCCAAGATCGTAGAGGACCCCAAAGATTCAGTCAACAAGGAGGGTGACCAGGTATCATCCCCCAAGCAGTTGGACTCTACGTTTGACAGAGTGGTTGATGATGAAGATATTCATGGCCCTACCAGCAGTGTTCCCTGGCATTAATTACATTTGTCTAAATATTTGATTCAGATCCAACTTGCATTGTTATTGATCACAACTAGACTGATTGGCAATTGATGCCTGGATAAGGTTGCCTCAAAACGTCCTGCTTCACCCCAGAGTTACTTTATTGCAATGGCATGGGAATGGGGTACAATTTAAGTTTTAAACCTTTTAAACCAATCTTTGATCCATTAAGGCTCTGATCATCATGATGGAGAGTCGAAGCTTTTGACGGCCCGTACATTGGTGCTGGGTGAGACTCTTCCCGATGATGATCATGATGAGCCGATGGGTGTTCCCGGGAAGAAGGGTGGAGGTTTGGACCGTGCTACCACCATGACTGAGGATGATCGGGGTTCCCCAGAATCAGTTGCTTCTCAGACACCTACCCCTCAAGATGATCAGATTCTTCAGTGGGTCTGTGCTGAGACATGGATTGACAATGAAACCTTCCCATGTGAATTGGATGTCATGGTGCTGTCAACCCCTGGTACAGCACACATCCTTCAGGAACGTGAAAAGGGGTTGGACATTGGCCAGGCACTTGAACCATTGTTCAGGGATGGACTACGCCCGGCCAAGGATGGAAGTTTCGAGTTCTTTCAGGTGATGACATCTTGGTTGGGGGGCCTTTCCAAGAATCATGCCCATGATGATCTTACCCTAAAAGCAATTCAGGGATTTGAGGATGTGCTTGCATCAGCTACCAGTATCAAGGAACGAATTGGGGCAGCCAATGCAACCCTGAAAGCTGTGCAAGAGACCGCTGCAAAAACCAATCAGAAAATGATTGAAAACTATGGATCTGGCCCTGATGAACGTACCTATGTGGGGATGAGGCAGACTGCCTTAACCAAGTGGGTCACAAATCGTTCTAAAGACCTCCAGACCACCCTGGACACTGAGTGCTCCCGACACGGTGAGCTGGTCAAGGGCTTCCATGATCTTCTCTTCCACCTGTTGGAGAAGGCGACGCAGGACTATGAGGACAAGCTCCGTGCCAAGTTGAACGGGGGAGAAGAGGAACTATTTCATGAATTGGATGAAGAGTTGGGATTGGCTTTAGGGGAATCTCAGAAGCTGCCTGATGAGAGTCCTTCAAACAAGCCTGCAGAAGTTGATACGGAGAATCATACCAACAAGCCTGCAGAAGTTGATCATGAGAATCAAACCACCCCAAAGGTCGTACCCACAACGATGGCATTTGAGTCAATGAAAAGTATTCTTGAGGAAGCGATTGGCAAGTCAGGTGCACATGTTGATTCCCAGACCAAAGAGGCTTTGAACAAGAACCTTCACAAGGTCTTCTGTGATACCTTTGGAGCTACACAGCCTCCTTCGAATTCAAATGATGGTGGATCTCCTCCTCAAGATGAGGCACACTAGCTATTTCAATTCATGCTTATAGCTCTATATATATATATATATATATGTATATATATTATATATATGTACTATATATTATATATATATACCAGTACTGTTGATTGGCCAGATAAACCCCATTTAAATCATATGCTTTCATCACCCCACCCTGCCTGCCAGGTGCCAAAGGAGCCTTCGAAGGAGCCGAGCCCATCAGATTCCAGACCTGCACCGCTGGCACCGTTGGTGGCCGCTGCTGGAAATGAATTCAGAAGATTGGATACCAGCCAAATGGATCCGGAGGACAAGTCTTTCCAATATCATATGTTTAAAATGAGTTTTTCATGTACGTAATATGTATTCAAGTTTGTGTTGATATGACTATAGAGTTTGCCTATGCAGGATGAAGATTGGAAGAGTCATCCTGATGCTGTGGTTCAAGAAGATGGGTCTATCCTATTGAAACACAAGGGGAAGCTCGAGACCATTGCAGAGAGGGAAACACGAATCAAACATAACACCTATATGAAATTCTCGAGGACCTTTGACAGTCCCTTGGATTTATCATCATGTTACATATTTCTTTTCCCATATTTATTATATATATATATATATGATTAATGCTACCCCCATGGACTCTAGCTATACACAGCTATTGCAATGCTTAAACATAATCATATATTATGGGGTCTTTGTCTTACAACTTTGGGGGGACAATTCATTGCTGACGTATGCTCAGGTCCTACTTGCCCACAGGCAGTGCTTGCTGCAGGGGCTGGTAGAAAGCATAGTTTCTTTGGCTGCAAGATAGCATTATATAATTGACAAACAAAAATTCGTTTTTTTAAACAACTGTCACCTATTCCTTACCATTCTGCCATGACTAAGACCGGCCACTTCTGCAGCGCTTATATGAAGATTGGTTGCAGTCTGGTATGTCATGGGAGAACTCAAGCATTGTGATCAACCACCGCTCCCGCAATGCAAAGTCGAAACGTGGCAAGCATACCTACTTGACTTTCAGGCAGGTCAAGGAGAAGTTTGGACTTGCACAGGCAAAGTTCATCAGAGACAAAAAGTATGAGCTTGAGAACAACAGAGATCCCAATGACACCACCCCGGCATGGTGGGCCCCACACCCCGAGGTTCCCAATGACAAGGACCTGAGTTCTGAAATGTATATTATATAATAATATATATTTATTATAATAATATGTATGTATATGTCTCTCTCTCTCTATTATAGAGCTAGACATCCCCGATTATAGATATATATATATATAGTTCATTTACAGCATACAGGACTGGGAGCTCCTGCGCTGCTGGGATAGCTGTGAGTTGGTCGAGCTGGATGAGGAGGACAATGAGACTATTCACACACACAAGGCAAATCTTTCGGAAGACCAGACCAACATAGCCATGTTTCTTGTCCCCATCACTAGTTGCTAAAACAAGAATGCAAAATATCTTGAATTCAAGACTATGGAGTTGGGAAATCAGTACAACAATATGTTGTTTCATTTTGGTCCCAAGGTCGGAGCTTCTCTCCAAGAGGCCTAGCCTGGGGACCTTCCCGGCAAGCAGGGGCAAGTCCACGCCAGCACTTGATGCAGCACCATCCCAGCTACCACAGGCATCGGCACAAGGAGTTCCCCCGGCAGAGAAGGTGAAAAAACCCGTCACCAGCACAAAGAAGGCAGCCAGCAAAGTCTCATCCCTTTCCAGCAAGATCACCGATTGCAAGTGTGCATTTACCCAAGTGCAAAACTCCACTTTGGTGTGCCTTTGTGGCACTATGTGGCACTTAAAATCTAGGTACACTAATATATATATATATATATATTTTTAATATTTTATGCTACTCACCTATATTTGCAATTGATTATCTGACACCTGAACCACCGCCCCAGGTCCGACAGCATGAAGAAGGCCTACAATGAGGAGTTGGAGTCTTCCCGCATGGAGCTCGAGTCGGTGAAGACGGAGCTTGAAACCTGGTATGCCAACCGATATGAGGAAAGTCAGATCACTGGGCCAGTGAAGGATACCTTTGATAACCTCATGTCCCGAGCTGATGCCCAGATTTCCTCATATACGGGGATTGCCAAGACTATTCGAGGTTCTGTTGTTCTTTGACTAAATTTAGTGATGAAATCATGCATGCATATGTGATCATCAGGAATCAGTTATGGGGTGATAAGTTACCTGCTCTATGAGGGGTGGCATCAATCATGAGGTTCCGAAAGCGAAGGCCAAGCCCAAGGCGAAGAACTCTCAGCCCACTGAGAATGTACCTTCTGAACCTGCAACCTAGATTGCTAGATGTTGCTTGTGGGTGTTGATTCCACATTTTAGGATCTTTTGACACGTGCTTAGGACCTGCATGTGTTGATCCGTGGGCCACCCTTGGCATTAGCTTGCACCAGCTGGGGAACCCTTTTGAGATGTTTGAAAAATCTATCATTTTATTTTGTCGTAGTTCAAGATCTGTACAAGTTGTCTTCAAGATCACCTGGTGGGGGAAACCCAAAGCACATGTGCACAATCCGACATCATTGGCAAAAGGGGATTCAAAATGGCTGCTCTTGGCTGATGTGTGCCATGATTTTTGAAGCTGTCAATAACACACACACATACATATATATATATATATTATATATAAGAGTACACAAGGGACCCAACTCTGAAGCTATCCCCACGCAGGTGTTACTGCTCCATTGCAATCACCCTTGCAGCAGCACATATACCAATCTGTTGGGAATGGCGACCCTTGGATGCAGCCTAGACACCTGCAGCCACATCCATCCATCTTTGAAGAAAACCAGTAGTGTAGGTCTCAGACCACATCATACTATATTGTCCTTGGCATGGCCATGGCCAGGAACTGTCGTTTGAGCAGTCCCAGAAAATGATGAAGATGGTCAGCAAGGATGCTTTGCAAAGGTTGCTTTTGGGCTTGGGGGGTTGTGGTACCATGCATATGTATAGCTATAGGTGAACCACTGTTACCTAATCTGATTTTTTTCCTTGCTGGTGCAGGAAATGAAGTTCCATGGTGTAACCATGGCCGGACCATCAAAAGAGCTCAAACATGCTGGGTGCAAAGGACGCTGGAAAGGTAACATCCAACGTGATGCCTTCAGAAAAATTTCTGATGCTGTTCTTTGGCACATGAATTATTGTGTATATATATATATATGATATATATTATTGCTTGGGTAATACCAACTTCAGGGTATATATACGTATAAATATATAATATATTAATATATCTGTGTCCAACCCTATCTCAGGTACCTTTAGATGAGGTGGAGGTGCCACTTCGATCTGAGCGAGGACATGGTCCACCCTTGTACAAGCTACTTGGCTACATGTTAGCATGGAAGCTTTAAGTGTTGGTTAAGATATAAAACTGAAAGTGCTGTGACGATGCTGCAACACCTAGGAAACTTCCAGTAGTTCTACCACACAAACTTGTGCCGTGGATGCTGGAGAAGGAATGTTTTCCACTTGAGGCTATGGACAATGTAAAGGTGGAACAGTTCTGGAGACACATGTCAAGCCGAGTTTCCTGGGCCAAAGACTTTGTGTCAAAGTATGGGTACGGAGTCCAGCCAATGTACCTTTGGGGTGATGATGCTCAAGTCAATGAACGTGGAGAGAAAGTAATGACCATTGGGTTTGGTCACTGCTTGGATGATCGAAAGTCTTCAGTTGCAACAGTATGGCCTCTGTTCCTCTATAGATGTGATCCCTGGCCATAGTATGAGGTTTGTTTTAATTCTATTTACTTTTATTCTGGTCATGGATAAATAATGTAGTAATTTATATAAATCGAATTTGGACTGAGGAAGAGTCAGTGGGTTTCGAAACATTGCAAAGTTTCCTCAAACCGGTACCTTTGGTGGCATTAAATTTCAAAATTCATGGGGCAAATCGGTTTTATAACAGAACAGAGCATGCATGTCATCTTAGGTGGTGCTATCTCTGAACTCGTTGCTCCATGGGGTGCGCTTTGGCACAGGGTCCAAAAAGGGATTTATTCGTTGCTGTGTGATCCAATATCAAGGAGATTGGAAGTACCACAGGGAACTTTGGATGCTTTAAAACTTGCTTTGATCATGAATTGTGGTGTTAGTAGTGCATGATTTCAATGTCCCATGAACACTACACCAAATAGCTAAGGAATGCTTCAATCTGAAGGCTTGGTACAATGCTTCTTCGATATGTCATCTGTGCTTTATGGAAAAAAATGATTTTGCTCAAGTTCCCAATGAATTGGGAGCACACCTCCGACGGTCTACTGACAATTTCATTCAAGAGGCCTGCCACAAGGGTGAGAAATGTTTCTTGGTACCAGTTAAAGTTGGATGTTTGGTCTTAGTCTTAGTCCCTTAATTTTATCTGACCACTCTTGCTCTTCCAAACCAAGGTGCATTGACTTAGCACATCCCGTTCCATCCATCCCAGGTTCGCTACTGCACAATGCATAGCTTAAACTTGGGTTATGTCCTATGGTCTGCAGGTTCTTGCTTGGTGATGCTTTGCAAGCTTGGTGTTTGGGGTGAAGATGATGTGACTACAAATGAAAAACTCAAACGGGCTTGGCTGAAATTTATCCAATGGGCAAAAGCAAAGAAGATTCAGCCCCTTGACTTGTGGATCCTATAATTACTATTTTTGTTTAATTTCAAACTTATACTGTTTTAACAGTTAAACAAACATGTTGATGTTGGGTTTATCCAGTCCACTGTACTGTTAGCTGAGGCATTCCCAGCCGAAATTCAATGTCAATTCTGCTCAATCACCGTACCCAGAGCTACATGCGAAAGCTTATAATGTATCTTGATCTATTTATTATCCATCCAAGTATATACGTGGTTCAGTTTTGTTGTTGATTTTTTGTTGTTACTTCAACACCCTATACCATCTAATAAGTACTGCCACCTTGAGGCAAGAGTGGTCACAGCGTGGCTGAGCGATGTGACCTCTGCATTGGCCCAATCCAACAATTTCCCTGAAGATGGTGCCAGGGATGTCAAGCTAATGGCTGTGGTTATGTTTCTTGATCTGGTCGAATGGTGACACATGTAATATGTGCATGCATCCTGTTTGCAGCATGTATTCCTGTTTTCTATATATATATATATGTTGTGCCATCTAAGGTACAACCTGGGTGAATGGTTCAGTGAATCAGAGACACATGGGAGGTATCTGACTTCCGACGTTGCACAGCACATGATGACGTTGGCTGACTCATGGCTTAATGTACATGTGGTTTCCCATTTTCCCAGAATTAGAAACCTCATGAGTTTATTGCTACTTGGAAACCAAGGATAGAAGTATCCATGCATACCTGCAACTGGGATTAATCTATGCAACATCTACTGAATTCCTCTTCCCTGCCCGTCCAAAGGTGCATGTATCTTTGTTGCATTTATATCAGCTATTTAGTGCTACTAGTACTGCATATGTTTATGATGACGTGTATACATGTGTTCATGATGTTTTCCACAGGCTTGGCAGGAGGTTGCCTTTCAGCAGGTGGTGGACGGAACCTTACCTGCACATATATATATATATATATATGGACAGTATTTCCCTGCATATGCATATGTATTAGGTACATGCAACAACTGTGTACATCACTTACAACTTGATCTAAGGTGTGAACTGTCGGACATTCCACTGTTTTCGGCAGGAGGATTGGGTAGGCCATGTGAAAAGTTCCTAGCCTGCATCTCACTGTGTTTTTCCGTGTGTTGTGCTTAAGTGTAAGCCTCTTCCCCTCCATGATACTAGCATGGAGGGAAAGAGGAATATATTAATGTATAATAATATATGGTCTACATGCTCTTTCACTGAGGACTGATCCGAAAGATGAATGCGATGAACATGGAGTACAATGTGCTGCGCAAAATGTACTTGAAATTACGTTTTTCCCCTGATGATGCTGAAGATAGTGACAGCAGCGTCAGTGATTTGTCTTGATATATGTGATACACATATATGCAAATAGAAATTCACTCACCATGTCATATGGTGTGCTACAAGTGCATCAAAGATGTGGTCTGAATGGACATGTGCGCATGGAGAAAATGCTGTCCAAGGCAGGATCTTGCTCACAGGGTACTTGGAATGAGAAACCCCAAGAATCACGTACTTGGATGGTTAGGGAATGGAATTCTGTCGACCGCACGTGCACGAAAAACACTTGAAACCCCATTTACAATGCGGAACCGATCCGACCATGATCCGAGAATGATCCGACCACACACGAAACCGTCTCGCACCCGTCGCACCGCAGAGGTAGATCATCGAGGTTCGGGGACGGACTTTGTATAGAAAAACATAGGGTTTCGTGCATCTGCTATCTCTCAAAAACGCATTTCGTGCGAGACTTCCTTCAAAACTCC
>Ga0126342_10009906_pt1 | contig 17056 bp, 14 predicted proteins | sample Cyp1metagenome_FD_92528 | JGI IMG/M metagenome (GOLD analysis project Ga0126342, IMG submission 92528) | Coral microbial communities from Lord Howe Island, Old Settlement Bay, Australia - Cyphastrea 1 metagenome | ecosystem: Host-associated > Invertebrates > Cnidaria > Coral ... | reverse complement strand
TGTATATATATATATATATACAGTATATACATATGTATATATATAGATATGTATATATATATATGTATTTATATATATATATATATATATATATATGTGTATATATGTGTATATGTATATATATATGTATTATATATGTGTGTGTGTGCGATCCCGTGTACCTATCTATGGTTCGCTGTTGTTGTACTCAAAAGTACTAAATACAAGCGGCCTGTCTCCACCCGTTCAGAACATGTTTCTAGGAAAGCCAGTCTCATCGTTCAACATCTTGTGGTTGATCATCATTTTTCATTCAGACAGTTCTTTGCGGTGTTATGTCCCTATTTTTGATGGATCATTCACCGTTGTTCACCATTCTTCACCATTCTTCACCAGGTTTGATGGTTAAATCCATTCAAATCCCGATTTTCCCCTCATGGCCCAAGGGGCCAATTGGAGCTTCATCCGCTATGGCAGGCGGCCCATCGAAAGAGAAGGCCCCTATTCATGCTGCGATTTGGGAAACAGAACATGTGAGGGGTTCCATAATGGATGGTTTATAAAGGAAAATCTGACTAAAATGATCTAAAATGGATGATTGGGGGGTATCCTTATTTTAGGAAACCTCAAGGTTTCATGTGCCTTGACCAGAACATTTTGGAGTTCTATAATCCAGCAAACAACCATAGGAGTTAAGAAATGCGGGAGTCGCCTGAAAGCTTCGCATGAAACACGACCAACACCAGAGGCATCATCAAACATCTGTGCTTAGGGCAAACAAAAAGATACCCGTACGCTCCGGCATTCAAACATAGCAATATGATAAAATAATCTGTGTAAATGTCTCTCTCAAACATCAAGAGAGTTCATTCGATTTGTTCAGAGGCTACGCCCCACTCATCTATCTAAATCCCCATTGGCGGCCATTTAAAGAAATCTCGAAAAACATCCATGGTTTCGCATTCATGGCCATTCAGAGGCTATCTGTACCCTCCAATAGTCAAACATGGTTTGCTGGAAAATCCCCCATTCATTTCGTTGATTTTCCCAGCTTTGAACTTTAAACTTCCATTTATAGGGATTGTCAATTGCCATGTTTGATGCATGACCCATATTCCCTCAAATGTTCATTCATATCCGACAAGTATCAACTATTATATGCCATTATCATATCCTATCTGGGAAAATAATCATATTTCACTAACCTGAATTGTTGCAGCCACAAAAGGGGATGATTTCCCTAACATAACCATGATTCCAGGGTTCGGGAGAACAGGGTTCAGCCTCGGCCACGGAAGACCAGACGCTTCACCAACTGCTGTGGCTGCCGCTCGGAAGTTTTTTCCACCTGCGATCCAGGTAGAGAACCAACAGAATTTGAGAATCCACTGGGATATTGGGAAGATATCTGGGGATATAACCAATAAATACCAATAACCCATGGAAAACATCAGGATTTGAGCAAGTTGATTTGAGATCGCTGTGGAAAACCGATGCTTTTCTGAGGATTTGGTGATCTATGAATGCTGGATCTGCCATAGTTATTGATGTTTACTTACAGAGTATAAACAGTAGGTTAAGTTGGATAATCCCTTCCCCCTGATACTAAACCCCAGCCCCCAATTAATAAACACCTTAGGTAGTTTTTATTACTAGGGGCTATTTATTATTAGGGTGCGAAGCTTCCCCCTAATACTAAATTTAAAACCCTAACATTAATGTGTTTTTTCTATTTAAAATTGATTAGATTTCCTTTTAAACTCTAATTAAATATTGCCAAAAATTGGATTTCGAAGCTTCCCCCTAATACTAAATTGAAAACCCTAACATTAAAAAAACTATTTTTTCTATTTAAAATCGATTAGATTTCCTTTTAAAATCTAACTATATAAAATATTGCAAAAAAATTGGATATCAAAGCTTTCCCCTAATATTAAATTAAAACATTAATACAAAATACTTTTGTGTTCGACCTTAAAAGACGGACCCTAATAAAAAAACACCCCGGGGTTGACTAGTTTTATTAGGGGGTGAAACCATGAAATGGTAGCTTCATCTTTAAATTGTTTTCTAAAGGGGATCAATCAAAAATCAAATTGGCCAACCTGAAATTTTCCAAAATTGGAGACGGACCCTACAATGTGGGGCCCCCAGTTATAAGTTTGTTTATAAACCCCATTAACTATAGTTATAAGTACCATAAATCATAGATATTGGAGTTATAAACCAACTTACTATCTTGGGGGCCCCACATTGTAGCTTTTATTATTTGGGGTGGGTAGTATATAATAGGGGGAAGGGATTGATCCAATAAATCTATCCAAGATTGGGAGAAAAAACCTCGCTACCCAGGGCGTTCCTTTAAAACCAATTCCACCAAAAGTTCCCAAAAAACTCAGTTACCCGTGAAGTTACTTGAAACCCCAAGTCCCCCAGAAGTTCCACAACACATCAGTTACCCTGTGAAGTTAGTTTAACACCCCAAGCCCCCCAAAAGTTCCCAAAAAACTCAGTTACCCATGAAGTTACTTGAACCAATTCACCAAAGAAAGTCACCCCAAAAAATCAGTTACCCCGTGAAGTTACTTAAAACCCCAAGTCCCCCAAAAGTTCCCAAACAAATCAGTTACAACGTGAAGTTGCTTAACACCAATTCCCGCAACTGATTTGCAAGATGTTTGGGGGGAATTGGTTTAAAGTAGCTTCCCGAGTAACTGATTTTGGGGGAACTTTTGCGGGAATCGGTTTTAAGTAACTTCACGGGGTAACTGATTCTCGGGGGAACTTTTGGGGAAAATGGTTTTAAGTGGGAACTTTTGGGGGAATTGGTTTTAAGTAACTTCACGGGGTACCTGATTTTTAAGGAACTTTTGAGGGAATTGGTGTTAAGTAACTTCATGGCGTAACCGATTTTTCGGGAACTGTTGGAAGAATTGTTTTAAAGCAACTTCAGGGCGTGATTTTTTTAATGGAGCGAATTTCTGAAGGCATTTGCTTTGAGCAACTTCACGGGGTACCTGATTTTCTGGAACTTTTTGGGGAATTGGTTCTCGGTAACTTCACGGGCCTCAAAAGATCCACCAAAAATCAGTTTTCCCGTGAAGGTACTTAAAACCCATTCCCCCATGAGTTGGAAATCTTACCAACCAAGATCTGGGTCTGTGGGTTTTTATAGGTCGGAATCTTGGGGGGCCAGATATCAAGCACCAAGAAAATTGGGATCCATGGGATGTTGAGGTGCTTCTCGAAATCGCCCTCTTTCTAGGCCTACAGAAATAAACTCAGGATGACTCAGATCATTTGGGTTGAGGTTTCACCCATAAATGTTTGGAGGGAGGAGATTGCACTGCCACTGGCTCCTCTGAAAATGACTAGAGACTCACCTGCTAGCTGCTAGAGGTTGTTCTGTGATCAACCGTGTCTTCCATCATTTTGTTGTGACAAAATGTTCAGGGCGCCAGGATGCGTGAAGTGGGGGAGCCATAACCAAGATGGCAAAAGACAGCCATTCATCCATTTGAAGCGCCCAAATCTCTGAATTGGTTTTATTCTCATGATTGGTTATGAATGATTATTATAGTTGGTCGTTCCCATGATTGGTTAATTCATACCATTCCCACGAAAGCCATTCAGTTGGTTATAATCCCATGATTGGTAGGGACGGATATACGTTTAGAGGATATGTCCTGGCTGTTGTAGTTGGCAATGCGTTCCGAGAAGTGCTGGCATGTTGTCTACAGCCCCACCTATGAGGAGTGTAATTTCCCATGTACTATACATCATATAATAACATATAATATAATTCGATCTAGTTCGCAAGTCTCTCTTGTGTATGTTTGCTTAGAAATTGGATGGCCATCCCACTTGAGAATTTTCCAGGTTTGGTTTGACAATGGTTGCAACCATGGTAATCCTAGAACCCGACACTCAAATTCCAACGAGCCCCAGCCCCCAAGCGCCTCTCTTATGCTCTTCAGGGCGAGTTGTTCACGGCTACTTATCACCTGGCCATGGGCTTCGAAGATTGCAGCAACCCCCAAAGAGATATATAAAAGCACACTCTCACTGGAACAATGATATGCACTTTTTCTTTAGGAAATTCCACCAACAGATTTAAAACAATAGTGTATAAACATGTAAAAACCAGTGACTTAAATTTAAAAAAAAAGTTCTAAAACCCTTTTGGGATCACCATGAAGCTTCCCCTCCACCAAGCTGCCGCAAAGTCCACATCCAGCGTGCCGCTGTTGGAGGTCACCCAGGAAGGGAGCAGCCGCGCGGAGCAGTCGCTCAAACGCACAGTCACTTTGGCCCGCTCCTGGCATCGCCCCATACGCTGCCCCACTTCAGTAAATGGTGAGAAAAAACCAGCAAAAATGGGATTTAATCATATTTAATCAAGAAATATGGGGATCTATACTTGATTTATGTTAGCGCAGTTGGTTTATCACTCCAATTTCACGTGGGTTTATGATACATATATCGAACCAGCTCATGGGGGTTATCAACCAACAAACATAACTCGGGGAGCACCACCTTGTATATTCTGGGGGTATCATCGGACATAACTAACCAACTATAATGGGGATTAAACTGGGGATATGTACTTGTATATATACTACTGGGGACATGGAGTTTCAGATCCATTATGGTGTGTTGGATAGATATGGACCATTACACCATTTCATGCAATTGAATATGATAAAATCGCATGAAATTCCGGAAAAAAAATGTGCACATGCCATATGTTGGATATATCATATGCTAAGGGAGAAATTGTCAAATGAGTTGCACCATATCTAACCATAACCAAACTGCCCTGGGATGCAACGTGTTCATCCAAGAGCTTGGTCAATCAGTTTTGATGTCCATTTCTGGTCCCAGAAACTCAGAAAGATCACCAGGTCTTGTTGGTTGCCAAATGCCTGGTTGGTTCAATGCCAAATGCCTGGGAATCAAACTTTGCTGGAAAATTCCCCATTTCTATCCATTTCTTCTTTTTTTCGATGCGTTTCCATTCAAACGCCCATTTAGTTCGGGATTTCCCAGCGCCCCATCCCTGCCCCCCCGGCGCGCACCGGGACAAGCTCGTTGGAACCTCAGCAACGATGTGACAGTTCATGGCGAATTTATCTTAGATACAAGCGACCCTGCAATTCTTTAAAGCAGGTAAGTAGATATCCCCATTTATACATAGCAAAAGATTAAAGTACAAATCATGTTGCTAAAGCTGCTAAGTGTCCATCAAAGATCGACCCAGAGTTCTGTAGAGTTCGTATTTCCGCCCAGCAGTTTGGCTGTTGGATTCAGAGAAATTCTGGGCTGGGTTTTGGTTTTTTGACACACTTGGACCGCTTGAAGAAGCCTTCATGAGTGGTTGTGGTTATTTCAGCCTTGGTAGTGAAGATTGCACACGTAGAAACCAGGAAGAAAGTATTTGGAAATGCTCACTCAAGATTTCAAGTAGTCACAGGATTTCAAGTAGTCAAAATCCAACAGTGCTGCCCACCTCTCCCCTGCTATCTGGGCACCATGTGCATACCAGCAGTCTTCGTATTCACAAGTGCCGTTGCGGGCAAAGCGAGGGCCTCTGGAGTTGATGTGGCTTTCTGGAGTACATCAGCTACAGTGGAGTAAAAAGCGCCATGCCCGGTATCCAGAAAAATCATGACTTACAGGTCACGAAGAGGTCACTAAGAGGTCACTTACAGCTGGTGTGATCCGGTGTTTCCGGTTGAATCCGTGGCGATCCCCATGGAGAAGTCCCACGTCAATGCTCAACCCCCGCCTAAAAGGGCCTGGATTCTCCCCTTTTGCTAGTCCAAGCATATCCCATCTTCAAATCTGTTCAAGATATGTTCATGAAGATCTTTACATACCTTTGGGTGGACAAACGAAACATAAATATGGGTGTCTGAAAATAGGGTATCCGCCCGATTATGGCCATAGCTATTCAGGAAAAGGCTTTCTATCCAAACAAGTGGGCAATTTTCAGAAAAGTGGATTCGTTCACGAAATGTTCAGCTACAGTACCCCCAACAAAATATACAAAATCCCCATACAAAAATCTTGATGCTGAAATCATGTCAAATCCACCATTTGGGTGTGTCTGAAAATAGGATACCCCATTCCATCCCCAGATTTATCATCATCTTCCCTATGAAATAGCCCTAAATTATGGGTACCCTCTGGTAGACTGACAGTAGTTCGATATGGAAAATCACCATTTTTAATGGCTAAATCATCTATATATTTCTCTTTGATCATATTCCATTGCTATGAATCATCTATGGGGTTTTAAATGGGAAAATAATCTACAAATAGGGTATGTTCTATTTCTACGATTACCAGAGGGTAGACCTATTAATCATCATTTACCTATTAATCATTTTACCAATTAATCATAGTTCCCCATGTAATCATCCTTGGCCCATAAATTGTGGCTAGACCTCATTTTCAGACCCCTTTCCTTGCCACGTCGCAGAGTTCTGTCTTTCGCCTCATCTGGCGCGTGATGTCAACATTCTTCACCGCCCCGCAGCACATCCACAGGCGGCCCCGGTCCCGGTCCGAGCGCCACAGAAGGGCCAGGTGACCTACCTTCCACGCTTCGATACGCTTCGATACGCCGGGGGGCCGAAGTGTGGAGCCAGGAAAATTGGGAATTGAACCATCGAAATTCGGGACCAATGGGAGTTAACCATGAGAAACAGGGATATATATATATATATGCGGTATTTAAGCATCAACAATTGTTGTTTTTTTTGCCGATAAAAAGAGAGATTCAGCCAATGGATCATGATCCACTGGATATGTTGGCGTGTCTGAAAATGGGGACACTTATGAGAAACCAATGGATTGTGGAGTTGTCCCATGATTTTCAGAAGCCAAAAGGCGTGCGTCGCGTTATCAACCTATCCATGTTGCATCGCTTTTTCACCATACCCTCTGTGTGGAAACCAGTTTTGGTGTATCCAAAAGAATGGCATCTTATGTTATATGATTTTTTGGACCATGCACATGTTGGGATGAACGGGGCCATCTGACCGATACCTATTGTTTGGTTTCGGCGTGTGTTGGTTTCACCCCGATCTCTGCTGTTTCATTACTGATTCATTACCAACGTTGTTACTTTGATGCAAATCCTCCGGCAACCAAAGCAACGGATGCTGCGGGTACTCCTCATTCCTAGATGAGTTTCCCATGAAATGTTCCCATTTCCCCGGGACATCAAGTTTTCCCCATCACACCTGGCCTGCAGCTTGGTCAGGCCCCGCAGGCCGCGGTAGCTGCTGGGGACCGTGACATAAACTTCATATCCTTCGGATCTATTGCCTTGCAATGTGGCGCCACTAGCAGTACCCAATGGATGATTTTTCAAATCCCCAAATTCTGGGCTTACTGAGCTGAAATCCCACATGGCTTTTGAATGGCTTTTCACCCCATTTCTCCGTGGAAAAGTGCGGAAGATCCCCAGAGGAAGGCTAAATGTTCCCAGTTGTAACGCTTGCGGGGCCACCTTTGTGTCTCACAAGTGGGTGTTCAATCCATGTTTTTGAAAGATATTATCCTGAAAGCTAGGATTCATGGGTGATGAGTTGCTGAAGAACAAAAAATTGGATAAATGTTTAAACAAATAAACAAATGAAAACGGAGGGTTAAGAGTCTGAAAAGTTGCGACACAGATTTCAATGTTGACATCAGGAGTCACCCTCAGCACCCCTTCCCGCTGCCTACAAAGCAAAAATTATTCTCGAGTTCCTCATATGAGGCCGTCATATGATAAGGAGCCTGGCAGGAGAAACACTGGGAGAAGCACCATCCCCACCATGAAGAGATCTTGATTTTCATGATGTTCTCATCTCTTTTTATGCCACGTTTTTTCTCCAAAACTCATCCAATGGGTTCATGAGCCAAGTAGATCTTGGAGAGTCCGCAGCAGATCAGAAGATGCATGCGTCATATTTGCCATGGTCAAAATAGGATATATGTCATATGTCGTATGTCATCCATCCCAGAAGGGGAATCCTGTAACCAATCGGGTTTGATATATCTCGATTCATGGATTGATGACCATCCCCTACATAACCAAATCAACCGAGTTTTGACCATTTAACGTACGGGTCTGAGAAGGAGGGATTTACCCCCAATATATGATCATTAACTAATAGGGAACATGTTGTTCAAAAACATCACAGGTTGTCTTGTTTTTGTCTCCCTAAAATTTCAGACAGCCACAAATGGCAATGTCATGTGTCATATGTTTGACGCTTGCAACCCAAAATTGATGGCTAATACAGGCTTTTAAACATGCCAATACACCCATGAGTGGCCTAAGATGCCCATTCCATACCAAATATCGTCTGCTTATAGCTTGCCATGATCTCCCAATGCCCAGTCCCCATGGTTGGCTCAATGGTACCAGATCCCAAAAAACCAAAATCCCACGTTGCCTTTGCCCTCATCTGGGGCATCAGAGCTGCTGCACACATCTGCGCTTGGCGCACCTCGCCAAGTCCGGTCGTGGCAGGACCCACAACGCCAAGGATGCCCCCTCCGTTGGTAAAAAGAGCCCACCAACTCGTGGTTGTTTTGAACTCGGGTGAAAACCCACCAACTCACAAAGATGGAAGTTCCCCTGATTCATGGACCGCCAACTCATGGGATAAGATTGAATAAAAACTCAGGCCTGCTGCCAGGTGGATCCCCACAAGCCCCCCGCGCGGTGCATCTCGCGGGCTTTGCGCAGGTCAGGCACCGGCCCAAAGACTTCCTTGAAAGCTGACGGAAAAACCAGCAAACAGATGGGAATAAACTGGTCATCTGGATATGAATTGGGATATAATGGCTTTATGTGGACATGTTTTACCAACCATAACTGGGGACATTCTATAGCAGCGCCAGGCAGTTTGTGCTTGGATGGTTTGGGACGGGATCCTGAACCGTGAACAATGTAGATATTGACTTTCTTGAGTCCAATATTGATTTTTATTCATGGCGAACCCACTGGTTTTGGAGTACCCACTGTGCATCGGTCAAATATTGGGACCCACCGACTGGCCCACAACCTTCGTTTTCTTTGAGCTTTGACCATCCCATTTTCAGCGTACATTTAATAACTTGGCCCATCCCCGTGGTTCGGATCGGAAGCCATCCGCCCCTTCACACCGAAAGACAGGATGTTGGCGCGGGAGCACGGCATGCCGAAATTTCCGCCTTAGCATGACCAATGGAGCAAGTCCCCAGAGGGGGGATTGGGTCATGAGCAGAACCCAAGAAAAGGGCATCCATCCAAGTTGCAATGGGAAAGGCGCCCTTTTCAAAGCTGTTTTTGAGGCATCTCCCGCTCCAAAAGGCTCCCCCGACATGGAGTCGTCTCAAAATCTGCAACCCCGAAATTCGCATGATTTATCATGTGTCCCATGAAAATCACCATATAGATTGAAGGAAAAATGTTTGCCTTCGTAAGGACAACCCCAGAAAAATGGACGCTTAATCTCTTAACTAATATCCCTATGGAATCCCCAAATTTTCCCATGGTTCAATGGCCATAAAACCCGTCCTGATCTCTTGTTGCAGGCTACGATCCGTCGCGGAAGTCCAAGAATAGCGCGGAAGCGCAGAGGCGATACAAGGAGACCTAAGATATGGAGGATCATGAAGATTTATGGGATGATACATGGGGATATTAGCCACCATTTTAAAACACATCAATGAGAAAAAACCTGGAATTTGTATGGGAAACTCTACCAGATATGTATGGTTTTTGCTAGCAATGTCAATGGGAGCGGCTAGAGCTGGAATAAACTAACTTAAAACCAGGGGAGAGCCAATCCAAAGGGCCTTGACCCACCAAACATGTTCAAACTATATCAAACTATGGACATATGGGGATCATCAACCAGCAAACATGGGGATATTCACCATCAATGATGGGTGTTCTGCAAACAAAAAATCCGGCAATAAGCAACCAAGATTGCGATACAACCAAGACTCATGTTGATAGTTCGTTACTGTGGATGTCTGCAACCCATAGTTCAATAGAATAATCTGAGGGCTCTTGAAGAAGTCGCACGGATGCCCGAAGTCAGAGTTGCGTCCAGATGGAGAGGATCACCTACTTATTGACCCAAGTAATGTGGTGAATCCAAGAGAAAACCATTCACGATTCTACCAGAAATGGGTGGGCTTGAAACCGTCCCTGTTGGAGGTCTGTCATGAAAATTGAGGATGTCATTGGGATTTTCAAATTGCATGGAAATGGATGCTGGAACTCTCAGTAACCAGCATGGATTGATGGGTCACTGGGTCACAGAGTCAATTTGCATCCCATGAACGAAGATCTTTTCAGCATCATCGTCAATGGTGTGTTGATTCAACAGCCAAAGGGGATCCGGAAGAGGTTCTCGTGGTCGCCAAAAGTCGGAAAATGTTTGTGGGATATGATGACCCATTAATCGGTAACTTCCGGTGAATGGCAGGAAACCCTAGCAGTCCCACAAGTCGGGATGCAGAGGGTTTGGAGTCGGTCAACAGACAATGAAGTCACCGAGAGAAAGATCAATCATCTAGACCACAGGAACGACCAAGAACAAATGTCTCACATGTAAATTTGGACTTGCTTGGGAACCCCCCAAAAAATAAGGCATTACACCGGCAAGAGACCCCAAACATTGGGGGGGTAGGAAGTCAATGTACCAGATATTACAAGTCCTTGTGGAAAGCTCTTGTGGAGATCCTCGTGAAATGCCGTCAGAGGCCTTTGCAGGATCTTGTTCAGGTCCCTGAGAAGCTCTTGACGAGGTCTTGGTGAAATCCTCTAGGTGTCCTTACAAGCTCTCGTAGAGGTCCTGGTGACTTGCGGAGATCCGATTGAAATCCTCCTCAGGAGGTCCTTGCATGAAGCTCTTGCAGATCCTCTGCGTTGGTGCTTGTATTAAAGTTTTTCTGGGATGCCCGTGGGAAGTTCTTCTATGAAGATCTCGTGAGCTCCTGTTCCATAGCTCCTTAAAGGACCTCCTGCTGCTGCTGGAGCGGATCGTACAAGACCTGGATACAAGAACCTCCCAAGAGCCTCCACAAGAGCTTTGAGACAAGGACCTCTTAGAAAGGATCGCACCAGGATGTCTACAAGATCTTCTGTAAAAAGGACCTGAACAGGGACTCTTAGACAGGAATCTAGCAGGATCTCCACAAGAGCCCGTTCATGTGAGAATTTACCGTCAAAATGCCGCACACCAAGAGCTGAGAACCCCGCAGCGCACACTTTGTGCGAGCCTGCACTGTCGAAATGCATATGGACATGTCAGAAGAGCAGTGTTTTGCGAGAATTTACAAGAAAAATGCCGCACCCCAAGAACGGGGCCCCCGTTTTGCTGCGCAGATCATATGCACATGGACATCTCACAAGAGCAATTGCATGCGAGAATTTACAGGAAAAAAAAAACGGGGCCCAAGATCGGGACAACCCCGGTACCCAGATTGTGTGCGAGCCTAGAGCAATTTTATGCGAGAATTTACAGGAAAAATGCCAGTGAGCAGAGAGCGTACCCTGATCTAACCCCGGCCTTAACCCTTACCGTCAGAACCCCTCAGTGTGGACACACTGTTTAGGGAAAGTTCCCCCCCAGATTCACCCGAACTGCTGGATTTCCCTCAAAATAGATGGTTTTCTGACAAAAAAATTGCCTTAAAAACCAGCAAAAGCATTTTGAACTGTGCTCATAGTTTAGTGAAAATACATTCCCAAGCATATTCAAGTTGGTGATACATCCCCATTATATCCCCATTCATTGGATGCTGACTTGTGGCCGATAAAAAAACTAGGGCCGAGACACAGGGCTTGACTGGTCCAAGCCCAGCTGTACCTGCATTTTGCTGTGAAAAGGCCGAAGCTCGAGCTGCTTGGCATCCTCCACTCGCGTCACAATGGCCTGGTGATCGATTTTGAGACGAACCCGCACAACCCTGGCTTCTGGTTGAATTTCACTAAATCATACATATTATGAATAAACACACATATATATATATATATACGTATGTGTACATGATGTATGTATATATATATATACTGTGTATATATATATATGTACGTATGTATGTCTGTATGTGTGTGTGTGCGCGTGTGTCTGTGTATCTGTGTGTGTTTGTGTATGTGTATATGTAGATGTATGTGTACATGTATGCGTATATCTATGTGCACATGTATGTGTATATCTATGTGTAGATGTATGTGTACACGTATGTGTATATCTATGTGTACATCTATGTGTATATCTATGTGTATATGTATATGTATATGTATATCTATGTGTATATCTATGTGTATATCTATGTGTATATGTATGTGTATATCTATGTGTATATCTATGTGTATATGTATGTGTATATGTATGTGTATATCTATGTGTATATCTATGTGTATATGTATATGTATATCTATGTGTATATCTATGTGTATATCTATGTGTATATGTATGTGTATATCTATGTGTATATCTATGTGTATATGTATGTGTATATCGATGTGTATATCGATGTGTATATCTATATGTATATGTATGTGTATATCTATGTGTATATGTATGTGTATATGTATGTATGTATGTACGTATGTATGTATGTCTGTGTATGTATGTATGTATGTATGTATGTATGTATGTATGTATGTTATGGAGAGTATTCCATTCTTCATTGGTGACACCAAATTCGACTTTCCAGTCCGTCTCAGCTGTCTTGGCGACCTTCTTCTCTTCGATGATGGGCCGCACTTGCAGATCATGACTGGACAGGAGCTGCAAGGGTAGCACCATATGGGTGCGGTGGAAGCCTGCGATGTCCTAAGTGAACTCAGCAGGACCTGGAAACTGAGCAACATCTAGCTATGAAAACGGCGGAAAAACTCTTCAAAAGTGCAATTTATTGGGGAAAATGATGAAAAACCATGGTTTTTGTTAGGGGTACATAGACAGACCCATCTCATAACCATAATCATGGTCTATAAAGAGTAAATCACCCTCCAAAATAGTTAGGAATGACTATGAATAACTCTTCTACTTTGGGTGTTTTTCATTTTGAACAAGCCGAGGAATTGAGGACTCTTCACAATCCACAAAAAGAAAACACCAGACTCTATATATATATATAATGTGAGTTTCACTGTTTCAAGCGTCATAGATTCCGGCTTATGCACAAAACCTATTCTCTGGGGGAAAACACCCCTCAGCTTGCAGAGTCACTGGCGGTGAAATCTACAGTTGTTAAATGTCATTCTGCCAATCACAACCATATATATATATAACAATTCGATTTTGCCGTTAAACCTATTCACATCTCTGGTGGCAGATACTCTTCAACCCCTCCCTCGCCCCCACCCTTTCTTCAAGCTGCCGGACAAGCCAGGTGCAACGTACCCTGATCGATACGACTCACCACACATTCCATCCTCAGGTGAGGGACATGTTTCATCCTCAAACTGGGGTCGTCCTGGAAAAAACTTGTGCCAACCAGGCTTCTCAACTACCAACTACGATGCATATCCAAGTACCCGCATGAATCCCTAGACTGACCAGACTTGGAAGTTTCATCCGCAGCTTGCAGCTGGGCCTTTTGAGGAATTGCAAATTCATGGGTCCCTTGACCTGCAAAGGTATACTTACCATTTGGATGTTCCCTGAACTATAATCCATCCTTAAGTGGGTTTGTTCAAAAAAATGTCACTAAACCACAGTGAGATAATGAAGATAATCCCCCGGAGGGATATCCTCTTTTTAAACAAACCCAATGTGCCAAGCGGATTCCGTAAGACCCCAAACACACCAACAAATGCACAAGTACTGGGTTTGAAAATACAAACCCGCCGAATGGATGTTGGGCAATTTCCGCACATTAAAAAAAAAAAAACATCAAAGTTGGGGACTGGGGATACTGAATATATAGTTTTGGGGGCCCAAAATGATCCAGACATCTGCACGACATCCCGTTCCCCGGCATCACCAAGGCTCTGCTTTTCAGACTGCTGCAGTTCCCCGCAGAAGGAGAGGAAGGCGAAACGTGAACCTAACTGGCCGCAGGTCCCTGAAAGTTACCGAATTCCAGAGGGGCTAACCTCAAGCAACATCATTGCCACTATGTACCCCGGCGTAGTAGGTCTAGCCCATTCAAAACATTTGTCAGAACGGGTGCCGTATATGGCTGCGGTCCATCCTGCTGGCTTCATCACCAAGTCACTAGTTTGCTTGGCCAGCAAGGACATTTCCTTGACATGCAGCTGACAAGGAACACAAAAAACATGCGAGTCACTCAGCACTTGTTGTGCGGTGGTTTTGGGTGGCTTGGAATGCTGGGGGTACGCTACAGTGACTGTTTGCCAGCTCCCCAACCATACCTAACAGGAAAGGGAGAGTCCATCTAGGTTATACCCCATTCCTCCCAAAATCGTCTAAAATCCCAGTTGCCAAAGAAACAAATGTGTGATTCACCACCCAGCACGCCAACCACCATGATGTATTGGGTGAGCCCTAAAAAGCTGCTAGATACCCTCCAGTATTCCACCCCGGCAATGGAAAATCTCAATCTCATTTTATGCTTTACTAGACTATTTCCAAAAGGGAGAAAGAAGCAGTCCCAGTCAGCCAAATGGGTGTGACTGAAAATACCCTTCAAACAGCCATTGGAATCATGTTTAATAGCAAGACGTATGATTGATCAGTGGATGTTCAAGCGGTTTTCCGAATTCTCCTCAGGTCCCAAGGTCCCAAACTTTAAAAAAAACAAGGTCCGTATGATCCAGTTCGCTCAAACCCCATGTTCCATTGGTTAAAAAGGCCCGAGCGTCGTTGAAGCTCTCCACATACTGTGCCATCTCCTCAAAGTCCAGCTCACAGGTGCCCAGCAGCAGATGTTGCCCTGCAGGTGTTCCCATTTCACCAACCAAGGTGAATAATAAAACCAAGCATAATTCATGGGGTTATCATGAAATACATATATATATATATATAATCAACTTGATATAAGCATGAAAAATGGAGCTTTACCATGAAACCAACGAAGAGTGATCATGGATACATGGGTCTACGGTCTATCTGAAAATCGTGGATCCATTCCCCCGGAACCTCATGGTTCACCTTTCGGATCAAATGGAAACAAGCCATGCGTGAAATTCTGTGAAGGGAGCCAAAATATTGTCCACCAAAAGCAGTTAATATATAATATGATAATAATATGATAAGTATACATTAATATATAATATGATAATAATATGATAAGTATACAATAATATGTATATTATATATATATATATACATTATAAATATAATACATATATACAGTATACATATATCATATACATACACATCGACATACACAAAAAATCACAGCCGATGACGTGCCTAGGAGATCGATCCATCTCCTCATGGGAGAGGTCACCTGTCGAGTTTCGGACCCAGATTCACCGGAGATTTTTGTTTTTTTCGATAAATGGAGATAGAAACCCAAGATAATTTTCGATTTTGTTTTTTTGATTTTCTAGTAATTTAGTAACCCCCAAGTTGAGATAGAAAAGTCAAATCCGAAGCCAAGATCGTAGAAAATGTTGGTTTCTATTTTTTTGTGCTGTACTACAAATTTCCCAGAGTCAAGGTCAAACTGATGATTTCTGCAAGATTGACTGTGTTGCAAATATGGTGAGGTTCTATGAGGTTCTTTGTAGTCGGTGATGAAGTAAACCCAACGCCATAAACCATCCCCAATTAAGAATAACTAAAGTTTAAAGTTTATTGTTGGGTATACCGCTGTTTGGGATGATGTAGAATGACTACCACTCATCCCAAAAAGATGAACACCGTTCTTTCGTACTTGGCAATGAACTCCAAGGCCCTCCCCTACATCTCCAAAAATATTGAGTTTCCTAAGGCAGCCCCCTCAAGTTTGATGGCCAAATCATCACCATGTGTTGTCCTCAAAATGGTCGCTGAAACTCTTCACCCGCCCACCTGGAAGTAGTGCTGGCTTTGCTGCAGAATAGGCCACTGCGTGTCACCCGAAGACTTCACGCGGTACTGAGCGATAGGAACCTCTACGTTGCGACAACGAGGTGCGGAAGTTGTGGCACAAAATGAGGTCTTGAAAGACGAGGTACGGGTCGCCGAAACTTGGGAACTCCCATGTTTCTATCAAAATAATTCGATTGGGAACCCAGTGGCGAATGGTTGTGCACAAACCCTTAGCCAATGATACACACCATGAAATGAAGGGAGGGGGGAGATTGGGTTAAACATTGCGTGGAAATGGAAAAGAATATAGACTGTAAACACATGAAGATTGACAGAATTGGATGAGGGCGATGATGGTCTAAAAACCAGAATTTCGTATCATCATTGCCCCCAAAACTGGTTTTTGAATCCGTGAATCCGCAGAAATTGGTCAAACAAAGACCTCTCAATGTTGGACATTCAATGAATGCAATCGTGCATGTCTGTACGTACGTTATTTAAATACTTCTGTATGCAAATATAGAACTAGCAACATGATTCTATACATATATATATATATCCTATTTTTCTATCGGCCCTTTGAGAAATCTCGCGGCGCGCTTGCAAAAATGGACTGCTCAGCCAATATATATATATATATATATTGTTCTATATATAGATAATATATATATATATATATATCATATGAAATAATACAATAAAATAAAGGATAATATCATGCAATATAATAGATTATAATATAATGTAGGATAATATTGTTTAATAAACTAAAATTTGATACCATATGATTCCTGATAACAAAAAAAGTACTATAATGTGATACGATACAAGAACAAATATTTTAAGAAACAAAAAAATATAATGTAAAGTAAAATTACACCGGCATAGACCCCAGATAGAAAAGGTTGGAACTGATGGTTCCCAACGTGGGAACCAAAGGTTACCATGGCAATGAACTGCCAATTCCCAGACCTTGAAACTTACGGTTCCCAACCTGGGAACCAGAGGTTACCATTGCAAGGAATTGCCGGTTCCCAGAAGTTAGAATTTATGTTTTCGAAGCTAAGCAACTATCATTGTAAGGA
>Ga0126342_10009905_pt1:15000-17057 | contig 17057 bp, 16 predicted proteins | sample Cyp1metagenome_FD_92528 | JGI IMG/M metagenome (GOLD analysis project Ga0126342, IMG submission 92528) | Coral microbial communities from Lord Howe Island, Old Settlement Bay, Australia - Cyphastrea 1 metagenome | ecosystem: Host-associated > Invertebrates > Cnidaria > Coral ... | reverse complement strand
ATCTCGTAAAGCAGCATCCAGAGCTTGAAAGCAGCTTCTCAAACTTGCAAATGAGGTATCCACATGTGCAGTGCCAATCTGACCCAAGGCTTGCATTGCTGTGGTCCATGAATCCGACCGAAATATTATATGATATAATACTATATATATTATATATATTATATAATACTATATAATACTATATATATATTATAATCCGAACCGAACTGGCAATCCAAACAAAGATATGGATTGGTCCGACCATCCGCGCATCCCTCACTGTTCATCCCATCATGGGATTTCCCCTATCGTGGGTGCCGAACGACTATGGAAAATGCACGGAAGACCGGGAAGACCATCCTCCAACATCGTTACCCTCTGGTAAACAGCCACATCACTATGGAAAATCACCATTTTTCATGGGAAAATTCACTATAAATGGTGATTTTCAATAGCTATGTTAAATTACCAGAGGGTACTATCCCACCGACTCGGAGGTATTTCTCTGGCACATTCTGGTGTATCTTCACTATGAACATGGGGGGGATGACCATCAATAATGTCCTAAAATGGTAAAAATAAAAAGGGGCTATTTGAGCTGCGACAAACCATCTATCGGATCTATCGTCAAACGAAGCTGTTGTTTTTTAGGGGTAAACCTTCAAAGCCCTCTATTTTCATCAACCAATGGGCCAATGGGAATTTGGGACATCTATGATGACCGAAAATGACCATCCCATTTCGACAGAATCATGGCCCCCTGGATCTGCAAAGGTCATCGAGGCGCTCTTCCCTGCGGATGGTCACTTTCTCCTCGCCCCCGAAGCAGGCCGTCCTTGGTTCCAGCCGACGATGTTCCGTTGATCCATGGCTGGGGGGGGAATGAAGGTTTGGCTAAACCAAGCAGCTGCTTTGATGTGGGAACCAGGGGATTCCGGGTCTTTCATCCATACCCAAATCATCTTGCAGGATCTAAACCCGTCATTCACAGGAACCACTAGTACATCACCTCAAGATGTTTGCTGCGAGGTATAAACCTACACAAGAACGACCCACCAATGGCGGGCCTGCCATGATGACTACAAGTGCGATGGGAGACCTGATCATCTGACCATCTGTTCAAGGATTAATCTATGTATCTTCTGTGCTGTATCTATATGTGTACATATTTGTATGTGCATGTATTATCATTTATTCATTCACGATGAAACAAGTACATAGATCTTTATGTGTGTATTCCACAAGACATACACATACAGATACATATCAATGCCTACTCTAAGATTTTAAAGGTAACTGGGCTATTTTGGCTCCCTCTAGATGCCAACTCTTCCAGTACCCACCTCAGTTTCTCAGCCCAAGCAACAGGAAAGGGATCTTGACCTCCAACTGCCTCAATGGGTGGCCACTGCGGTTTTACCCGTGAACCAAACTATCTGTGGAACATGGATGACAAAATGGTCCATTGATAGATGATTCACCAAAAAAGAACATGATAATTTTCCACATCTATGTCAGTTTACAAGAGGGTAGCTTAAAGTATCAGCAACAGAACACACAAAATGCCTATGTTTCAAACGGCTCCCTGGTCGAGCTCGGAAAGATCGGTAGCCCAAGGCAGTACAAATCCAAGATGCCCAACCCTACCCTGCAAGCAACAGTTTTTTAAAACTGGAATTAACTGGATCTGTGTGGCAAAATATATGTAAAGTATAATATATATATATATATATATACGTGTGTGTAAGATTCATTGTAAAATTATGTATGTCCTAATATGTTTATAGCCAGGAATTCACCACCTGCTCAACCAGAACCGGCTCGCCACCAAGCAGCAAATCTGCGCCCTTCTGCGGCCCTGATTGCCTTCTCTGTCGGCCACCCATGCCGCCCATGCCACCCATGCCACCCATGCCGCCCATGCCGCCAAACCTGGGACGTCATGAATGGAAACCATTGGGAACCCTGGTTGAGTACCCCCAAATAGTTCTCATGTGGTAAAAATTGTACCTCCACGCAGCTCCCAATCAAAGAGCCCATGATTTTAAGCAAAATCCCGACATTAACAAATTTGGACA
>Ga0126342_10009905_pt1:0-10000 | contig 17057 bp, 16 predicted proteins | sample Cyp1metagenome_FD_92528 | JGI IMG/M metagenome (GOLD analysis project Ga0126342, IMG submission 92528) | Coral microbial communities from Lord Howe Island, Old Settlement Bay, Australia - Cyphastrea 1 metagenome | ecosystem: Host-associated > Invertebrates > Cnidaria > Coral ... | reverse complement strand
GATCCCTTAACAGGTGGGCCTGGATACCCTCTGGAAGGGTGATATCTCATGCTCAACATGCCACCAGGAGGCTTGGATACCTGGATTTGCTTATATCTTATAGATTCCCCGATTTTCCATTGGGAAAAATGTTGGCCGTTGATCGGCAGCAAATCCAGCAAACATGGAAAAAACCCTGGCTGTCACCTCCCAGAGTGTTATGTGGGTAAAAAAAATGTCTTACCCTCTGGTAATTCAACAGTTTGCAAACTGAAAATCACCATTCATTTCTCACAAAATGGGCCATGGCTGCTATAGCAAACTCCTAGTTTAGCAGTGGATGGGTATTTTGTGTATTTAAATGGACCACGTTATACCACGTTCCATAGTCTACAGTGTCAGTTTTTTGGAGGGAAACCGCATTTTAAAAGGTATATTACAACTACATCACCATAAAATCATGCTGGTTGATCTTTTATGGTGATCTAATCGAATCAATGTTCATATTAGTGTCCCCTTTTCATTGGTAAAACCCATTCAATTAAGTCATCATTAGAATCATTCTGGTTAACCACTACAAAAAAACAATCGCATGACCGGTACCATCTGGTTATTTAACTTTAACATAGCCATGGAAGCCATCACCATGCTATTAAGTTCGGTAAACCATCTATTTCGATTAGGGCCATGGCTTAACCATGGCTATGTTAGTCACGTCATAACCAGAGGGTAGTCATCACACCACTTCCCTTGCTTCACATTCGCCTCTCAGAGGCACTTCGGCTGACGCCCAAGGTCTGATAGTAGTCCTCATCCTGGCGGGCCAAAAAGCCAAAAGGTGAAAATGATGTGGAAACATCATCAAATTCATGGTGAAAACATATGTTTTTTTTATTTAAAAAAAAAAAGTAAAACGCCTGGTTTCCAACAAAGAGATTTTCCCACAAGAACTAATCCATGGTATACCATAGTTTGAGTATAACTTGAGTGTCAAGCATCCACTTGTGGTGGCTCAAAATACCCCGCTACCCGAAAAATGAGACGATAAACATGCCCAAATTTGCATCCTAGTTGGTAACGGGATAGTAACCTATATAGTTCCATAGTGTTCCCATATCAGCTGGGTTTTAAACATGGTGAATATTGATATCCCATATAACTGGGGTGCACATCTAATTGGAACTTGGGGATACCTACTCAAGATGTCAGCTACTGAAACATGTTGGTGCATACACGGGTAGTGTACCCAAGTGCGTCTGGGTGCTAGCTGCTTGGGGAAGCCTGACAAAAGGGATATAGAGACACCACTAGTCCAAAGCTGAAACAAATGTGTCTTTACAAAGTGTAATAGTAATAATACGTATCAATATATGATCAGAATAAAAAGATAATGTGGCTGTGGGTCAAATCTTCTGGTACCCTAACATCAAACCAGCTGGGACTTCTGCATGTTCAAACCCAAGCTGACCATCATCAGCTTTTTTGGAGTCTGGGCGAAGCTCAGGGTCTGACGCCGTAATAGCAATAATAATAACAATACATAATGATGGATAATGATGGATAATGATGGATAGATGGATAATCACTAAACCAATCATATACCAATCATAAACTCATAGTAGTTGGATAGATGGATGGATTGCTATGGATAGTTTGATAATAATAGTAATAATAATAATAATGAACCACCGACCTGTAATGATTACATTATATTGTATTACATGTATTTGCAGGTGATCGATTTCCCCCTTGGAAAGCCTGTCCTACGTATACTAAAGGCTGAAAGGGCTGAACTTTTGATGATCTTGTTGTGCCATGTGCCCAGAAGATGCAGGTATCTCTTGGGGGCAAGTTTCATCCCAGATTCCGTCACCTGTTGATGTCGTGTGCATGATCCCAGGGACCCAGGGACCCCCTCTCAGAACTGAAAATATTGCTTTGCGAAGGCAAGCATGGTCCATTTGCTCCAGGAAATTGCCTATGTTTGAGTCCGACCCACAAAAACCTGTCGCAATTTGTGGAAATAATGCAAAATTACCAAGCCCCCTGAAATCCCTGAAGCAGTTTCTCCAAAGTGTTTGAACGGGCTCAACTCCACGTTCAGTGAGGGCTCTTCACGATTCTTTGCCCCTTAGATCTCCTAAAATTGTCACGGCCACCCTCTCCCATCACCACGCCCCGGCGTACCCCTCCACGTGCGCGTAGCGCGGTGGCCGAACTGCGGGCACCTGCCAGGGGGAAGCCAGGCTTTTGTGAACACCGCTAGGCTGCTGATCAATGGTAGGGGTATCATTTTGCAAATCAGAACTATTTTGGGGGGGGTACTCCCTAATCCCAATCAACCAGGGTAACCACTCATTGGTTGACATTGCAACGAGCAACTCAGGTCTGTTGCAGCCCGACATATTTCAAATTTCTTTCCAGTAAGTTGCCTCACTGCTGTATATTGAATCGAAGTAGGAATCTCTCGCTAGCATCTCGGCCACGAAGGCAAAATCAACCAACGTAACGGCCAGGGTATGTGAACAAGATTCATGAGTTGGTAAACAGGGTAGGGATTTCCGCCATCCACACCATATCTTGTTGGATCTATGGCTCCCTGTTTGGCAACTATCCTCAACTCGATGGCACCCGGGGGATCAGCTGTTTGGGAAATCGACATTGTCAATCATGAAGTATTCCTGTTATCAATCCTATCTTGCCCATCATCCTCTTTTTGCTAGTATGATCTTGTCAAAGTCAAACTTAGGTAGCCTGGGAAAATTGGCTGGTGCATGCTGCTATATTCCTCCACCGCAAGAAAACAAAATCTATCAATATCGACCCATAGCACCCCTGCAAAAAAAAATCCAGAGAAGCAAAAACTATCAAAATAGTGACACAGTTAGCCTTTCTGCATCTTTTTGGGGGGTTACTGATGGCTACGACCATTAAGGACCCACGACCAGGTCACACCTCGCGGTCTGGCGCCAAACACCGCCGCTGCACCCGCGAAGGCTGCGGCCGCGGCGAGGGTCGGCACAGACTCGGAGAGCCCACGCGAGGCCTCGGGGGGTGCTGGGCGACTCTTTTGGTGGCGAAACCCAACAAAACCATCCACAACTGGTTGATGCGTCCATTTTTGTTGGCAAATGAGACAGATGTTCCATCGCCTATTTCTGTTGGAAAAAATATATGCATTCATCATAGTAGTTGCAACCATCAACCATCAATCGCAACTCATGTGCTCACTCTTGGGGGCTGAAATCCCATTTCAGCGGTATCATCAACCTAGTGATATAATGGTTGGTATATGGTTGGTTATAGTTACAAGTCCTGGGAATTCCCAGCTCATTCAATATGATATATAATCTAGGTAGTTCAACCCCGTACAATCATCAACCAACTAGTTTTTTTGAAACCGCCCAATTGCATTGGATTCTACCGTCTGGTAAGTTTACATAGCTATGAAAAAACAGTTTTTTTTGTTTAGAAATCGGCCATGTTCCATAGCTGTGCAGATTTCTACTAGTGAGCATCCTAAAACCTGGCCTTTTTGATCCTTTTTCGATGTTTTGCCATTCCATCCCAGGGCCTTGGGCATCGTCAGACCCAGGTTTAACCACAATGGATCAACCGATGGCCACAGTTGGAATAAGAACCGTAGCTGTGGAAAAGGCCATGGTGTTTTTACTCCAGACCTTGGGATATGTGGCCCCTTTTTACCATAGCTACTATGGTCCAATGGTTGTATATCCACTTCCTGGGGTGATCATCCAGCCGGATAGCCATATCTTGGGCATCGTTTCTGCTGGCACCTGTGTGTGTGTGTGCCTGAGCAGTGTGTAGATATACTATGTACGTACAGACACATTTACATTCATAGTGCCATGGTCATGGTTAACACATGGTGTTCATCCATCCCATAGTAGGAATCCAAACAGAATGGGTATATAAATCTCTATTACACAATAGAATGATGACCATTCCCAAATAATGAGTATAGCAACCACAAAAAAGATAGAAAGAAAAAGCAACTTAAATAGTGATAAAATTCGTTCCGATCTTTTTGGGACTGTGTATAGTCCAACTTTTCACCATGTCACATATGTCTATAGAGCCATTGAAAATACCCTATCCCATCTTATTCTATGAATCTATATGATTAGTTGCTTGAAAACAGTGTCCTTACTATGTATCATAATCCCCGATCAATTACCCTCTGGTTATTTAACATAGCCATGGACAATGGCCCTAATCGAAATAGATGGTAAACACCAATTAATAGCATGGTGATTTTCCATGGCGAACTGTTAGTCATAACCAGAGGGTAGCTAGTAAAAGTCCCAACATCTCGACGCCTCACATCGCCGAAAACGTCCTGCGGCTCCCAGCCACGCTCGTAACGGAAGCCGCCGGAAGGTGCGACCGGGACGTGACCTCAGGCAGCCGTCGGGTCACGTAGGCAGGGCTTGGGGCGACCAGGCGATGTCATGGGTTTTGCCCCACCCAACTTCTGACATTTCTACAGATGCAGATGTTCTTTCCGTGAAAAACATCACCAAAACAAGACATTTACATACATTTACCTAGGGAAAAGATATGAAAAGATCTTACAACCTAGAATCATCTATGGACGCAAGTAGATAGAACGACGCTTCATGGGGATACCCCAGTGACCAATTGAACAAACCAAAATGGCCCAAGCACAAAGGGGGATCGAGTCTGGACCCAGATAAAGGCTGTCGGACTCGTCCTAACCAATCCATTTTGAGGGTTGATCATTTCGAGCTCCGAAAAAATTCCCTCATGACTTCGAAAACCCCAAGATTAACTGGTTAAATCTCAAGCCATGCTGCAACGCTGCGCTCTGGGGCCGCGAAGCTTAAGTCCTGCAGAAGAGCTGGCAAATCCAGCTCCATCCAGTTCCAGTTCGCATTTTCTGGGGACAACAATTCTGGATACCCTCTGGTAAACGTTTACATAACTATGGAAAATCACCATGTTGTATGGGTAAATCCACGATTTCTATGGCCATTTTCAATAGCTTTTTTCTATGTTTACCAGGCCGGGTATTTCAAAAAAGGCTGGGGAATCCTCCCAGTCGTCACCATGGATGACGGGGACACCCATGAATTGGAACGATGGAAATCTGTGGCAGCTGGGCGAAAAAAAACCCTCCGAAGGCCATCATAAAAACACTGACATCGGGGTTAGGTCGTTATAATCTATCCGGAGAAAGGCCGGAGAAATATCATGGGAACTATGGTTGCATAACTTAGCCAGCTAGATTTAACTTGCATACCTAACAAGGTCTATGCAACGACTACAAAACGAGGAGTCTTCTCTTTGGGGAGCCCAAAAACCTTTAAAATTGTGGGCGATTACGACAATTAATTGAGCTTGAAAGATCCTTTCAAACCACCAGTTGTAGACCTGTGATAAATCTATTGTTTTAATGAATGGGCTATGCTCATCCCGTCAATGAGTAGGACATCTCGCAAAATATGTCCAACTATAAACCAGTATTCATGGGAAAGCCATGTGATACCGTGGCAAGTAGGTGATCTTCCATTAAAAAATACTATGAATTCAAGATTACATCAACTGAAAACTACCACCCATAAAATCCCATAAAATCATGACTAAATCCATAAAATCCCATAAAATCCCATGAAAACTGCCACCAACTCCAAACATCGAACCGCCCGGGCCGCCGGACATGTCTGGCTCTGATCCCCGAGACGGTGGTCACGGTGGCCAATGCTCCAAGCACCGCCACCGATGCCTCAGGTGTCATATCTTCGTGCCATGGGTTTTCAATGATGTTACTAATGAAATACTAATGAAACCCCCTGTCAATTAAGGGGTGGGGCTGTGCAACCATTTTGTAGTGAAGAAACGGCTTGCATAGCCTCAAGCTCTACTAAATGGATGCGCATACTAATGATAGCAATGGTTATGAATGATTAATCATAGATAATGATAATCATTTTTGGTGATTATTTATTGTTAATACTGATAAACATGCTGAAAAACTCTATGGCTGATTAATAGTGATCCATAATGGTCAATGATAGATAAGAGGGATTTACTATGATTGTTATTAAGGATAGTAAAGCAAGTTCATAAGCCACCCATTAGATTGATGGTTTCAATCCCACCCAAAATGTAAAATTGGGGATGGTGGATCCTATTGCTTTACCAACATTACTGACTTCTCAAATGCAAGTCTCTTAGATTATCTTAAGGTCTTTGTTGGTTTTTCCCCAGCTGACTTCAGATATAAAATTCAGGGCCGTTTCTGCACGCCGCACTTGTTCTTGGGGACTGTGAGAACTACCTCAACATGTTTCAAGGTGTGGTTAGAAACAGCCAAGTTCCCCGCAGGTTCATCGCATTTATCTTCTGGATATCAGGTTCAATCCAAACTGAACTACGCAGCTTTTAGTTGATGGTCCAAGAACAAGACCAATAACCAACCAAGACGGTAGATAAAGAGACTAGATATATATATATATATTTAGTTTTGGTTTCCAATATATATATATATATGTGATGCAACCGCCCTGAACGAACTGTGATGATCTCTGGACTTCTTAGCCTTCCATCAGTCCAATTTTTTTTGTGGGAAGGGTCAACCAGTGCGGCGCCACTTTTCACACACCGCTCAAATGATGAGTTTGAAGGAATCTCATAGAAAGAGTTTGGAGAACAAACAACTCCAACAGTTCAGCCACGAGGCTGATCATGACTTCGAACACGCCCAGATCATCCATGTATTTTTTTGGGTCTGCCTTTATACGAAAAACTCTTGGGTTGTATAGGTTTGAAGTTCACATTTTTGGATCTAGGAGTGTAGATCTGGGTGAGTTTGTCCAAACATAGGGGGAAAAATGGTACGTCCCAAAATTGAAATGCTGATGTTGTCCGGGAAATCATGTTCTTGACATTCTTAACCATGTTTTTTTTCTCTGGTTTTTCCCAAAATGCTCAGAACAAACCTGTCTTACACTACTAAATAAAGGCACAGAGATCAGCACCCAGGGTCACCCAGGTCCTTAGCCCTGGAAAGCACCCTTGTGCTTTTCAGCTTGATCCAGTGCCTGCAAAATGCTGACTAACAGCACCAGCTGATGGTGGTTTCAAGCCGAAATGCTTTTGCAGTCACATACTCTGTGTGTTTATGTGTGTGTGTGTGTGGGTGGGTGGGTGGGTGTGTGTGTGTGTCTGCCTGTGTGTGTGTGTCTGTGTGTGTGTCTGTGTGTGTGTGTGTAATGTGTTGTAATGTGTTGTAATGTGTTGTAATGTGTTGTAATGTGTTGTAATGTGTTGTAATGTAACGTAACGTAACGTAATGTAACGTAATGTAACGTAATGTAACGTAATGTCATGTATGCATGCATGCATGTCTGTCTGTCTGTCTGTAGGTAGGTAGGTAGGTATGTATGTAGGTACGTACATAGGTACGTACATACGTACGTGTATGTATGTATGTATGTCTGTCTGTCTGTCCGTCTGTCTGCCTGTATGTCTGTCTGTCTGTCTGTCTATCTGTCTGTAAGTCTGTCTGTCTGTCTGTCTGTCTGTCTGTCTGTCTGCCTGTATCTATCTATCTATCTATCTATCTGTCTATCTATCTATCTATCTATCTACCTATCTATCTATCTATCTCTATCTCTATCTCTATCTCCATCTCCATCTCCATCTCCATCTCAATCCCCATCTCCATCTCCATCTCCATCTCCATCTCCATCTCTATCTATCTATCTATCTATCTATCTAATCTATCTATCTATCTATCTATCTATCTATCTATCTATCTATCTATCTCTATATCTATCCCTCTATCCCTCTATCCCTCTATCTATCTATCCCTCTATCTCTCTATCTCTCTATCTCTCAATCTCTCAATCTCTCAATCTCTCTATCTCTCTATCTATCTATCTATCTATCTATCTATCTCTATATCTATCCCTCTATCCCTCTATCTATCTATCCCTCTATCTCTCTATCTCTCTATCTCTCTATCTCTCTATCTCTCTATATCTCTATCTCTCGATCTCTCTATCTCTCTATCTCTCTTTCTCTCTATCTCTCTATCTCTCTTTCTCTCTATCTCTCTATCTCTCTATCTCTCTATCTCTCTTTCTCTCTATCTATCTATCTATCTATCTACCTACCTACCTACCTACCTACCTAGCTAGCTAGCTATCTATCTATCTATCTATCTATGCATCTTTGCATCTATGCATCTATGCATCTCTGCGTCTATGCATCTATGCATCTATGCATCTATGTATCTATGTATCTATGTATCAATGCATGCATGCATGCATGCATGCATGCATGTATGCATGTATGCATGTATGCATGTATGCATGTCTGTATGTCTGTATGTCTGTATGTCTGTATGTTTGTATGTCTGTATGTCTGTATGTATGTTTGTCTGTTTGTCTGTTTGTCTGTTTGTCTGTTTGTATGTATGTGTGCATGTATGTATGTTTGTCTGTCTGTATGTCTGTTTGTCTGTTTGTCTGTTTGTATGCTTGTATGTTTCTATGTTTGTATGTATGTAGGTATGTATGTCTGTCTGTATGTATGAGTCTATCTTTGGATCGATCGATCTATCCATTTATAAGATCGATCTATCGATCTATCGTCGTTCTATTGATCTATGGATCATCGATCTATCGATCTATCGATCTATGCATCTATGTATCTATGTAGGTAGCTAGGTAGGTAGGTCTGTACATAGGTACGAAGGTACGAAGGTACGAAGGTAGTATCATTGTGTTCTACATCGTTGGAAACAGAGGACTGCAAATGCAAAGCAACAAATCGCCATCCAACCGCCATCAGTATATGCAGGCCCCAAGCACTGAGCTTGTGGCTAAAAAGCGATGAGCTTGACTGAAAATGGGCCATCCACCCAATACTCAGTTCGATTGGAGCTGGCCACGGGTGAACCTCCGAGCTGGCCCCAGGTGGTTCATGGTTCGACTGGAGAACCCCCGAGCTGGCCCCAGCTATTCCAGGTGGTTCATGGTTCGACTGGAGAACCCCCGAGCTGGCCCCGGGTGGTTCATGGTTCGACTGGAGAACCCCCCGAGCTGGCCCCGGGTGGTTCATGGGTTTGTAAAATATGAAAACGTAAACGTCTCTTAGCAGCATCGCATTACAAGGAGACGACCACGCACTCGGCAGTGCGGACCGAGTGAGGTCCTTGGGGGCCAGCCACAGCGTCTTATGGAAGATGTGCATGGATATAATATGGTATAATCTGGGTAAAACAATTAAAGGACCGGATAACCCCACATGTCAACTTCTTCCAACAAGCAGCAAAAGAAAGGTAAAGATTGCATGGGAGATGCAGTGCAGGAAATAGAAAAGACATTGCAGGATGTAGACAAAGGAGGCGGTGAAGGACCGAGAAGTTAAAAGACTTGCGCGGGACAAAGTTGTATGTGAAAGACCGTGCATGACAAAGAAAGATTACGTGTGAAAAGATGGTATGTATGTATGTATGTATGTATGTATGCATGTATGTATGTATGTATGTATGCATGTATGTCTGTATGTAATGTTCTGCACTATGCAACCGCAAATTTTGCATTTTTTTTCTGCATGCCTTGTGGCCGGTAATCATCCATACCGGGAAGGAAGCAAAGACAAAGGAAGGTAGATGTCGATGTCACCGAGTGCCACGCCTGCCACGTGGAACCAAGGTGCATGTCGCCAAATGCCACGCCTGCCACGCCAACAGCCGCAGCGTCCCCGCGTCCCACTCCGGCCCAAGCGCGCCATCGGAGCCAGCCCAGTGCCATACGTGCCATGCCTGCCACGCAAAAGTGGAAGTCGATGTCACCAAATAACCACCCTGCCACGTGAAACGAGGGTGCAGGTCACCAAGTGCCACGCCGGCCACGCAAAGTGCCGCAGCGGCACAGGCGACAGATCCGGACCAAGCGCGCCACCCAGTACCATGAGTGCCACGCCTGCCACGCAAAAGGACGGTGGATGTTGAGTTCGTGCCACGCCT
>Ga0126342_10009904_pt1:2500-17057 | contig 17057 bp, 28 predicted proteins | sample Cyp1metagenome_FD_92528 | JGI IMG/M metagenome (GOLD analysis project Ga0126342, IMG submission 92528) | Coral microbial communities from Lord Howe Island, Old Settlement Bay, Australia - Cyphastrea 1 metagenome | ecosystem: Host-associated > Invertebrates > Cnidaria > Coral ... | reverse complement strand
CTCTGTCCCTAACTAACTCTTCCTTTGACTAACTCTTTCCCTGACAGTCCCTAACTAACTCTTTCCCTCACTAACTCTTTCTTTGACGAACTCTTTCCCTGACATTCTAAAAGTCCGTAACACAACATAATGTTGCCGCGAAAATTCATAAAGATGGCGACCGGGGTAAATCCGCCCCTTACCCGAGTAAATCCACCCCTCGGATTTTTTGATTTTTCGGGTTTTGACATGTTCGACCTCCCATGAGTACGTTCATGTTTTTGCGCGCCGCATCTTCAACATCATGAGTGCATTTACTATACTGTATTTTTTGGCGCGCCACATTTTCCACCTCATAAAAGTATGTTCACATTTTTGTGCGGGACATTTTCCACATCATACGAGTACTTTCACTTTCCTGTGCATCTTCCACCTCATATGAGTACGTTCATTTATTTGTGCGCCACATTTTCCAGCTCATATGAGTACGTTGATTTTTTTTGTGCGCCGCACTTTCCACGTCATATGAGCACATTCACTTTTTCGTGTGCCACACCCTCCACCTCATATTCCATTCTCTTTTGTGTGTGTGTGTGTGCGCCAAATCTTCCACCTCAATCTTCCACCTCAGATTTGAGTACTTTCACTTTTTCGTGTGCCACACATTCCACTTTTGTGTGCCGCATCTTACACATCGTCTCGTGTGAGTCCGTTCACTTTTGTGTGCACCACATCTCATCCCACCCTAGAAGAGTACATTCACTGTTTTGATCTTTTTTTGCGCGCGCCACATTTTCCAGCTCATATGAGTATGTTCATTTTTTTGTGCTCCACATCTTCCCAGCATGCCACTCCAAAGCGCCCACACCGTTCACTTTCAAGCAGCACCCTGCAGCGGCACCCCGCAGCGGCACCCTGCAGCGGCACCAGCATGCCTGCTCCAAAATGCAGACATGCAATTTCTCGTATATTAGAAGTAAGAACCCCAATAGCTTCGCTACTTGGGGAAAAATGAAGACGACGAGTAACAAACGGTCTACCCTGGGTGCAATATAAATGGATCGTGGCAGGAAATGTGAAGGTAGAGTTGGGAGCCAAAACATGCTGGACCCAAATGCGGTATGCTGTACGTCTGACCGGATCCCACGAGCACAGCGCGAAAGCGAGCCATGCGTGCAATCTTTGTTGCTGCGCGGGCGCGCTGGGAGATACGACAGCAGGATTGAGCCCTGGAGGCACAAACCAGGAACCGGCACTACCGGATCACCAGCAGGAACATGGCGCCGCTTGAGGGTGACGCTTGGCGGGCATCCTGGTGCTGCTGCTGTCACAGTGGGGTGTGCGCTTTGGAGCGGGCATGCTGCTGGTGGTGGTGGTGCAAGGTCCTGCTGTCAGAAAGGTGTGTGCGCTTTGGAGCCGGCATGCTGGTGTTGCTGCAGGGTGGCGGTGGAGGGTGCCGCTTGAGGGTGACACTTGGCGGGCATGCTGGTGCTGTTGCTGTCACAGTGGGGTATGCGCTTTGGAGCGGGCATGCTGGTGGTGGTGGTGGTGCAGGGTGCTGCTGTCAGAAAGGTGTGCGTGTGTGTGTGTGTGCGCTTTGGAGCGCGCATGCTGGTTGAGTTGGCTTGCTGTTAGAGTGGTGCTGGCTTGCTGGCGCTTCAATGTACCAGCTGTTAGAGTGGCTTGCACGCTTTGGAGCTGACTTGCTGGCGCCGCTGTTTCAAGGTGCTGCTCTTAGAGTGGCGAGTGCTCTTTGGAGCTGGTATCTTTTGCTATCTGGGGTCTGTGCTGGCGTAATTCTCATTCAAGCACTGGATCTATAGTATCTACTGAGATCTAATAAGTATCCGGCAATATATTGTCGAGGTCTTCCAACAAAAATGGAAGCCTACAGGGCCCACATCTTGCAAAACAGTTTCACTTTTGCTGCCTGCTTTGACATCTTGGAGCTATGACATTATGCACTGAAACTCTTTGCGTGTCTTCTTGCTGGACCGTGCGCATGGTGTTAGTTAGTGCTTTGTTAGCTTGCGCCAGTTGTTCCCTAGATAGCGGAAGTATTGAAGTTCTTGCTTCAAGTATAGGACGAGTTGCATGTCTGCATTTTGGAGCGGGCATGTTGGTGTCGCTGCCGGGTGCCATTGCAGGGTGCTGCTTGAGGGTGCTGCTGTCAGAGGGTGGTGTGTGCGCTTTAGAGCGGGCATGCTGGTACCACTGCAGGGCACTGCTGCAGGGTGCTGCTTGAGGGCTGTTGTCAGAGCTGGTGTGTGCGCTTTTGCCGCTGCGGGGCGTTGCTGCAGGGTGCCGCTGCAGGGTGTTGCTTTAAATTTGCTGCTTGAGGGTGCTGCTCGCAAAGTGGCTGGTGCTGCTGCAGGAGTGCCCGCTGCAAGGTGCTGCCGTCAGAGTGCTGGTTCCGCTTCAGGGCGCCGCTGCTTTGGGGTGCCCACGGATTTTTTGCTATCTGGGGTCTCTGCTGGCGGGATTTTTCAAAGAATCAGCCTTGCTTTGATGAAATGGGGCAAAGGATCCTGCGTGCAGGCAACTTGAACAAATAAGTTGTTGCCTAGTGGTGTTTTTGAAATCGATGTAGGTAGATATTACATATTGCATATGTTGATTGTTTCAGCAAGGCTGTTCAGCTGCAAAGCTGCTAGCAGCGGCTAGCTAGATCACTTTGAAACTCGAGATGGGTGGCCAAACTCCGCATTGCTTCAAGACACAGAGGAGTTATTTATGTGCACTGAATTTTTTCCGGTAAATCACGCATTTAGTTGCAAACTTTCCTGGACTCTTGGATCGTTGAATCACTCCGTCTCAACTTTGTTGCAAAAGAATCCTATCCATTTTATATCTGTTTGCTTCCCAATCTGTTGCCGTCAATGATGGAAACAGTTTGTTTGATGATGTTGTGTGTAGTATTTGAAGTTTGATAAAACACTTAGATCACCTTAGATCATCACTGCAATGCAAGAGATAAATTGGTTTCAAGAAACGTTGACTTGGGCAAAAAATCAAAAATGATTAAGAATACATCAGACGCGGTCATGTAAATTGCCTTGAACAGTTGTCCTTCCCGTTGCGGTGAGTCAGTGAGTTCTCCTGTTTGGTTCTGTTTGATATTTTCTGGAAAGAACTTTCAACTTGTCTCCATCTAGAGGCAAGAACTGTCAGCCTTTACACTTTGTAATTATCTCGACAAACCAAGTAAAGAAACATGAGAAATGAAGTCCCTGAAACTTGTACTGAATAATGCGAGCCTCCCAGCCGCATTGGGATACTGTCATTTGTTTTCACCTTCTCAGACTCTGTGATGCAACGCTTGCTCCACGTGCAAGTTGGCGTGGTAGTCAAAATTCATGAATATTCCATCTTGAAGTTATGTTGGAATATGTTGGATTTATTTTAGCCATTCCAGGTTAGTCTGCCAAACAGTTTGGCTTTGAAGTGCTTAAGTTTGAGCTCCCTTCAGGTGACAAAGTTCGGGAGAAGGGCTCTGGCTTTCTACCCTTTGTGCGATATGACATGTCAGCAGTTCCACCACAGATCAAAGGTGGTGATCACATCTATTTGATCTTCACATACTCGGAAGTGGCTCTTGAGGCACAGGGGGACAAAATTGTTGGTGAAGGAACCGAGCTGAAAGGCTCGTGCCTGTTCCGAGCGTGGAGGAAGGATGGCACCAATGCAGTGTTCCAAGATGGAGATTCTGTCTTCTTTGAACACGTTGAAACCGGAAAGTACCTGGAGCTACCCAACGATACTCAGCCTCTTTGCCTTGCAGATAAGAATGAGAGTTCCACTGGCCAGACTTTCGGGTTCTTCAAGCAGGGAAGGCCAATGGAAATGAAGCACCGCGACACCGTTTACCTCCAGTCTTGGTTGCATCACTATGTTGAGTACAGGCAGGGAGCCTTTGGAGGTTTTGCGATCTTTTGCATGTGTCGGTGTCCCAAACAGCCAGCTGAAAACCAAGAGAATGCAACATAACCCAAGGAACATGTATTTTGGATATTTTTGGAGAATGTTGGATCATTTTGGATGTGACAGGTACTTTGAGGATAGCAACTTGTACGCGAAAAGGTGGCAGAGAAGAGAGCCTCAGACACTGACAGTCCTAAAAAAGGCTGTACTGGACTCGACCACCACAGACGTTGCGAGAAGATTCCAGTTCCAGGCCTTTGACTTGGACGGAAATGGCACAATCAGCAAGAGCGATATGGACATGATGCTCACACTCGTCAGAGGAGAGGTCCCAAGCCCGGAAGAGGTGGAAGAGATCATGGTCAAGGCAGACCCTGCGCCTCGGCTGCCTGTTGAATTGTTGAAAAAGTTGTATCAGACTCTCACTTTGGAACTCTTGAAACAAGAATGGTATTGGTTGGTTTCCCTTTTACTCAAGAATTTGAAGATGGCTTGATTGCGTTTGCTCACGCAAACCTGCCTTTGTATGCCTTTGTCATATTTTAATTTTCTCATATTTTCTCTAAGGCTCATACAGGGAACATACCGTTCCAAGCGTTTGCCTCTTGGGCCGATGCTGGGGGCATGACAGAAGAGGAGCTCAACCATGCGGAAGTACTCGGTATTTCGCCGCAAGCAGCAAGAGAATAACAGCAACAAGTGACAGAACTGATGTGAAACTGTGAAACTGTGAAACTGTGAAAACATGAATTGCTCACAACAATATTGTGAACACATATGAAACGAGAGCAGCTTTTTAGATTCACAACTTTGATCCATTCTTACTGGAGGCAATGTTGCGCAGCGATGCAATGATGCACTGTACGAGGAAAAATGCCTTGTTGAAGCGCCAGCCTCAGTAGAGGAAACCAACCAACGAGATGTCATGACCCGGCAAGTTGGACAAGAAGCTCATGGAAGAGTAAATGCAAAGATATTCAAAGTGCAATTAACACCATTTCAAACCATTCCTTCCGGCACATTCATTTCCTGTATGCAAGGTGCTTGGGACGATTGATGGCCGAAACGTCCAGAACATGTGCGGCAAGTACCAAGAAAGCTTGAAAGCAGGCCAAGCGGGGTGACCACAAAGACGCAGAGTGAGATGGTAAGCTCGAACGGTAAGACTCGGTAAGGCCCGGTACAAGACTAGCCTTCGCTATCCTTCGCTATCCTTCTTACTTCGTCAGCTCATGTAGAAACTGCATGAAACTGCCTGGCATCTCAGTAACGGTGTCCAAACTCTGAGACAGCTTTAAGTTTATTTCGGGCTAATAATGAGACTTCGGGCTTAACTCACCAGTGCCATTGTTGGCAGAAGGGATGGCTGACCAACGCAGGTCAAGTAGTTGCACTGGATAATGTAGCCCAGCCTTTGAAACCTGAACATAAAACATGACGAGATCAGAGTCCGAATGCTTTGCATAGAGAGAGATGCTAGTCCTGCTGCTTCGCGTCTGAGTCCGCAAGCAGCCACAGGCCGCTCAAGACAGGAGTAGCAGGACGTAGACCAATCAATAGCTTTGACCAGCTATTCACACCCGATACATTACGGAGGTGTTGATCCTATGTTGATGGCACCTTTGAACGTACCCTGGTCTTTGTTGAACTCTTCCAAGCCATATTTTGGCCCAAAGTTGAGCCCATCTTGCTCTTGCCCAAAGAAGCTATAGAAGTAACAACAAATGGGACAAGCTCAACCACTAGTTGACACAACATGCAAGGCTCCCAGATACTCATGGTGAAGTTTGAAGTCTGAAGGTAATCTTTAGCAGGAAAGGACTACAGAGAGTTACAACAACTAATTCTAAAGTTTAGTCCTTAATCACTGACTACCCCATTCGTGTTCCTTCCTCCAATAGACTCTCAATTTAATACTCTCCCGACTTTCACACAGCAGATTTCAAAACTCTGGAGCTAGTTCCCACATTGATCGCAGGCTTTGTCGATAATTGACTCTGGATTCAGCTCCTCTGTGCTTGGATCACTTTTTAACCTGGCTTGCCACCGATTTTTGGTGAGGAATTAAATCCAGAGTTAAGTCCATCCTGGGAGACAGACGTTTTTCGACTATGGTTCGTGCAGCAAGTTGCAATGTTGATTTTTTTTTCACATTGTTGGTGGTGTCGTGGATTCTTTCAGCTTTCAACTTGTTTTGGACAAGATGTCATTGGGCGTTGTTTCAGAAGGCACTGCAATTTGGATTGCTGGAATGTCTAAGATGATCTAAACCTTTTGAGTTCAGCCTGTGGTGGACCAGGGTGGAAGAATCAAACCAAAGTTGATTCTGTTATTTCGGCATCAGACAAAAATCGTCCCAATCAAACAAGTGGAATCAGAACTGAGGTTAAACTCTGGAGAAGATGCTGTATGACTTTGTAATCTTTAGATGGCCTAAGAGTCCTTCTCTTCAAATTCCATTTCTGTGCTTTCGCTGCTCAGAAAGACTCATGTTGTTCTTTCGGGATAGCTTGTTCGTCCCACGTTTCACAATGCTTGTGCAACTTTGGAAGGTGATGTGAGCGAGAAGATAGTTGCAAAGGCTGCCGCAGAGCCACATCCTCAGATGAATACTGTAAAGATCTTTAAATTAGGTTGTTGAGATATGTTGAAATGCATGGCTTTCAAAGAGAATTATGCGCACGTTGCAGAAAAGACAGTCAGATATCCAGTCCAAGTCACAGGTTTAAGGAAGTTCCTTGGGGGGAGAACCTGGTGCCGAAGCTGTAATGCAGTCCTGCAAAAATCTCTGCTTTGCTTAGGTCTGATGGATGGTTTTTCTCCGGGAACTGGAAAAACTGCATGAAAGCGTTGCTGGAGCCAGAGGTGGACCTGTGGGTGCGCTGCCTGAACGATGCTATGGAGGGCTGGGGCACAGATGAAAACTCTTTGACCGCTCTTGTTTGCACTATCCCGGAGCGACTCCGGATTCCCATCTTCAAGAAGTACTACGAAAAGACAGGAAAGGGATTGCTGGAACACATCGAAAGCGACACCTCCTTCAGCTACAAAAAGGCCAGGCAGACTCAGTCAACAGTTGACAAACTGGACCGTAGTATGTGACAGAAGGTGTGGAATGGTATCCGATGCATGATTCCGTGGTCTCTGTGAGCACGTGTCGGTGCCTGCTGGTGGTGGTCGTGGTCGTGGTGGCGGCGTCGGTGGTGGTGGTGGTGGTGGTGGTGGTGGCTGTTGTGGCTGTTGTGGCTGTTTTGGCGCTGTTGTGGCTGTTATGGCTGTTGTGGCTGTTGTGGCTGTTGCGGCTGTTGTGGCTGTGTGGCTGTTGTGGCTGTGGTTGTGGTTGTGGCTGTGGCTGTGGCTGTGGTTGTTGTTGTGGTTGTGATTGTGGTCGTGGTCGTGGTCGTGGTCGTGGTCGTGGTTGTTGTTGTTGTTGTTGTTGTTGTTGCTGGTGGTGTGGTGGAGGTGGCGGAGGTGGCGGAGGTGGTGAAGGTGGTGGTGGTGGTCACCATCGCCTTCGTCGTCGGTTTGAACCATTTTAATTCTTGAACTGGGGCTTGTATCCCAGCCTTTGCTGCTGACCTGCATGTACTTGTGGAGGTTCTAATGTGGCAAGCAATGAGTCCTGAAGAAGCTCGTGCAAAGATCTTGAACAAAGCAATGGTTGGACTTGGAACTGCTGAGGATCAGCTCATTAGGGTGATTTCCCAACTGAATTTTGGCGAGCGGAGAGAAGTGAAAGAGGCTTACCAGCGCATGTTTGGAAAAGACCTGGTCGAGCACATCAGGAGCGAAACATCTGACATCTTGACTGCAAAGGACTTTCAAAAAGCCTTGCTTTGCATGCTCGAGGTGCAAAGGGGGGAACAAACTGTGACAGTGCACTATATACATTGCCGCATATTTTATTGTTATATTATATAGTTATATATATATATATATCTATAATATAAGAATCTGAACGTGCGATTTGGAAACCAGCAATTCGAAGAGCGGGTGAAACTGTGTCACTGCTGCAGGCCGAGGAAAAACCATTTGATATTGAAGCAGACTGTGCAGCAATGAAGGAGGCACTGAGCTACTCCACCATGTTCTCACGAGCTCAGATAGACGACCCATGAGATCGGAAGACCTTACAATCTTTGCAGATGTGGGGTATTTTTGTTTGCTCCTATTGTCAGTTCTTGAAAGTGCGGGACAAGGTGGTAGCAGCTGGTAGCAGCTGATAGCACTTCACATGAGCTGTTCTGCTGCATGTTAGTCTTGCTGCAGGCAATGGAAGGCTGGGGCACCGACGAGACCAAGCTGACGCAAATGATATGCTGCAAGTCGCCCCGACCTTGGCATGTAGGCGTCATATGGTGTCATATGGTGTCATATGGTGTCATATGGTGTCATATGGTGTCATATGGTGTCATATAGTGTCATGGATTCATCAGGGCACCATGAAGGTTTCTTTGGTTTCTTGTTTCAGCACTGTTTTTCAACTTTACATCACGAAGGAGACGTTTTTCTGAGGTCAAAGCAGATGGAGGATGTGAATGCCAAGTTCAAGGAATTGTACGAGAGGCCGCTGACAAAAGGGACTAATTGATCACTTCTGTGAGGGTGAAAGTGGTGAAAGCCGTTGCGCAGTAGCGAAAGGTTGCAATATGTTGAAATTGCGTTTTGCTTTCGGCAGGGACTTGCTGGAATGGGTGCAGAGTGAAACCAGCGGATACTACAAAGATACGAGTCTTGGCAAACTTAAGGCAGTCAACATTATATATTTTCAACGATTTGTCAAGACATGACGAAAAGGTGAGAGACTGCCAGCATGTGAATGAAATCAGTCGATAAACGCTCATTCGACTCCATTTGATCTCTCGCGATGCAGTCTAAGGTTGTCTGGATGCATTCGACATCCCATGAAGCAATTGGCCCATGCAGTGCGAGACTGCATGAAGGGGTGTGGCACGGATGATGAGGGTTTGATCACATGCTTGGTCCACTTGGAAGATTTCAAAAAGGAAGCGCTGATCAAGGAGTACAAAGCAGAGTTTGGCCGAGACATCTTTGCAGACATCAAGAGTGACACAAGTGGAGCCTATGAAAGGGCTCTGTGTTCACTCGTCAAGCCAGCACCACAAGTGTGGGCAGAGGCCCTGACCGGCGCGATGAAGGGGCTTGGAACTGCGGACCAGCTGCTTATCAACTTTATGGTCTTGGCCAAGGAAGACATGATGGCTGTCCGAAAGGAGTTCTTCAAAATCAACAATAAACTGCTTGAGGACTGGATCGAGTCCGAGACCAGTGGAGACTACAAGAACACCCTTCTGATGTTGGCTGGGCGCAATAGTGAGGACCGCAAGTTTTAGGTTTGTCACTCGGATCCATTGTGCTGCCTAGGCGTAGTTGAGCTTTTGGTGGACCCATGGGCCGGGCTTTGTTAAGAAAGAGCCACATATCCGAAGAGAGAGCCGCGAAACCAGCTCTTGTTGCTACAGCTCACAGGAGACAATTCCCATTGCGCCGGTTTACTGGGCTCAAAGATGCAAGGACGCTCTGCACAATGCTGCGTACTCAGACTCCTCAGACTTATACTTCTCATATCTTCTCATGCAAAAAGACACATTGCGGCGTAGGTAGGCTGACAGTCTGGCAAACTTTGGTCTCATTTTTCCACTTGCTCTTGATGCTTTTAGGTAGATACCCTCAAAGACGTTCTAGTCACGATGCCTGCAACGGCCATCAAGCGGCACACAGAGCTGTATGAAGCTGTCTACGGAGCTCCTTTGAAGGATGAGGTGCTTCAGAACTTTTATAAAGATAATTGAAGAATATTGAAGACTTGTATAAGTCTGTAGATTTGGTATTTGCTCCCGAGAGGCTTGTATGATTTTGTACATGGTACTGTGTTCGTGGATTTTGTTTCGCAGGTGGAGAAGAAATGCAAGGCAGAAAGTGGCACCTTCTTCATTTTCACAAACTGGTGGAAGCATACGATGGCCACACTTCTCTACATGCCGGTGGAGCTTTATGTTTCATAGCTCAAGAAACTCTGAAAGCCACAGCAACAAAATCAACATCATTCCTAGATGCGATCAGGGTTCCTCACAGAAAGGTGCGGAGATTTGTTTAAAAATTATGTCGACTACAAAGGTGTAGACAGATCGAAGCAAAGCAGTAGCTAAAGCTCCAAACAGAGCGCAACCACTTCATCAACCAGTATCATTTGCGCAACAGTTGTGCGCATGCATGCATTTGCCATATGCCTCTCTCTCTCTCTCTCTCTTTCTCTCTCTTTCTCTCTCAACATGTCCTTGGCAGGCAGCCCGTGTATTTCTGGCGGTTTCCTAGGTACGAAACCTTTGGGATGCGATGCATGGATGGGGCACTGATGAGTACACCCTCACTGGTTTGGACCCCTGTCTGCATTTGAGCGGGTGCCAAAGCTGCCAGACGTGTCCAAGTGTTCAACTGCAAGACGCTCAATTTCACAGTTTTGAATCTCGCAGTTTTCCTTGTTTTCCACTGGAGCGAGGAAAAAGGCTTTGCACAGATTTGTTTGGAAGCAGATGTTCAGCATGCTGTACTGTGCCGTTTTCAACCTAGAGCTGCGATTAAACCACTTTCATCAACCCCCAATTTGGCAGCCGACATACCTGAAGGTGTGCACGCTTCCAGAAAATCTGTATGACGAGATTCATGGGCTCTATGAGAAACAGCATGGCAGGCTTGAAGAAGTTGGCTGTATGAAGTGTGGAGTTGCAAGGATTTCGAGACACATTTGATCATATTTTTGTAATTTTTTGTAGATGTTGTAGGGTCTTGCGGTTTTTCGTTCTGACAAACAAATTCCATTTTCACACGGTGAGCTTTTTTGCCTAGCGCCAGACTTCATGTTTTCATGTTCTCAGATCTTCGATTTTACCGCTTCATCCCATGCAGTGACTATACGCATACGCTAGAGATTCCTTTCTACTTTTCCTTCCCTTTTCTGGGTTGATGTGTGGTGAAAGGCAGTTGAAAGCCTGTATATATATATAATTATTGTATAATTATAATATATATATATAATATGTCCTTCTCTGTCAAAGTCACCAGTCCATTCCATCAATTCAGCTGCATTCCCGCGGATATTGCAATGTACTTGCTTCACAATGTTTTGTGTCTTCCTTGTATTTTGAGCCAAAGTTGTTGGTTTTCTTTTGTCAAACGGCGCAAAGACGGTTCTTAGACCCGAAAACGATTCTTCAAGTGCAGACCAATGATTGTTCAATGCATGCTAAAAAGATTGTGGCTTATCCACGGACCGTCCAGGAAGCTGGTAGATCACATTGCCTCTGAGACTTCTTTCAGCTACAAGAAGGTTCTTACATACCAGGTGCGCAAAAGACAGCATGTCCAGCACAGCATGTGCGATCACATGTCATCATGCAATGAGGTCACAGATTCGGAACGGACACTTTGCAAACTTTGGCCGATTTGTGTCGTGTTTCTGCCTGTTTCTGCCTGGACAGCCAATTTGAACGCAGGCCATGAAGTGGGCCGAAAGTCGTGCGACTGCTTTGCATGGCGCAATGGCTGGTTGGGGTACAGCCGAAGATCAGCTGATTCGAGTCATCATTTGTGCAAATTTCAAGGAGAACGGGGGGTCTGCTAACTCCGTGCAGCTGACAACACAAAAAGAGAGGTACAACAGAGAGAGAGAGAGAGAGAGAGAGAGAGAGAGAGGAGATAGGGAGGGAGATGGATATGGAGATGCAGAGTGGGGGGTTCTCTTTGATTCTCTTTGCCAATCCCATCAGGAGCGACAAATCATCCAGGAAACCTACAAGCGGATGTCTTGCACTCAGCGATCAAGCAAAAAAGATCCAAAAGCAGGTTCAAGCTCGCATGCTCGTGTGAAACAAAGTCTCCAAATCCAGCACTCTAGCTTGTGAAGTTCTGCTCCGTCCCAAGGTTCAACAAGGGTTTGATTGCACACATTGAGTCCGAAACCAGCGGCAACTTCAAGAATATCCTGGTGGCTGTTTTGAAGTGCACTCATCCTAAAGCATCTGTTGACTACGACAAAGATTGTGAAGACTTGAAGGCAGCAATGGATGGCTTGGGCACCAACGAAAAGGCTATCATTCAGATTGTGGCCGGCAAGACCCCGCAACAAATCGAAACACTGAAAGCCAAGTACCAAGAGAAATATGGAGAAGACCTGTACGCCAGGATCGATGATGAGACCTGGGACTGGGGCATGAGTATGTTTTGTGGTGCAAATTTCCGTGCCTGCATGCTGGGATTGATGCGTGAGCCCACAGAGAGACTGGCCTGTGCAGTCCGTGATTGCATGGTCGGCTGGGGCACCGACGACACTGGCTTGATCACTCTTTTGGTGCATCTTTCAGAACGGCAACGCAGGGATTTGGTCTCCAAATATTGCGATATCAAAAATGGTGGGGACCTCTACAAAGCCATCGAAGCTGACACGAGTGGTGACTACAAGCGGGCTTTGCTTGCCTTGGTGAAACCACCACCTCAAGTCTGGGCAGAAGCAATCATGAGTTCAATGAAGGGCTTAGGCACTTCGGACAATTTGCTGATCAACTGGATGTGTCTTGCAAAAGAGAGGATGGATGAGGTACGTGAGCACTTCACAGCTTTGGACAATCGAGGATTAGCTAAGTGGATTGATGGCGATTGCAGCAACGCTGACTACAAGGACTACACCGTTGTGAGGAAAGCTACACCTTTCTGAGTGTTTTGTTTTTCCCGTGGATGAGCATCATCAAATTGACTGTCAAAGTAATGTGGAGTGCCTCCTGTACACGAGTCTAAAGGAGCAGAAGGAAACCACATAACCAACCACACTCTTTCACATGTTCAATTTTCCTGCACTACATTTCACTCCATGCCACGAGCGTGACCCGGCAAGACACCCCAAGTTATGCCGTCATATGCTGTCAATTGTCATCCGTCTTATCAGGATACTCTTATCCGTCTTGCGAATCGCCGATGCGAACGATTTTCTGGCCAAGAGGTTGGCCTCAGCATTGCACCACCCATCTCGAAGGAAGACGCAGCACTGTACTTAGATGACTTACATGACTTGCATGGCTTGGATGTATGATGTGATAGATTATACGTATATATATATACACAGTATGTGTATATATATATATACATAATCATAAGTCTGATTGCAGATATAGACAAAGCAACGAGATGGACCAATCAAGAGTGTGTAAGATTGTTCTAGTCGTAATGCCGATCAAGCCAAGATCCTCAAGTTCACGACGACATTCAACAAGCTTTGCAAGCGCCGAAAGCAGAAAGGGGACAATATTATCCCTGGAGAGGAAGACCAACAGGACAGAGTTTGTCACGGAGACGAACGAACAGAGTTTTTCTTGGATATTTGGAATACCACAGCCAACTAAAGTTATATTACTCATATTTAAATCTATATCTATATCATGTGATTCTGCTATATATATATACATACGTATATATATATATATATACACAAATGCATATAAATTACTTGATATACACCTGCATCTTTCAGTCGTTCAAAAAATGATGCATATGACTGCAGTTTGCACGACATGATCCACACACACACAGGCGATGGGCAATGCATTCTTGTACTACGGGGCATTGTCCAGCTGTGCCCCAAATCTCGACATTCCGGGTCTATGGGATTTGACCAACGCTGTCGGCTTTCCACCTGGAGATGATGGTCCAGATCTGGTGGCAACATTCCATGAATGGGATGTGAGTGGAACTGGAGAGATCACCTGGAACGACTTTGTGCGTGAGATGACAACACGTATCAATGATCCAAATCACTTTGAGGCGGATCCATTGCCAGAAACCATCGATGGCATCTCGATTCCTGACAAACCTCTTGGTGATGCCTGGAAACACGTCAATCACAATGCCTCAGACGAGGGCTACGAGAAGTTTGATGGTGGCAACGGCGGCGACGTTCCTTCTCCCCCTCCACCAGCAGCTCCAGACATGTACGCAGCTTTTTGCGATGGAAGCTGGAAGGATGTTCTCTCCTCTGTTCAACCTGAAGCTGATGGTGCAGGACATTGAATTCACAGCGACTGCGCAGAGACCTGCACTGATGAGCAAACGGGATTTGTCAGATGCCATGCTATCTAATATTTCATGTTGATCCACCGTAGATTTGGCCGGAGGATTCCAATTCCACACAGTGACATCTTGCATCTTGCGTGAGAACGTCTGAAGTCCTGTATTCTGGTTTCATTGCGTTTTTGTGGAAGGATTGCTGAGTGGGCCTGCATCCTAGCTCTTTGTGTGGCACTGACACAGACAAGTCAAGCGCTATTTCGCTCTTTAAAAGTCTAAACCAACATGCTCTCAAGAATGACATGCTCAGCATGCTCTCAAGAATGACGATCGATATCGATTGAACCAGCGATATCGGTTGAACGAGGCTTTGGGGTGAGTGCGTTGCAGCTGCTGTCAAGGTGGAACGCACGGAGGAGCCTTGTCGCAGCATTGTAGAATCATTGGTAGAAAGATAAGCTCCTAACGACCTCCAAACGATTCACCTGAATTGTGGCACGAGCATGGATCACCTACTTGCAAAGCCGTTGTGAACCAATGTTTTTTTTCTTCTTTTTGTCACCTTTTTGTGATACGGGAGTTG
>Ga0126342_10009903_pt1 | contig 17059 bp, 18 predicted proteins | sample Cyp1metagenome_FD_92528 | JGI IMG/M metagenome (GOLD analysis project Ga0126342, IMG submission 92528) | Coral microbial communities from Lord Howe Island, Old Settlement Bay, Australia - Cyphastrea 1 metagenome | ecosystem: Host-associated > Invertebrates > Cnidaria > Coral ... | reverse complement strand
TTCATTTGGATTCATTTGGATTCATTTGGGGTTTGATCATTGGCCATACACATTCATTCACACCGTGGCCAAACAGAGACCTCAAAGGTCGTCAGTCGTCGTCCCAATTCGTCCCAGTCGTCCGGCCTCTTCTCGGTGCCTTGAGTCCAACCTGGAACTTTCTCATGGCACCCAAGGTCACCGAGATGATCCGCGTGTCCTGCAGGGTGCCACCCAGGGTGCCACCCTAACCTGGCACCCTGCAAAATGGCCATCTGACGACACAGTGCACCACCATTGACTCTCATCCATATTCTATAGATTCATATAGATGCTATAGTCTTCTCAAGCTTTACAGTACATCTTGAACAATCTAGAACTTTATGAACTGTTATTTCCCCAGGAGATGAGATGATCTGAGAAGATCTTGTGATTTTGCGCCAAATTGGTCCTGGAACTTGCCTCGGAACAATGGCTCGTCGTCAGAGTGCCAAGCCACCTGATGATCGCCGTGCTCGTAGAGGTTCAGGTTCACACAGTTTGGAAACATGGAATCCTTGTCCTGCGGCATCGGCATGTGATGCATATGACTGTCGAAGCAGTCACTTCTGCTCTTTAAGACAATTAAGACACCCATCCTCTTCCACAAAACCAAACCCGTGGATCCAAAACATATTCAAACATGTTCAGAATAAATCAGAATAATGGGTTCAAAATGCCAAAACAACATAAAACAACAATGTTTAAGCCATGGTTTTTAAAATGTTTCCTTTGTGACGTCCTGGTCATTGAGATTGAGGCAACCGAGCCAACGCTTGGCCATCTCCAAGAACCAATCGGGAAAGGTCACTGCACTGACTTGCTTCTTGCCGTAACTGTACGGGCACCTGGAAAAAGGGGCTACGAAGATATACGAAAGATAGATAAAGATAGGTTTTTCATGGGGATGGATGGGGGGATCTCACACCTGTGACTGCTACAATCATGTAGAATTATGTAAAACAGGCGCAGTGCTGCACATGCGCGAAGTAAATTGAGAAAGAGAGCAGGGAAGCCATGTACAACAAACATCAACAACATTCAACCACCCTATGATATCCTATAGCATCACGATTGCTCATTCAAGCTCGTATACAGTCCCTTGGCATTCTGCTCTGGGTGCCCCACAACACTCTTAGAGACTTCTTACCAACCTCCGCACGGCCCGCCATGGCCCGCCTACAACCTTCTTTGACGAACCACATGGTCTTCCGGGTGACAGCAGCAGCGCCATGGATTTCGACCCAATCGACCTTTTCCTTGATCTCCTCGAAATCGTTATGCGTCACATGCTTCTCCTGGCTCATGTACATCCTTGGACAAGGCATTCATCCCCATCCATCCCAACACTTCACAAACAGATGTCCGACAAGTAGCTGATAGTGACTGCGCATCATTCTGTGGTTTAATCAATCTGGTTTTATCATTGGTTTTATCATGTACCAGTATCACTTCATTTTTTTCCTGTCAACTTTTTCAACTTCTGTTTTTCCTGCAGAAAAGTTTCCAGGCGCGTAGGGACACATCTTCAATGCAAGGGATCCAGCTCTTCGGGTTGCTCGCACGATCCACCAAGAGTTGGAGAGGCTTGGCTTCCCTCGTGGCCTGTGACTTTCACTGAGGAAATCACTCAGCTCCACCAATCAGAAATTCATCGAAATTCCGTGAACGTCTTAAGCTTCAAAGTGCTTGACTCAATGGATTGGTTTAAGGGAAAAATTACAGGAAAGCCCCATATCTAATGGGAAAATCTATGGTTTCCTGTAGATTTTCCCTTAAACCAATCCATTGATTGACAATGTGTTTCTATGAGGCATACGTAGCCTACCCCTTTAAGGGAGGGGGACGTACCCAAATTGCAAGACACAGTTTAGACGTTTTTGAGGGAGAAGGGCCTGGTAAATGTCAGCAAACATTGTTTCTAACTTCGTTCTATTTGCAAAATGTCATTTTAGTAGGTCCCCTCACGCTTTACGGGATTTCATTTATTTTCTGAAAAGAAAACGCAGGGGGGGCGTTCAAAATGTCCGATTGCATTTTTGAAAAAAAATGCAAGAAAATGAAAAACAAATGTAAAATTGTAGTGTGGAGGTCTGCAAATAGCTGCAGAATTGCAGAAAAACAAAAATGCAAACTGAAAGTTTGTAGGACCCCAATTGCTTGGTATTTCCAATACATTCTACACTTTTTCTGCACCTTTCTTTATCATTTCCACATGTAACATAGAGGTATAGAAGGTATATTATTCCTTGCAAATTACTGGAAAATCCTTGAGCTTCAAATAAATGTAAAACTAGATTTCAAATTTACCTCCTACCTATGGCATGGAAAAAACAATAGAATACAAATAAAGATCTCAAATGGATCTCAAAAGGACCTCAAATGAACCTTTATGGGGTCCCCATGGTAAACCCCCTTGATGTACCTCCATGATCGAACTTAAACACCCTTCTGCCACTGTTCCTATCTAGCCCCCCTTATGACCCTCCAACCATAATATAATAACAATCTACACATGTGTCATGTTGATTCTGAAAGGAACTGTGGAACCTGAAGTGTAGGATGGTTACATTTTTCAATCTTAGTTTTACCTTCTGTTTCGAGCACTTTCTGCAAGGAACTATGGACCTTATGTATAGGATGGTGTTTTTTTAAATCTTATATTTACTTCCTTTTTCAAGCACTTTCTGAAAGGAATTGTAGGCCTCAGGTGTAGTATGGTTACATTTGTCTATCTCATTTTTACCTTTTTTAAGCAAATTCTGAAAGGAATTAAGGACCTCAGGTGTAGGATGGTTACATGATTATATCTTATGTCCACCTTCTTTTTTGAGCACTTTCATCACTTTCTGCAAGGAACTATGGACCTCAGACATAAGTTGACTACATCCCCACAAAGACACCTCACAGACAGTTTATAAACTTGCGGATATTTAACAAGTTTCACCTCCCCCCACCCCCCCTTATCCGTAGAGTACAGGGGGGGGTTCGGAGGGGGGGGGTTCGGGGTGACGTGTCTCTTGCAGACTTTCAACCCCCCCCCAAATGTAAATCTTCCGGGCCACGGTTTTTGACGTAGGAGGGGTCTAACATACATTTTTCGCCTTCCCCATCGGGAAAAAATACGAAGGGGTCAAAATTGTTACATTTTTTGAACGTCCATGCTAAAATACACCACATCACCCCACGAAAAGGGTGGTGATCCTATCGGTGCACCTCTGGATTTGCTTCGCGCTTGGCCTTCGCCTCCGCCTCCTTGATGTCCGACAGCTCCCGCGGAGACATTTCTGAGCCATCGGCCTTCACCTAAGAAACGACCAACGAAGACGTTGCAGGACATGTCAGAACTGTTCAGGGGCTATGGTCGATATATGTCGATATTATCCTCTAAAGTCTCTAAATGACATGTCATGATCTTGGAATATTATGGAATGATTGGAGTACATCATAGCATTCGCACATACTTTGGAATACATGTTTTGCCTTTTTGGGACTATCAACGGCTCAAGGCATCCAATCCAAACCAGTACATCCAGTACTAAACCAGTACTAAACCAAGTCACTGGTGGTGCCTTTTTCTCTTGCTTTGCTTTGGGCTTCGGCTTAGCTTTTGCCTTCCTGTCTGGTCGTTTCAGCGTCATCCTTCTGATGACTCGTCCTCAGCTGAATCCACTGCCAACCCTTAATGATGATTAATGGTTTATACCACCTTTATATCACCTTTATTAATAGGGTTATTAATGGTTATTAATGGTTATTAATGGGGTTATTATATTGCCAACTGATGGTTAAATAGAGTTTGCATGACATGCTGACATGCCCCTCTCCAACGGTGTCATACCTTATGGATTCTGATGGATTCTGGCGGCAAAGTGGCTATTGGGTGACCGACTTTTCTGTCGCAAAGCACCGTAGCCAGGCATAGGAGGTGGACCAAAGGCAGGATAATGTGGTGGTGGATGGTGATGCGGTGGTGGATAGTGTGGAGGTGGATGGTGGGGATGGACATGGGGTGGTGGATGGGGCCCATGGGGCGGCCCATGTGGAGGTGGGTAGTAGGGCGGCGGCTGGGCTGGTGGAGCTCCAGGTGGATAGCCTGGTGGTGGATAGTGCGCTGGTGGATACTCTGGATAGGCTGGATAGCCTGGCTGTGGATAGGCTGGATAGTGAGCTGGTGGCCTTGGTGGTGGAGCATAAGGATCTCTGGGAGCGTAGGGGTCATGGGGTGGTGGAGCATATGGGTCGTGAACTGGTGGTGGTGCGTAGGGGTCATGAGGTGGTGGGGCATATGGATCACGCGGTGGAGGTGCATATGGATCACGAGCATAGGGGTCTCGTGGTGGTGGAGCATATGGATCCGGCGGTGGCATGGCATAAGGATCTGGTGCATACTGAGGTGGTGGGTATGCTGCTCTCTCAGGTGGATAGCCTGGAGGTGGATAAGCCGGCCCTGGGGGTGGATAACTGGGCCCCGCAGGCGGATAGCTTGGAGGTGGATATCCTGGAGGCACGTAGTTCGGAGGATACCTCAGCACGAAGTCAGGCGCAACTCAACTAGTAAATGAATGTAAATGAATGTAAATGAATGGAAATGAAACTCCGAATCTGGAAACTTTGACGGCAGTCCATGTGGCCATGCTGGATCTTCACAGCAGCTAAGACTCATTATCAACATTGATTGGAATCACTGATTCGTTTCAACCGTAAGTAGACCCTTCACGGACAGTGAGGTAATGCAGCCACTGTTGCTCAGCGCGGCCTCTACTGCGGCTCCTGGCAAGTCTGCAAGCATCTGCAAGATCTGCAAGCTCGGGGCTCAAGTTGTATCATGAGGCACGACAGGTACAGTCGTGGCCTGAAATGGCAAAATCTACTGTAGTCCGGTCATGTCAGAAATCAAAAAACAAAGCTCACATGAAGAAAACACTACTCACTACATGGTTTATACCACGAAATCCTCACAAAGGCCATCAAAAGCCTGCAAATATACAGTTGTATCATGCATAGTCGCATATGCAACATGTCATATAATCGAACTCTCCAGCACAAACGAAATATCGAAGCTTGATTTCTCCGCAAGCCTATCCTCCACGGATCCCTGCGATATCCCTGCGGTATCCCGCGGTCCTGTAGCGTACTACAGCATAGTGCTGCATCTTGTCTTCTGCAGGTCACTGGCAAGATGCCACGCCACCAAATGATCCAAATGTAAAACGATTGGAGGGTGTACTGCGAAGTGCCTCCAGTGCTGTTTTTTCATTGGCTGATCTTTTGAAGATTTTTGAAGCAACCGGAATTCTGATCAAAAGGGTATCAATGACGGCCCTGAATGATGGAGTAATGGAGTTGTAGCAGCTGGGCCAGGCTTGTGATGTTGGTGTTGCTTCGAGCTCTGCTGAAGAAAACTTGGCCTACGAGTCAATGTCAATGTATGGTGATGGGCCGAAGCCTGAAACAAAATGCTTTCACACTAGACACCGCTGAAAACGCTACGAAACTACAGCCAAAATGTTGCATATATTCTGACTTTCCGAGCGCTGCGTCACCTCAAGTGGTGACGTACGGCCAACTCGTACAATCACTCAATGTTAGCACCGGTGCAAATTCCCAGCCAAACGGACCCTTTCTCATACAGAAATCAAAAGCTGGCGTGCTTTCGACACTTGCGTGCCATTCCTTGATTCATTTGATTCTGGCAAGGGCCAAATCCTTGCAGAGTGCTCCTCTGCACATCGCTCCTGCACTGACTAATCCTGTTCTGTCAGGAACTGCCAAGAGCCGAGCGAAAGGGGACAGGGCCAGTCGTTGAGGCCCGTCCCAGTGGCCGTGGCCAAATGTGGCCAATCACGTCCCGCTGAGGCTGATTGGCCGCCTGATCATGCCTTGATCATGATCCCATTTTGGGAGCACCCAAACGGAAACCCGAGCGAACATAGTAACCCAGCAAAGGAAGACCCGAATCCAGATTTGCAACAAACATATATAAACTATATAACACATATATACACATATCAACAAGGTTAAAGCGCCACCCAGTCGAACCATGTTGAGCCTATGATTTGCTCACCTCTGCTGAGTTGCTCTCACTGCCCATCATTTGTTTCCACCGCCTGAGGCATGCAGTTTGCTAAGCTAAGCATAGGCGCACGGATGCGCACGGTAGTTGACGCAATATTCTATAGATTGGCAAATGTTCAAGCACCGCTGAAGTGACTATGTGCCGCACTATTCTATTTGAGTAACGAAAAATCACTCAACACATCGTGTCACCATAGGAACCTGTGACAGGAACCTGTCATAGGAACTCTCAAATACCTTCTGCCCAGAAACTCGAGCAACCGCTCGCAGCGGCGGAGGAGAAATTCCTGGCTTCGACCTGCACTAGTTGGAGCATCCATCCCCAATGCGACGCTTGTGATCAAGTTGCGACTAGGCAAAGGATTCAGAGTAAAACATCAAGTTACACCACATGCGTTGGGATACTGGCCTGGGAGTCTTGATCTGCAAGCCTCAGAACAGGATTCGTTTTCAAAATGGGTCAGTCACAATACATACATACATACATACGTACGTACGTACATACATACATACATACATACATACATACCTACCTACCTACATACATACATTACATACATATATATATATATTTATTTATTTATTTATTTATTTATATGCATAATATCACACGCACACGTATTACATAATATATACTACGTATATGTATAATTATATAATATTATATATAAATTATCTGTCTATGAAATGCGCATGTACTGTACATTCATATATATATATACGTATATTTATAACATTCTATGACATGAACAAAAGCAGAGTGGGATTCTCCATTGATTCTCCAACTTTCGCTGTGAGCCGAGCTCCTCACGCCGCAAGGCTGCCAAGGCGAAGAAGCCGGACGACCTGCGGTGGACAGGTCGGAATTGCCATAGGATCCATAGGTCGGCTGATGGCATGTTTGGATACGTTATGAATCGTTATGATAGGTTTGTTTGGATAGTTTCGGATAGTCAGGCCACTTCCAGCTGCAAAGGGAGCAGTGTCGACTTTTCAGGATGCTACGGTCCGTGTGAAGCTGTTCCATTGTACCGTACAAAATCAGCAGCGCTTTGGAACCCAGGACGAGGTTCCAGTTGGCTAGCCCTAGCTGTTCTAGCAGTGCTAGCAGCGCGCTTCATCTTATGATCGTCTTATGCCCTGCCACTCAGAGACACTTTGCGGATGCTGATGGTTCCATCATCCTCGCCGCTGGCACAGATTGCCAGAAAGCTAAGCTTCTGAAATTTCAGAAAGTTCACGTCCAACGTGGCCACCAGTCCATCAGCGCCAGATGTCCAAGACACGTCTTGGAACTCCTGTGTCGCTGCACCCGTCATGGCATCGTCCATGTCAAGGTTCGGGTTGTTGGCAAACCTTGGCTGCGAACGGCTCGGATGGGGGGAAGCAAAGAAATCAGCTGCATCCTTGTTGATCTTGTTGCAAGACACTATGTAGATTTACAATGATTTACATTTTTTTGACATGAAGTGCTACAGAGCACGGCTACGTTTGGCCCCGAAACAACCGCAGGCTCGTGGGTGCTTGAGCTTTGTCCGGCGCTTCCAGAACCAACTTCTGCATCTTCACAGGCGCAATGAACGGCAGTAGCAGCAGCAATTCTGGAGAGCCAGCCTCAGGAAGTCTCCAAGAGAGAATCAAGTTGAATAGTTTCAGAATGTTTCAGATAGTGCAAGAAACTTTGCGAACGTGAAGGGCAGCAAGGCAAGTCACAAGAGACAAACCAGTAGAGTTTTGATGGTCACAAGTGTGGCGGCATCCGAGTTATATCCGAGTTATACCGTTTTGGACAGATTGTCCAAGTATATGGCCGCGTATGGAGCATGTCTTGGCCACCTGCCCCAGTGAATTTGCAAAGCCTGGACACCTCTGAAGTGACACCGCTGTTCCGCAGAGCTTCAGTTGGATCGTCTTCCACTGCGTTCAGCACACCAGCAGCTTTCCTGTGCAGTGGCGCATAGTGGCGTATAGTGGCGCTCATGCTTGCAGTAGATGCATGTCGGTGCCTATAATAATATATAATAATTATCATGTAACTGTAATATGTCCAATGACTGCCAATGACTACATAAACCGGCATACACATGATCACATTGATTCACATTGATTCACATTGTGATGAAATATGATTCAAGATGATGCGGCACTGCCTGGTGCTCCCCCTGGTGTGCAACTTAGCTTCCAATCAACTTCAGATGTCAGGTCTCCATCTGTGGTTCTCGCCACTAAGCCTGCAGCAGCAGGACCGCCAGCTCCCTCAGCACGAGCAGGTCCAGTGGATGTTGGTGCGCCCCCAACAGCACTGCGCAAGGCGTTTCCGATGCCAGCCAAACGGTTCACCCAGGATGGGATTCCACAACTACCTCGGCAACACGCAAAGTTCAGTGCCAAAAAAATGTGCGCGTGGACAGCAAACTGGAATGCACTGATTAGAAAAGTATAAGTTAAGTTAAGTCTGTCTTGCGGATAGATACTGATACGACTTCTGTGGCCTCGCCTCACTGCAAAAATGATAAAAGGAAAAAACATAATTTTTAAAAAAAAAACTTAGACATTTTTGATCATTTTTGCATAGCCTGAGTTGCAGAGCCTCTGGCACAAGGCTTCTGAAAAGTGATTGCAGTTCCGAGCCATCAGGTCATAACCGGAAGCCGGAAATTCAGCCCTCAATTCTTGGATAGCCCTCATGGCATCATCTCTTGACAGGCGACATGGAGCTATGTCAATGGTCTGGTAGAAGGTCCAATCGCTCCCAGCTGGAGGAACCTTCGGCCGCTGAACCGTAACGCCACTGAAGGAGGTGTTGCCACCACCAAAGACGTACTCGCCACCAAAGACCTCGACACCAGAATGGTAAGCCTTGGATCACCCCGGCCACTACAACTGAGGCTCTCCACGAACACAACACCAGTGGCCTTTGGAGGGAAATCTGATGGCAGAAATTAGACAAAAATGGCAACACCACCATACAATACCATACACCAACCTCATTTCCAATATATCCAATGCTTGCATTGTACCAAAACAGTGCTCCAAAATGCTCCAAATAATAGTTCGCTACTTCTCCGAGGTGCAAAAGGTTGACCACCCGAGAGTGAATACACGTTCAACTTGACCATTTCGCTTCCAGCTGGAGCACCTGGTGGGCCGCCCGAGGCGCCCGAGGCGCCATAGGCGCCCGCCATGACTTGAGAATCGAGCTCTGCGAAGACGCTGCGGCAACACACAACGGTGCAATGGCGAAATCGCAAGGAAATTCTTCACAAGATTATAGAACATGTGCGAAGACCGGTCACTGAGAGTTGCATCAACATTCCAGAGTGGCAAATCAAAAGACGAAAACTTCAGCAAATGACATAGACAACGGCACACCACCAAACTGTCAAGAACAAACTCAATTTATGGCAGGACTGCTAGAAAATGGTTGTATATAAGTAGCGGGATCCTTCAATTTAAGAGGGTCAGAATGTCGGTAGAAGTTTATGAACTCAAACCTACACATGCGGTAGGTAAATCCAGCACCATGCGGTCGACATCTTTGTCGGCGTTTGCATCCGCTCTGAAAGTTTGGAGCATTGTCTTGGTCGGCTACCCCCAGACCTCCCCCAAGTGAATTTGCCGCCACCTGCTACCGGTGCACAACAATGCTTCGTATTTGAAACATGTTGAAACTTTGTTCTGATTTGTTCTGATATGTTCTAATGGACTATGTTGGGGTCACCCAGCAAATGACAAGCATGAGCACTGCAATTGATGGGCATATCCAATAGTGGAAAAGATGTCTCCTGATGGCAGCGACAACAGATGCCACATGGCCGAATTAACTGCACTATACGGAATGCCACGTGAGTCGGTGCATGGAATGCCACACGGGCTTCCTGAACACATTATGCGGACCCTCGCATTCTGCGGGACATGCCGCATGCTCCATCCAGACTGGGCTATGGTCAGAATGTAAGAGGTCATTTGCAAGTCGTCATTGAAGGGAATGTGTTTTTACTGTCAATTTGCAATTCATGACAGAAACTAAAGGAACACAAACAAAACATGAGAAGATATAATAGGATTAATAGGTCAATAGATATCAATAGATCACATCTATCAACATGTAAAATTCTCCGTCCTTTCAGTCCTGTCTGTCATGTTTAGCAGTTTAGCCCAGCCTTGGATATCTTGGATCAAGCACTTCGTAATCGCTTGGATGGCCTTTCCTCTCCAAAAGCCGTTAAAATTTCATTTCCAAGACTATGTCCCGGTCCTCCGCATCTGACAAGCTACTGTCCCACTTGCTGCAATCCAAATCGGCGGATGATCTGCCCTTCCAAATCAGAAGATGCTCGAGCCGCACGCTGGAAAAAGAGAGAGAACATGTCAGGCTCTGGCCTGGGCAAAGCTCTCTCAAAGAGATTTCGAACACATTTCAGGTCTTCTGAGTCGAATGTGGTGGCTCTTGAGAAGAGCCCAAGGAAATGGCGGTAGTGCGCTAGCTTGAAGGCATCCTCAGAAATGTCAGAAAACAAATTCAGAATGTCCTCTGCAATCTTCACATGTTCCAGGTTCCCAAAGGCCATGACTCTACGCAAGGCATCCACGGCCTTTTCATCTTTCATAGCTTTCAGCAACGCAGGGCTTGCCGAAGCCATAGCATGTCGCAGCTTTTGGAGCAAAGTTGCTGTCCGCGATGCTTCCGCAGAATCATCAAAATCCTCCAAGGAATCAACGCTTTTCTTTGCAGAAGTTGCTTTCTCAGCTTCTTGGTCTGCTACAGCTAGCTGAGTCAGCAGTGCCCAGATCTGCCGGTAGAATTCGGCATTTCGGCCAGCATGAAATGGCGTAGAGAAACTTCCAAAGAATTCGCCGAAATCCAATTCAAAAGATCCAAACTTGGTCAATGCATCCAGACTCGCTTCGCAAGCACCCAGTCGTGATGCAACCTGAAGCTTCGAAGCATCTTCAGCCAGCAGTTGGCGAATGGATTGGACTGCTTTGAAGCACTCTGCCGCTCTTGCTGACTTCACTGTGTCAATCGAACTCACGAGGTTCAGAAGTTTCCTAAGTTGCAACTAAGAACAGCCGCCCCACTGGCATGGATGCATAATTTACAGGCATGGAAGTTTAAAAAAAACAAAGCAGATCCAGAATGCAGTCAATTCACCTGATCTTGGGAGACAGATTTGGATTTGGGAGCAGGATAGTTAAACATAGTTAAACATAGTTATAATATAACTTTGTTCACACTTAGGATTTGTGCAAAGGGACAAAGATGGACAAACTATGCCAATGAGAGCACGGCTCTCAATCATCACCTATCATCGATCTGTATTCAGATTGCTAGGAGTCCTCATCGTTTCTAGCTGAAAACATTGCAATTTTTGACACGGAAACAGCAGCATCCTTCGGAGACCTTGCGATTGAACCTCTCCAAACACCCGAACCCATCCGAACCCAACGAATCCAGTTCATGTCTAGCATCTTGGCTTCGACATCCACCTGCGGAGAAAGGGCTTGTCTCTGTTGTCTCTTGACATCTGAAATCAGGACACGCAAGTTGAAGCAAAAAAAACATGCAAGCTACTAGATGTGGACGAACAAAGGAAAGCAACGGAAGCAAGAAGACATTAAGTGGGAGTGATGATAGCCATGACATGCCGTGACACTGGTGATGCAACGGACATGACACTGACGATGACCTTGAACGAGGGTGAATACGGAACCTGAATGGAACTAGCGCCGTTTCAGTTCCAAGTCCAAGCAATCATACAGTCTCCATATGTTATGCTTTGTGGTGCTTAATACCCCCATGTGGCCCTAAATTTTGTGCGCAGGGATGATGTGTATTTGTACATGCTTTGATGTGCATCCCGGCATCCGTATGTTACTTTCTTCAAGATGCCCACTCTATATAGTCTATGATGTTAGAGAGTTTTGTTCTCAAGGTCACTGCTTGCGAGCATTTCTCTTCTTCGTGGTTGTTCGATAAGGGGTTGAATGGGGTGTACTTGTTCAAAGTTCTTCATCCGCTTCATTTACTCCTGGGTGTTCTCAACGCCTGATGGATACAGGTCTGTGTTGATAAAACATGTGGCAGTGTTGGCATCAAGTGCCGAGAAACTTAAAGCAGCACTGCAAAAAAAAAAAAAAACTCTCACAAAATCTGAGGACCCTGTCGTAGCTCACTAGAAGTTGAATGAGCCCGCACACACGGCCAGGTATGCCAGGCCTTCTGCAACTCTTCAAGTACACTCTTGGCGTGTGCATGGTCTCGTGGCTCGCCATTGATGAGAACCTTCAGCAATGTATTCTTGCCAATGAATCCACGCAGCCCCACCCTAACCACATCTTGGCCTCTGCGCCTATGATGTGCATGCGTTTGTCTAAACGGACCCCTCAAACGGTCAATTCATCCTTTATAGCGACTGGCTTTGCAAACAAGCAAAACCGTGCAGACCATGCAAATCCATGGAAACACATGGGCTCCCATCAAAATCCTTTACATCTGAGCAGTTGCTGTTGATATGGTTATCGCTTTTGGGGGGGCCCTATCGCTTTCCAGGGTTTTATGGAAATCAGCATAATTATTCGAGATCCAACATGATGCCAAAATTGATTCCTAAACAGGCTCGGAAATGGATCGAGGAGTTGCTTTTTTGGTTTCAGGTGCTTCGGCAACACTTCATGTTCCTTTCATGTTGCATTCATTTCCTTTCATTTTCCTTTCATGTTCCTTTCATTTGTATTCATTTCCCTTCATGTTCCTTTCATATTCCTTTCACGTTCATTCCAAGGTGCATTCATGTCCCCTCATCTTCCTTTCGTCATTTGCATACATATTCCTTTTATTTTGCATTGATGTCCTTTCATTTCCTTTCTAAAGTTATAGAAGTGGCTCTATCGCTTGGCCAGGGGACCGAGTGCAACAAATGGTTATCGCTAAGTCATCGCTACGGTTATCGCTAAATAAATAACCCCTCCAACATATGACATTGCTCGAAGGAAATCTGCCACAAAAACAACAGAGAAAGAGAGAGAGAGAGAGAAAGACAGCGAGCGAGTTGGATGCCAAATGATATGGTAACTGCAGGAAACAGGGACAGGTTGAGAGTCCTTCATCGGTTTTGCCCGTTCTGTGAATGTGCACAACAGTATTTGCTTGGTTTACGCCAAGTTTAATGGACTGTCATGTATAGTCCCAGGTTATCGCTTTTTGGGGGTGCCCTATCGCTTTACAGTGTTTCGTGCACATCTCTGACAAAAAACTCCTGCAATGCTAAAGCGGTCTTCAACCATTTTGACCGTGACTCACATGCAAACGGAAACGAAATTAGAAGAACACACGAGTCAGGAACCCATGAGAAGGCATCATGTTGTGAAAACATTCGATAGGAATGCCATGGAATGCCGTCATGTGGTCCACATGTGGTGTTGTTGTGCCGCCAAAGTTGCCTTCTTCATGGCCAATGAAGCACCGGCGTTGCTCAATGCCTTCAAAGTGCCCATGTGTCCAGTTGAAGCCTTCTTGGAAAGCGCAGCCAATGAATCGCGCTCCAAAGTCTTCATTTTTTCACCTCACCAGGCATCCAACAGGAGCCATCTGTGATTCCAACAAGGCAATTTTCAGATCTACATCAATTTCCTGTGAATTCATGTCGCCCATTGGCGATCTTGGCGATCGCGGCTAGAGTGGTCAAGTAAGGTTAGGTATCACTTTCTGTTCTGTCCTGTGCTGCTTCGTCGATGCAAGTCCAAATCTGACACCAAAAAATAAAACAACAACTGAAGCTGAACCCTGATAACCCATAGAAACAACAAAATGCATTGCCGCATCGCAAACTCGAAGAAACACATGTTCGGTTATATTATATTCCATGCGTTGGTGTAGTATACAACAAACATGTGAATTCAGTCAACTCAACATCCGAAATATCTGCGGAAACCCTTTCAACAAGCCGCTCTTGTCGCAACACACATGGCCTGGCAGCATGATTTTCAACAGCATGATGTTGCTGTGGATTTCTGATGGTGTCACTTCCGACCCACGTTGTTGTTGGTCAACCCGGTTGATGGTTGAAGAGCTTTCGCATCTGACAGGTGTAGCCACTGGGCGAATCTCCAGGCGGTCCAGTCGAATCCTCACAAGTCAAGGGTTTTGGCATGTTAGTTTGAACGTTTTTAAGTTTATAACAAACTCCAAAACTGCTAAAACGGCAATTTTCATAAATCCCTCAATGAGCCCCAAAAAGGTTCAAATATGCATCAAATTATCAAAGAAACAAGGAGACATGGGTGGAGCGACAACCAGGTCATGATCCTGGTGTCATAGTTCCTGTAAAAAAAATATGGCAAGACATCGCCCAAGTGCTCAGTGCTGGTTATTTTACCACCAGTTCCCATCAAGAACGCGAAAACCCGCCGCAGGCCTGCCCAGCAAATGTTCCTCGATGACCTTGCGGCTGGACGACTGCAGATGGTGAGCTCTGTCACGGCGTCCGGGGTCTCTCATGACAACTCCGCCAGGTTGGCAAATGACGTCTCCGAAATACGTCGAAATTGCCTAGCAATAAACTGCGGCTGCTCACAAAACATACTAGTCAGTGCGACATGCAAGGTGAGATGGATGGAGAAACAAACAATGAAGAGACGTGAAGAAACATGGGGCACCCAAAAATGTCTTAAATCAAATGGGCCCAGGCCACCGAAAGGAGTTGGCCATCTTGGTTTGCAAAGTCGATTGTGATTGGCCTGATTTTGCCAGGACGTTTGCTGCAGTGTGGCAAGAGGACTTGGGTGGCGAGGGTGCTCGCGTCAATCTTCCGGAACATATAAAGGCAGGTGACTGCAGGGTTGTCGTAGCCAGTCTCAAACTTGTGCGCCACGAAGAGGATCTTGGCCCTTTTGGCATCCACTGCTGACCGCATGAAAAACCCATTCAAATCCTTCTCAGTTTCCCCACATACTGAGCCAGAAAATGCCCCCAGAATGTCTTCACGTTGGAAGTCCAAGCTGGGACTGCTTTGGGCCAACCGCCGTGCAACTTTGGTTGCTGTCAGCACTTCTTCGCGCGAAGAACACAAGACCAGGCCATGGGTGCGGTACGACAGCGACCCGCACGTGGCCTGGAAGTGTTCCAATGCCAGCCGGACCCGGGCCACCAGCACGTCGTGTCCATTTGACGATGCCATCAGGCGTTGGAGCCGTGACTTTTCCTGACACAACGGCTGGGCCCAGTGTTGTGGCATCATGACATGTGAGCGTCACACTCCTTCACTCAAATACCAGTGCGTGGCAGGACCTGGCAACATGTCTCTGCAAAATCTGGCCGCTTGCATCCAAGTTTCTTTCTCTGAAATGCATGTGCTATCAAGGCCGCTCACGATTGACACCACTTCGTGGTATTCCACCCGGGGGTCCATCACCAAACCTGGGCACATCACCAGGATCAGAAAATAATCGTGCTGCATCAAGTGCGCAATGACACACCTCCCAGCCAAGCCTTTTTAGTGGCCCGCATCCTCACAGTGGAATGGTTTAGTCAGCAGAACTTGCAATCAAGAAACCTTCTGACACCGCTTGCCCCAAGTGGTAGACATGAAATGGCCGGCGAAGGCCATCAGTGCCCAAGGTCCCAAAGCGCTCAAGAGCTTGTCGGTTTGGAGTTCCTGACTTGGAACAACACGAATGAAACCACACTGAATCGAAATTCACCACCATATCCTGAAAACAATGGCTGCCCTTCACTTGTTGCCAAAGGAATGCTATGGGTGTTACTCATTCTTCATTGTCACAACAAAGATCATGTGCCCTTCTTATGCCTGTGAGCGCCACGTAGTGAGAAGCGCGAAGCACGCGCTCCATCGACAGCGTCATCGCTCCAAAATCTGTGTGGCTGCGATGCACTTCGTCCGGCATGACGAGCGTCTTCTCTGCCAGCGAGTCACTGGCCCTGGTCCAGGCCAGCTCACTGCTGTTGAGCTTCCTTATGGCACTGAGAACTGTTGGCAGGGGGGCCTTCAGCAAATTGTCTGAAATCCGTTGCTCTGTGGCTGGAAGAAAGAGGCTATACACAAATCCGGTGCAAATCCAAGCTTCTGGAACGTTGTGAACAGGATCCTTAAGCGGTTGAAGAAAATGGCAGCGAAAGAAGACAGCCATGCAGAACACAAACGAAGAAAGTGTCAACCGCGGCTACGGCAGTTCATTGGTATGTCTGATGTCACTTAGCAGAAACAATTATTAAAAAGGCAATTGAGCATCGTTCGCACTCCCTTCCGTTCGGAGACAGACCGCTCGCATGATGAGAGCACATCCTTCAACTCCCTGGTGTTCTCAGCCTGGATGACCCGAGCCCGCACTTGCAAGGAAGAGGGCGCGTGTTGCATGTTTCGCATGAACTTCTCCACTACCTCCTTGGCACAGCTCGCCGTCACACCATGCACAAAAATAAAAAACAAGGTGGGCCAGAGAACCCAAAAGCAAGACGGCGCACAGCACGCCTTTTTTTGAAAATGTTGTGGTGTGGGCAGTGCTCTGGACGAAATCGATGTAAGATCTTCACTGAAACATCGTGCGCACTGATGGTATCAGGGGCCACAATTCGCCACAGCATGCTGTGTCAGCTACGTCTACATTCTTCTAGTCGCTATTGCTGCTAATGTAATTAACTTTATCCCATCTTTCTAGTCGCTATTTATTTCTGGATTCTCATTTAGTTTGCTTCGCCGCAGAGGGAGCGAGGACGAGGCGTGGACGGACAGAACACCGTGCGAAATGAAAACTAAACGACGGAGGGAGTTGACCAAAAGAGCATAAAAACGAAGATATGAAGGTGACATATGGTGGAGGGTCATGAAAAATGAGACATGATGAAAGATGGGTAAAGACTTCTCTGTACAAAAGCTTCTTTGCATAAAAGCTTCTGTATGTAAAAGCTTCTGTGGGTAAAAACTTCTCTGTGTAAAGGTTTTTG
>Ga0126342_10009902_pt1 | contig 17062 bp, 21 predicted proteins | sample Cyp1metagenome_FD_92528 | JGI IMG/M metagenome (GOLD analysis project Ga0126342, IMG submission 92528) | Coral microbial communities from Lord Howe Island, Old Settlement Bay, Australia - Cyphastrea 1 metagenome | ecosystem: Host-associated > Invertebrates > Cnidaria > Coral ... | reverse complement strand
CTACCTTTTCGCGCATCTCCATCTTCTTTCCTTCTGATCTTTCTCTTCTCTCTGCCTCTTCCCTGCTCTGCTTTTCATCTGTCCATATTGTCGGAAGTTTGACTTCTAAACTTCCTTCGATAATCATATATCTATATAGATTGGACCATATGCATCCAACATTTTGGTGGTTTCAGTGGATATCCATGGCAATGGCACCAGGGATCCCAGGGATCCCACGTGGCTATGGTGTTTTGACCATGGCAGATACCCGGCCTAGAAATAGTGAATTTTCCCATTAAAAACATTGTGATTTTCCAGTTCGTTTTTTGTATGTTTACCAGAGGGCATATAGCCTTACATAGTTTCTGGTAAAGATGGTTAGCTGAGAAATCCATAGCGATTTCACATTAACACACGTGGGTATAGGCGGATGTTCCATTGCCATGTTTGATTCCTGGTAGTTATCGTTATCATAGCGACCTCCCTGGCTGACCGAAGGCAATGGAAAATCCTCAATGGATGTTTTCCCCATTTAGTTCGGGGATTTCCCAGCTAGCCAGGTTTGATTACCGAAGGGTACCCAAGTTTCCACTGGCATCTCTGGTTGCTTATCAGATAAATGACCCGTGGCCAACAAGTTCCCCTCGGCCCTCAGCTCTTAGTTTTTCTTAGATACAGCTGGAGAAACCAAAGATTGTGAAGAAGGTCTCATTCATCTTAATCAGTCTTAATCATCTCAAGTGGGTTTTGGATGGTTCAGGTGCTTAGAGGTGACTAATGGTTGGTCGGCCACTGATCCTGACCTTTGAGGTCAGCCTATGCTTGAACACCATGAATTGAGCAGGGTTGAGGTTACCCTCTGGTAAACAAACGTAGCTATTGAAAATGGTGATTTATAGTGGATTTACCCATAAAAATGGTGATTTTCCATAGTTTTTTGTATGTTTACCAGAGGGTATGTTCAATATATTTGCCACACCAGGATCTCCATTCTCAATTTTGGGATCCATTTGAATAACATTGAAAACCCACTCACCAGATGTTTTATTGGGGGTTGCAGAAGAAACAAAAACATGTTCATGGTATCTGATGTGACTGATCAAAACTGCAGGAATTATCCAGTTTTCAACACTGCCCATCCGGGTTTGTTTGAACCTTTGCTTTCCCCTGTATCAAAAACTGCTATTTTGGGATATACTCACCATTCCCAGAAACACCCAAATATCATATATTCTTGGTTACATCAGCTTATATCCTCAGGTTTGATGCATTGATGATGTATCCTTTTCATTTCCTTTTCTTTCATTAAAATTACCATCTTAGGGACAACAAAAACTCAACAGATTCATTCATCCATATCAAATCTCATGATTTATTCATATAAATATCCATCTTTTCCCAGCATTTCTCCACTATTTATCCTCAGATTTCCCTATAAATGACTGATTGTTCCAGGACTTTGACGGAGATCCGCACCAGAACCGGCCCTTGCTTCGCCACTTCGCCACGCCACAGGCCGACCCGGCGGACGCCACGGCCCTCTCTGTGCGGTTCCTCCTGGCAGATGCCATGACCTCAGCGAACTGCAGGGCCACGTTGGAAGGCCGCCGGCTACGGATCGAGGAGCGCTGGAAACCGGAAGGTTTTTTTTCGTGAAACCGGTGGGGATTTTTATGGCACTTTGAGGAAAAATTGAATGGGATTTAGTACCTTCAAAGAGAAGGATTTAAATCATGTTAAACCTTCAAAACTAGGGATTCAAGTTGGCAACGAGAGGTTGGATTTAACATGCAAAACTATGGATTGCAGTCTGAAATATCAACTCCAAAAATGCGATACTTTTAGAGTTGAACTTTTCAGGTTTTTTTTACTCATCCGGACATGAAAAAGTCATTGGACGGGTCAATGGGAGATATCTGGAGACCACCATAATTCCAACAAAGTTACAGGGAAACATGCCTCCAAAGCCGTTAAGTTGCTGCTTCAACATATCCTTTTCCAGTAGCATGATTGCAATTTTGGCACTCCATTCTTGGACAAATTCAGCTTTGTGGTATATTAATGCATGTTAATCATTTACCATTCATGCAGATCCCATACCTAACATGGTTTTTGTGAACATATACAGAAAAATCACATGATTGATGATCAACCCCTATGTTTTCTTATGAACTTGGCCATATTATCAGCGCATCCTCCTGATATTGGCACCTCAACCGATCCAGGAGCGCGAGGGAGAGACCCTCAACATTTACGAAGCCATGATCGATGAGGTCGTTGCCAGTGACGTGTAATGGAGCGGTTTTCAGATGGGGAGACCCTGCCATACTCAAATGCCAGCTACCCAGAGTTTCACCATATGATACTTGCTTGGTTGGTGAATGCCTGTGAATTCATTAATCTTCATTAATGTTGACTACATTACAGTAGATTGATATTGCCATGTATAATGCGAACTGCTAACACCTCTGGAGTTTTCAATGGTTTACTGTACTATGCAGGCAGAGGTTGCAAAGACAGGGCAGAGGGTTGGGCAGCTACTGTAAAGTTGCTGAAAGCAAATGTTCCAACAAGCTAAACAATCTGAGACCTTTGCTTATTTTTTTGCTTGACTTGTTGTTTCCTCAATGTGCTTCAATGTACTAGATTCGATATCTAACTATATATTATATAACTATATATAACTATATGACTACAGTAAAGTAAAATTCAATGTAACTGGATCTAATTTCAGGGTTTCTGGGTCCAAATCCAAGCATGTTCTACACCGTTAAATATAAACCCAACAACTACCAACCCTTCCCCTTCACAGCAGCCGCTTCCGCTGCTGGCAACTGCGCTGCCTGCCTGCGCTTCCTGCCAGCAAGGAGCGATGGGGGTGGCTCGTCATCATAATCATCGTCGTCGTCGTCGTCGTCATCGTCGTCATCGTCGTCATCGTCGTCACCACCATCACCATCACCATCACCACCACCACCACCACCACCACCACCACCACCACCCCCACCACCACCGTCATCATCACCGTCATCGTCATGATCATCCTCATCATCATCATCATCATCAACAACATCATCGTCATCTCAATCTTGATCTTCATCAGGATCATCACCACCATGATCATCAGAAGTATCAGCACCATCATCGCAACAATGATGATTGTGACCTTGACATCACACTCATGTGGGTGAATCTTGTATGTGCATTTTTTCTGCTCGCTTCGCTCCCCTGCGATTCGAAGGTGCTGCGGTGAGAACCACACTTAAGCAATGGCTGTTTGCCATCAAGTAGATCTAAGTAGCAAAATCATCTACAGAATCTGTGAGCCAGGCTTGGCCTTCAACTTCGCCCGCTCATCAGATTCCATCCAAGCTTTGGAAGCTTTTGCAAGTCTAGACTGGCGGGTCTCAGGCTCAGTGCTCTCATACTTCTCCAAGAAGGCCCGGATAAACTCCCCCTTCACTGATCGAAGATCACGCTTCTTGGCGATCTCCTTCTTTTTGGTGTTCGTCTTGGTCTTGCTGGCCTTCTTTGCAAATGCCTTTGCCTTCGGTGAGGGATCATCGCTGGGTGCCATGTTTGCCTTGGCAAGAGGCTGGGTGCGGGGGACTCCTTTTGAAATCCATTTCTCGTGCCACCGGTCACAAGCCAAGCGATGCTTGCGCTTCTTCTCTTCATCACTTTGTTTGGTGCGCTTGGCTTTCTGTCCTGGCTGCTTAACACGTGCACGAAGCTTTGGCTGTTTGCCTTTGGAACCAGTGGGTGCTGAGCCGGCACCAGGTGTTGAGGCAGAAGGGGAAGAAGTCTTGCCGATCTCCTTGTCCATGTCCACAGACAAAGCGGGAATGCCATCACCAGGTGTTGAGGTAGAAGGGGAAGAAGTCTTGCCGTTCACCTTGTCCACGTCCTTCTCAGAGTTGACAAGAGCCTTGACTGAGGCAGGCTTTGTCTTGAGAATGCCATCACCAGGTGTTGAGGTAGAAGGGGAAGGAAAAGTCTTGCCGTTCTCCTTGTCCACAACCGTGACTGAGGCAGGCTTTGTCTTGGGAATGCCATCACCAGGTGTTGAGGTAGAAGGGGAAGAAGTCTTGCCGTTCAGATTGCCCACTTCCTTCTCAGAGTGGACTGAAGCCTTCACTGAGGCAGGCTTTGTCTTGTCATCACCGGGTGTTGAGGTAGAAGGGGAAGAAGAAGTCTTGCCGTTCTCCTCGTCCACGTCCTTCTCAGACTTGACAAGAGCCTTGACTGAGGCAGGGTTTGTCTTGGGAATGCCATCAACAGTTGTCGAGGTAGGAGAGGCGGAAGGCTTGACACTCCCCTTGTCAGAAGTCTTGACGAACTCCATCTCCAAGTTCTTCACTGCACTGGGTGTGTTGTTGGCGTCACTGTCATCAAGCTGTGTGTCTGCTGGATCTGATAGGCCAGGAAGGATCAAGGTGTCATCAGAATCGGCTGAGGGAGAGTGCGTAGGCAACCGATCATGCATATTCTCGATCTCAAGTCGGCGGTTTTGCCTGGCTTTGGCCTTGGCTGCTGTTGGGCAATCGTTGTTTTCAAAAGAAAGCCTGGCGCTTCGTCTCAGCTTTGCGGGAGGTGATCCATCAGTCCTGATCAGGGATAATAACCAATTTGCGGGAAAAAGAGAGACTCAGGGCTCAAAACCTTTGAATGCTTAGAAACATTTTGGACCGGAAATCCTTTCAGCAGGAGGTTCCACAGGTGGTGCCATCTGTGTGGAAGGTGCCCATGTGCAATTCAAGACTGGAACTGCCGGTGCCCTGATCGCATGGAATCCAAGCTCACTTGGAGGCGTTGACTCTGCAAATGAAACAGCGTCCTGTGAATCCTCAACCCAAACGATGTCCATGGCACCTAAGCCTATAGGTGTGGGAAGTAATCCCAAAATTGAACCCAATCTCACAGTGCACTGATGCAAGTCAATCAAATCAAATCAGGTCAAGGGGCGTTTCATTCCATCTTTATATCTACAATAAATCAAAGACCAGTATTCTCTTTATATATATATATGAATGTATATCTTATGTACTTTATTTGGGTCCAAGTAAGTGGCAATCAGGTTCCAAGCGGTTTTCACCTAAACCCTGTTCGCTACTGAAGGAGCGTGGTCTGCACCTCCTCTTTGCAGAACTGCTGCAGGCACCGGGGGTCAACACATCACCCCTTGCAACCCAATCGGGGCACATGGGTTGTGGGAACTGACATCGCAATCCCTGGCGCCCACGATTGGTTGACTACCCTATAGGTTACACCCCGGTCCAAGCGTCTGAGCGAAAGAAAGCCATAAGAAGCCTCTTGCCACCATTGATTGTGTAATTGTGGTATCATACATACTTTGAGTAGCTATAGGGTTTTCTAAATGCAGGGATACACCCAAAAGCCAGTAATTCTTTTCACAGTGTTCAGCATTCACATTCAGAGGACTCTTTGGCAACACTGATCTTCTAGGGCCAAGTTCGCGGCAATGAAAAGCAACGGCTTTGCCGCGCCCAAAATCTTCTCATTTGTGTAAAGCCTGAGTCGCCAGACCTGCAGGCCCAGGCGGCTCATGGAAACCACAAACTGATGATTGATGATTTTTGTGAAACAGTTTCAAATGGTTGATATTCAAATTTCTTTTGGTGGATTTGTTTTGGGTAGACTGTCCACAAGCGAACCAACAGCCCAATTAAAGTGTAAACCCCCGGCCTCCCTCAGCGCCCCGGATTCCTTCACCTGACGGGCGCTGAAAAAGCTTCCGCAGTTCTTGGCCTTCACGTTTCTCATTTGCACAGCTGCCGGTTTCCAAAGCATTGTGCCCTCCTTCGGCACGATATCGAACCTGCAAAATATTCATGCTGGTGACTGAGCTTGTTTTTCAAAGGGATCACGACAGAGAATTTCTTGAATTGGAGAAGCCCAAACTGACAGGAGATCAGTGGCTAATTGACAGGAGATCAGTGGTTAATTGATAGGAGGTCAATGGCTACCCAACCTACTAGTTGGTTTAATATCCCCTTGAAACCAAGTAATAAAGTGTCCTCTTGGGGCAAAACCAAACGAATTTTCACTCGACCCCCCCAAATTCCCTTACCTGTCGTCTTCATTTCCTTGACATACTGACGGTGGACGTTCGTGACGGTGTCCTGCCAGCTCGAACTCCACATGTCCTGATCGCTCAACTTCCTGCAGGATCTCACGCAGCGGCTTGCAAGCCCCATCATTGCCCGATGCGTCCTGGAGGCGCATGGGAGGGGAATATCAATAAGGGCCTATACTGACGGGGGGGGGCTATATTGTCTGTCTTTAAAAAGAAACAGATGGGGCGTATACTGTCTGAACATTCTTGGGTCTGTAAAGGTAAAATGTTTACCAAAACAGCATGTATGGATTTGGAGCTTATCATGTTTGAGCAGGGGGTGCTTATAAAGTGAACATGGTACTGTTACTACTATACCAGTATCTTATTTACAGGTATTGATTTCACTTGGTGGCCATCGCAACTGCCCAGACCTCCAAGACACACAATGCAGTATCGCTGTCCAGGAGGAAACGATAGCCTTTGTCCGGATTCTCCTGTCAGGGACAAGGTACCGTAAGATATGTTAGTATGAATGTGCTTCAACGAACCCAAGCCTGGATGAAGGTGTCAGCTTTCGCGTCGAGCAGCCACGTACCAGCACCGAAGCAGAGCAGTGGCAACTCAGGAGTGATGCTGCAGGCGCTGCCGGCTGCTAGCACAAAGAGCTTGGGTCCTTCTGTGATCACGGCCGTCAGATTGCCCTCAATGGTGAAGCTGTGCAACGCCTGGCCGTACTTGTTGTGCAAAGCCTCCTTGGTCGTTGGTTCACCTGGGAAGATGTCACCCCAAGTCGCAGCTTGCGGAGGTGCTTCTACTCCGCCAGGCTGTTCAGTGCTTGGAGGAGATGTTGTCTCCTGGACATGGGATGTCTCTGTGCAGCCCCATTTCCTGTCGAACTCCTTCAAGATTCGTCTCCATTCCGGAGCTCGGTGAGGATCCTGCAAGTACCGTGTGCGAATCTCTGGAGGGATCGCCAGTGCACCATCTTGATTGCTGCAGATTGCCGAAGTGGGCTCTTCTGCCACCACCGGTGTGTCATCGTCAGGATACGGCTTGTACTTTGGGAGAAGCCGACCCATGGGTCCGACACCATCTTTCCAGTCCTGCAAGCAGGAGCAGCTACCCACAATAAAGTCTACGTCCGGTTTAAATAGATAGATAGATAGTAGATAGATTTTGTTTTGTATATATATATATAGAGAGAGAGAGAGAGTGAGAGGGAGAGGCCTTTACATATAGTGTTTGAATCGAATCTCATATCTTATGTATATCTCATGAACATGATATAGCTACTTTTCTTTGAGTGATCCCCACCCCTGCACACTATTCCGACAAAGTTTCAGACATACCTCCTGGCAGTATTTACGGCGTGGTATATATATATATGTGTGTGTGTGCTTATTTGTTTGTTTATTTATCTAAATTCCAGACTGTCTCCTGGCATCTATATTGACATTATTTCTGGCATCTCTTCTGGCATTCTTAATGTCATCTACTCTCGCATTCTTTTTGGAATTTCTCACAACCTATCTTACATCACTCAATCATATATTCTGGCATTCCATCTGGCATCTATTCTGACATTCTATCTGGCATTCTATGTTGCATTCTTTTCGGTATCTGGCATCCATTCTGACATTTTCTCTGGCACGGGCACTTCACTCCACACTGAAATCTGGAGCTCGCTGTTAAGGTCCGGCAGTGCCCACTGAAATCTGGAGTTCGCAGCTCAGGCCAAAACAGTGCCCATTGAGATCTGGAGTTCACAGTTGGGGTCCGGCAATACCCACAAAGATCTGAAGCTGGAAGGAGGAAGGAGAACGAAGGAGGAGGGGGGTAGAAGGAAGGAAGAAGGAAGGAAGGAGGGAGGGAGGGAAGGAAGAAGGCAAGTGGCTCTTATAAAATCTAGAGGCCCTCGCCTGACAAGTGGGAAATAACATCATATTATTGAAAAATCATGTATATGAAGATAAACACAAAATGATTACTATCCATGTCGTGCATGCTACAAATTTGCTTGTGCCAAGATCATATACATGGTCCTGCATGAGCATGTTTGCAGTGGTCGTCAATGCGTAGCCATGGTTCACCGGCACATCGCTCAGGGAGAGGCATGGCACACCAAGCTTCAAGCAAGCTCGTTCAAGTGTGCCGTCATAAGGTGTTGAATTGATCACCACCATACGTTTCGTGCGGCTGCCTTATCATACCCAGGGGATCCCACGGGGCAAACTCAGTAACAGACGCAATGACTTGGATGGGCTACACCATTTAGTATTTCAAGGCATTTTCAGAAAACACAATAAGTGCCAAAATGCCGAAAGCCCCCTCCATCAGCGCCATCCAGAAGGCTTCTCCGGAAAGCCACTGTCCCGTTTCCTGGCTGTCGGTCAGATTTTTTCTAGTGTCATTGCTCTGTAGGAAAGCTCGTGCCATAGGGACATGAAACGAGCTCTCCGGGACTGCCGCCGGCACCTTGTCCTTGGGAAAACCTTGGAGCTTCCACAAATCACAGGAGGTGAAATCGTTGAGCTCAGTGGCCTTCATGTCCCTGGCATCCTCCGCGCTCATTTTGGGAGCACGATGGCTGGTGCCGCGTGGCGGCAGCATGAAATCCGGTGCACACATCCATGCCTGATAATACCCAGGCCGGTCAGCATTTCCATGGAGCTGAGAGGTGTCAAGGCACACCCACAGGTCACGCAGCTCCAGCTTGTGCTGCTGCATCTTGTCGACGATGGTCCTGTTCATAGAAGAACTCATATGAAAACCCAATACTGTAAACTTATGTAAACTTCAAACCCATTTAGTTTCCCAGAACATACAGTTGGGTGATGATAAAAAGGAGTCAAGAGCTACAAAGAACATGATGACCCTAAACTGCCGCAGTCAGCTGGTTTTGGACCCCGCAAAAGAATTTCAACATACTATTGGCGATCCGTCCTGTGGTTCTGTCGCAGAGAATCAGTTGTTCCAAACAGCAGTGGGGCCACGATCAATCCAGCAGAGCCTGGCGTAAAGTAAGGCAAAGTTGGTATCAAAAACCAATGGAACCAGTGGGAAAGAAAAAATAATAACAATGACACACTAGTGGCCAATTGTCTTCAAGTAACGTTTTGGATTGCGGTCAATGCACTTTGCCATGAGTTGGGAATGCTTGTTCAACGCAAGGGTCTGCAGCACCCCCATCTTGGAATAGTCAGTGATCACAAAGATTCCAAGCTCGTCCGGTTTGACCTGTCAGGGGGTTATCCAGTTGTCCTTGGCGATTAAATTTATTGAAATACCTTCGGCATTGGGATCTTTTCGAGGTAAAACTGATAAAACCGTGCATCACCTGTAAAATGAGCCGTTTCACTAACCAACAATCGACCAGGCCCAAGATAGAAATTGACCAAGCCGTTTTATGGTTGGTGGTCATGCTTGGTTTTTAACCCTGTACTATTGGTACCTTCAACTCCGCGGCTGCTTGTTTCAGCCATCCGTCCATGTTGGGCACAGAAGCCATATCAGACACAGCAACGATGTTGGCGTGCTTTTCCATAAAGTTCTCCACCACCCTTGGAGCCATGCAAGGTGATTTTAAAATTTGGGTCTCCATTGATACCTGATTTCCCCACAATAATTAAGTTTGGGTCTTTCATTCATTCCTGATTTCCCCACAACAGTAAAACATGTATTTGGGTAAGCCCTTTATGCCCAACCAAATTGGCCAAGTTTCCCCTTCCCAACTTGCAGCTGCGACTTGTCATGGGTAACTGCCACAATGTGCTCGCGGGCCTTCTTCTGGTTCAGCTGGTTCTTGTAGCGAAGCCAGGCAGCTTCATCCAACCTTGCGAGGTGCAATTTCCAGATTTGTCTCTATGTGAATCCCCACCAGCCTAAGGGCCACATATAGACTTAGTAGTCTATTGACTTGATTTAAACGTATTGTTCAAAACATACGTGTCTAAAACATGTCAAAAAAAATATATTATATATATATATGTGGAACCAGTAATTTCTGATGAGCAACGACAATTTGCTGCGAGTCTCTTGGTACAGGGCAGCTTGGGTAGCCTCTTCCGCCGCTTCCAAGTCCACGTCTGTGATGTCCGTAGGATCCGTCAGCTTGGTGTCCACAAGCTCATTCCACACTGTCAGATGCTTGACCGTCCAATTCGGAAGACAGACTTCCACAGCCGTGATCACCTCCGCGAAGTAGTCCCTGAGCAACGGTGTTTAAAGGTATCGGTATGGTATCTCTTCCTATAACGGGTCAACACTTCGAACCTCAAACTTGTACGTTGATGGTGTATGGTATCCATAAAACACAGAGGATGAAAGAGGTGAATTGACTTGGGTTATGCACTTGGATCTGGAAACACTTTCACAACCCGAAAATTGTTGACTTGGATGAAAAATAGTGATGGATTGCCACTTGACAGCTGGCCCCTTTGCAGCGCCTTGCCATGAAGGCTTGGTAAACGGCGTCCAAGGACTTGCTCATTGCAGTTTCATCAGCAGCATGAAACTCCTTTGCCAGCTGGTAGATCTCATACATAGCACAGGTTTAGTCCACAGCCTTTTCCCATTCAGCCGGTGTCGCCCTCATCCTGTTGCGGCTGCTCATCTTCACACGGCGCACCTTGTTCAGGTACGTGTGCACATGGTTCTTCAAGAACCACACCTGTGACTCGGGCTTCACAGTGAGCAAGGCTTTCACGTTCTGGCCCGCCTTGGAAGGATAGGCTCCATTGAGCCATCTGGAATTGCGCAAGAGATCGCTGCTGAAGGCAGAAAACTGGTACTTGTGATGGTTCAGGTGGCATGTAATCACCGCCCTGCTCTCCGGGGTGCTGCCAACCAGCAAGTTGAGGACTGCCTTGAACTTGTCCTCATCCAGCTGCCACTTGCTCAAAAATCCGGCCCGGCTATGCAGCTCTTCCACCACAGAGCGCAAGCGGGCCTCTGTGTTCCACTCCTTCGGGTGGAGCCCGCTCTCCGCTTTGAACGTCATGATGTGGGACAGTTGGAGAGCAAGGCTCAAGACAGATGGGCTTTGCCGCTCCGATCCACGGTAGCTCAAGGTCAAGTTCTCAAAGCTCTGCGAAGCAGCATTTTGATCAACCATCAAATTCATCGGCAGCAGCCAAGCACGATCGAGGAGCGGCGCAAAGGGGAGAATCTTGTCCCACTCATTCTCGAGATCCATCTCGGCACAGGTCATCAGCACGAACGCAACGACACTGGCTTTCGTGTAGCCTTTCACTAGGTCCAGGCTATTGTTGGCCAGCTTCAACTTGGAACCTGGATGATGTTGCTAGTGATCTCCCCCCAAAATTAGGGTGCATTAACAAGTGCGGCAGGTATATTCGGATCTAAACAAATAAGGCCCTTACTGCTCTCTTCGAATGTGACCTCACATATCATTGGCAGATATGAGATAGGAGGAAACATTTTTATCACACAGTTAGAACTTCTCCATGACCCGCTAAACACTTAAGGTATTGAGTGCCTGGCATTGACTGAAAGTGGCTCCCTGCCAAGATCAACTCCGGCCATGATCATCGATTCCCAAGTGCCGACCCAGTCCTTCACACATGGCATTCCATCAGGCGGAACACTAAACCTTGTCAGCAAGCTGGGGGCCCTGGAAAAAGCCGCTGGTATGATCATGGTGCCGTTTTTTTTGGGGGGAAACAACATATGAAGGTTGCTGTTTCTATCGCATCTATAGCAGAGGAGCTTCAGAGCTGTGATGGGAAGTTTCATCGTGTCCTTCTCCATGGATCTGTCTAAGACCTAAGGCTAGAAGAAAACCCCATTCAATGACCAAAATCAATGTTTTAGGTTGGGTGAACTCTGAAAAACGATTTCCAATCCTAATGTTTCAAGAAGTCTGGATGAGGACCCAACGAACTGATTGGAAGCCTTGAAGAGAACAGAGCTCCTGCGTTTCTCCTCATACTCCCGATACCAGTTCTCTAGGCTCATGAGATTCACTTCCACGACGGCCGGATTCCCAGAGAGCTCATGCGGGACGATGTCAGCGGGATGCGACGTGTCACTGTAGTTTGAGGAGTCGTCAAAGCTCAGCAAGTATTCGTGCATTTCCTTATTCAAGGATGTGAGCCCCACAAAAACCGCAATAACTGGGTTGTATTAAATTACCCGGTCGTGGGTCACAACCTGCGTTTTGGTAAAGCGGAAGCTGGGAATTCATATCATGATCTTTGTGTATATAGTGTATATCTCTCAGGTTATATTTGAAGATCAATATTATGTGCTAGTCTCTCCCCCTCTCTCTTTCTCTCTCTCTCTTTCTCTCTCTCTCTCTCTCTCCCTCTCCCTCTCTCCCCGTTTTAATCATATACATATATATATATGTGTGTGTGTCTATATGTGTATTTAATTATCTATATATCATCTGATTTTACATATATTCACAAGATCCTGGATGTTATGGACGCGTGTGATATGTTCCCATGATGAGAGGCCATTCAAGGACATCATTACCCCATCAAACAAGTAGCTGTTATACCCAAAGTCAAAACAATCCCCCATATCATTGAAGATGCAGTAACCCATGCTATCTACAGTAAATGAAAAACAGTCTTTGACTTGTGGATTCCTGGCATCAGAAAGATCAGAAAGTCTATGTAGCCAGCATAAGATATGCAACTGACCATTAAGGACATCAAGATTCCCGAGGAGATAAGATAACCAAAGGTCTCAACCACGTGCCATGAATGAATGAGAGGTTCCTTTAGGATGGAGACATCTCCACTCTGCTTCTTCACAAACTTCTCAAAAGATGTGCATGTTCTTTTCCCTGTCCCTTGAGTCTTCGAAGATTCTGACTTGACGGGGGATGGTGTCTCCTCCTTCAAGCCCTCTGCCTTGGCTGCCAAGTTCCATGCCTTCTTCAGCAAGGAGCTCTCCATTGAGGCCGATTTGACTGCTGGCTCGAACAGCTCAAAACGCTAGGAAAGATTCGCTTTTAGATACTTTGTGCATTGATTTTTGTGTTGAACCCCAAGTTAAAAGTCAATGCACCAAACCCGGTTTGGTGCATTGAAAACCTATGGTTTTGAGGGTAGGACATTGATTTCATAATGAAGGTATCTCTTACGAGATCAATGTGTATGCTCCAAAACATAGGGTTTTCAATGCACCAAACCCGGTTTGGTGCATTGACTTTGTTGTTGGCCCTGTAAGATAAAATCAATGCACAAAGTATCTCTTTTACGATTTTTAGCTGTCAAAAGCAATCTTTCTTACATTAGAACCTGGACCTGGCATATCCTAAAAATCAATGCACCTGGCGACAGAAAATTCCAAGGTCACTGAAAGTCAATGCACCAGATCCGATTTGGTGCATCGATTTTGGTGTGCTATCAACCCCAGGTGCATCGATTTTTGGTTTTCAAAATCCTTAGGTGCATCGATTTCGGTGTTCCACAGGTCCCAGGTGCATCGATTTTTTGTTTCAAAATCACCAGGTGCATCGATTTTTCGTTGTCTAAACCTTCAGGTGCATCGATCTTAGTGGTATTGTTCAAAGTTATTTCAGAGTAAGTATGAAGTTGTAAATTTGTGATATCAAGTCAAGTTTGGTTCAAAATTTCAAATCTCGTTTTCCCTGCCTCCCAGGTGAAAGCCTCTAGATTTTTTGAGAGCTGCTTGCTTCCTCCCTCCCTCCGTCCCTTCCGTCCTTCCTTCCTTCCCTCCTGCCTTCCTTCCTCCCTTGGTGCCTTCCTTCCTTTCTGGCTGCCTTCCTTCCTTCCTCCCTCCTCCTTTCTCCTCCTTCCTCCTCCTTCCTCCCGCAGCACTGCTGGATTAATTCCAGTGGCACTGCCAGACCTGAACTGCGAGGTCCAGATTTCAGTGGGGACCCCTCACTGAGATCTGGCGCTCGGTTGAAGTCCAGCAGCGCCCACGCCAGGGAAACTGTCAGAATAGTGCCAGACGACTGCTAGACAGAAGGCTAGATAGAATGTCAAAATACGTGCCAGATGGAATGCCAGAACGAATGCCTGAATAGATTTTTGAATTCCAGAATGGATGCTAGAAAGAGTGTCAGAATGGCAGAAAGAGCGTCAGAATTTTTAAAGACTGCCAGAATGCCAGAGTACACCAGAAAGAATGTCAGAATATTTGGAAGTCAGGAACTATGTCAGTGTGCAATGTGCGGGGCATGCGAAGGAAAGTAAATTGCACCCTGCTGTGTCCCAGGACACTGGCTCGCCTGGCAATGGCTGGGTCCTTGCTGCAAGCACCTCGGCCAGGTACGGGTTAGCAAGATGGATTTATGAAGAAAGGTGGGGAAAATATATGTGGGATGAAATCGCTTCAACCATGGGAAAAATTTGGGATGTAGAAAATATACCAACCATGATGAGGAATTCAGTGTTTGGAGGATTGATTTCTTGGCTCAGGAAGCAAGAGCTTTGGATTGGAAGGGTTGCATGCCGTATGCGTTTCCTGTCTTGGGGGGAAACCCAACAGAGTCGGAAGCCAATCTGTTTTCCCCCACTGCTAGTAGTAACGACATGCGGCTGCACTAATTACCATCGAGTGATCTAATTACAATCGAGTGATCTAGTTCACCCTGTCATTCTGCCTTGAAACTGAAGTTGCCAAGTCAGCAACAGCACGAGCCACTTTCCAAATGGCTTCTGAAACCGTGGGAAAGGATTCTTCCTCTACATGACTCCAAGTGGAGCCGGAGCTAGCATCAAAAACCATAGAACATTGGTCAGAGCTAGTTTCACTACCCTGTCCCTGATTACCTTCACACTCACCAATCAGACACTGGTTTGCCCAATGCTGCCGCAGCGAAAGACATAGCTCACCTTTGTGCCCAGCTGCAGGAAGTTGGTGACAGCGGCACAGATCCTGCAACTGAGCTTTCCTGAGGCTGGACAAACCCTGGGTTGGGTCACACGGGTGCTTCTCTCCACGGATGAACTTGCGGTAAAGGTGCTTGAGTTCAGGAACTGTGAGCACTGTCAAATCTGTTTGGACATGCGGGGTGAGCTTCACAATCAAGTCATCCTTTCTTTTGGGGATCTGTGGCGCATTGGATTTCTCCCATTCATAGGGCGGAGAGCCGCCAGGTGGCCAACAAATGTTGCACCGGTTTACATCCATGACATAAAAAAACACTTGAGAGACTATTGGGGGACGCTAAACTTTAACCTCAAATCATTTGAGCACAAAGTGACATGAGCCACAGACACCGATGTCTTGCAAGCAAGCGCCCAAACTATGTGTAAGATTTTTCCGGCAATCTTAAAATTGCATACAACCACCCTGCGGGAATCAAAGCCCAAGGCACTGAGACACAACGAGCTGAAACATCTATTCCTGTACCTTTGTGAAAACTTTTCTCTCACACATTCCGCTGTCCCCCAAACGCTGCCCTTAGGGCAACAGATGGGGCGAGGGCTGCCAACACTGTGGGGTGAAGATCCAGATTTCCAGCAATCAAATCTTGGGGTGCGTCCCCAACATGAGAATGCCACGGTAAGGGGGGAAGCTGGGCATTCAAGTAAAACTGGTTATTTCCCAAGCTAGTCAAGTACTGGACACATTCAGAATATGTGTCATCCCTGGCGTAAATCGACTTGACGGCAGCTGCCAATGCCATGCACTGCTCGCGAAAGTTTCGAGAATGGTTGTTCCCATGCCTCAGATTACAGGCCATTGATTGCGCAAGAAGTAGTTCGTTAATTGACATACTGAAATCCCACACTATTACTCTTATGCAACTTATGCAGTGTAAAAGTCAAAAAACTGTACATTATCAATCAAGAGCGGTGACTTGTCCGAAGGCACTAGACCCACACGCTGCGACCGGCCCCTTGTTAAGACCAGCAGTGGTTTTTGGGATAACTGCTCGCTTCCAATGAATTGCTTCACCAACATGATGACGTCACACCGATGGGCAGGGGCCGTGATGCTTCCTTGCTCTATGCTTGTTTGCAGGTTCTCTGGCATATCTAGCAGGGGCAGCATTATTTAAAAACAAAGAATTTGGACGGATTGTTAAAAAGTATTTTTAAAACAGCGGTACGACAAGAAATATCAAAAGTATGTTGAACTTGCCTTTCCGGAGCATGCTGATAAAGCAATGGTTTGCGCTGCTATCTTCCAATAGCCCTCCACGCAATCCAACCTGTTGGGTGGGGTTGAAAAAATCCTTCCACGCTCTGACTGCATCTAACTTGGAGACTTTCACCATGGTCTCTAGCCCAATAAATGCACGCATGCCAGGACGCGCAAGTTCTTCTTCCAGAATATCAATAACCGTTTGAGCTGAGAGAAGCCGGTCACTTGCTGCAATTCTTCGCGCCAGGATTCCCCAGCATTGATCCAAGCGATCATGCGTGTGAGACTTGCGCAAATTCAAGAGGCCTACCATTTTCATTTTGTACTTTGCAACTAAATTGTTTAAGTAGCCTAAAAGGTACTGATTTTTTGCTTCGCGCACGGTGTTGTCGGACATGATGAGCAGCGAAGTAGGCATCGACTTGTTTGTACGGGTAGCTGTCTGGTAACAGTCTTCTAGGGTGAGCGCAACCATGTCCACAATCGCGGAGGCGTCATGTCTTGTAATTTCATCAAGAACAAATAATCGGAATTGCCATCCTTCATATGCTTTTGAAAGGTCGCCAGGTTCTAGAACAAATACAATTGACTGCCTACGCATTCAACAAATTGAATTGTAGTTTGTGCTCCACGCATCCAAAGAAAACTGACCTATACACACCTGCTGAGTTTCCCATTGCCCAGGCCCCATGGATCTTCAAACAGGGCTTGATGTGTTTGCTCCTGGTTTCGAGGCCGGTCCGCTGGGATGTGAAGCAACCAAACATGGTTCAAGTATATAAAGATTACTCTACTTCGTGTGATCCCCACCATGACATGTCAGGACGTATATTTGGACATATATTTAGTATATTCTGACATCCTATCTGACATATATTCTGGCATATATTCTGGCATTCTATCTGG
>Ga0126342_10009901_pt1 | contig 17063 bp, 11 predicted proteins | sample Cyp1metagenome_FD_92528 | JGI IMG/M metagenome (GOLD analysis project Ga0126342, IMG submission 92528) | Coral microbial communities from Lord Howe Island, Old Settlement Bay, Australia - Cyphastrea 1 metagenome | ecosystem: Host-associated > Invertebrates > Cnidaria > Coral ... | reverse complement strand
GCCCCTACAGACCCGTATGGTCATATGAGCCAAGCATCACGGAGTCATCCAAGTTTCAGATTGGCAATGCTGATTGGCAAAGGAAGGTACCTGGCAGGTCAGGAGCTGGACATGTTGCAGAATGTCATAATCCCAACTGACGAACTCCATCATTTTTCAGAGGGGTAGGGTAGGTATACCACCAACCAGATGATGAACTTAACCATCATTAACCATTAATATTAACATATATTAACCATTATTAACATGCAGTATATCAACTACAATAACCATCATCATTAACCATTATTATATAACAGTATATAACAACCACAATGGTAGGTTGAAACCACCAGATGTGTAGGAAGGTACCCGGTGGTACCCCAAAACCTCCAGGTCCATTAGGATCTCAACCAGGATCCCTGGGGATCGGGGAACTGTTGGCCATGGATTGGTTTAAGGGAAAATTTACAGGAAAACCCCATAGAGAAAATGGGAAAATCGATGGTTTCCGGTTTCGATTTTACCTGAAATCTATCCATTGATGTTGGCCATGATTTTTCTTGTGAAGGAAAATGACCATATTTTTGACATAGCCTCTGGTAAACATAGCTAATTAGATCTATTTTTTGTTGATTTTATATTGAAAAGAACCCTTTAAGATTCCTTTAAGCATATGATTATGGGACATTCCGTGACATTCCCTCTGTTTTATGTTATGGTAGCTATTGAAAATTGCAATTCATAGAGGATTTTCCCAGCTATAAAATGGTGGATCTTTCCAGTTCGTTATATTAGTTATGTGGCTGTTTACCAGAGGGTATCTTATATTAGGTTGGATTCAGAATGACCGAATGCAACATATAGGGATCGGTCACAACCTTTGGGACCATCGTGGATGTACCAGGGCTTGATTGCTGGGGGAATGTCCGGAGTGAACTTATCTTTTCCTGAGGCCATGGCTGCTTTATGTAACTCTTGAATACTCCTGGGCTTGAACTCTTGGACGGGTTTGAGAAGCTTCAACTCGTTTGTAACTTTAGTCGAACTTCATATTAGACGGTATCCAAGTCTTTTCTTGATTTTGGTGTCACTTTTACGTAGCCCGGGCTTGGCAAACATCGCTCGAACGTCGTTGATCTCTCTTACATGGAAGTTGGTCAGGCTTTACAGATGATTGCCCTCTGGAAATAATGGACATGTGTTTGATATGTGGTTTTATACAGGAATGTTTGGTTATTTATAGCTATGGCAAATTGCCCATTTAATCCATTTTAGTCCCATTTTGTTGATGATGTATGATAATTTAATCTCTTGAAAATGCCGAGCTTCCAGTTCGCAAACTGTGAAATTACCAGAGGGTAAGACTCATTCCCAAGTGTGAGAAGCTTATAATGTGTGAAACCATGCAACACTCAATGCCATACGCCATTTGGGGATGGTTTATGAAATTGGGTGTCCCTTTTTTTGACATTTAACAACCACTTATCACTTCAGTGACCACAGTGTTGCTGTCCTCATAATCCTGAATTGTCGTATTTAGTCTTTTGTCGTTGTGTTTTCCCTGTTTGGGGTCAACTTTGGATATAGCCACTGATGGTTACAGAGGACTAGATCCAACACATTGTGGTTTCCGTTCAGAACACAAGATTGTTTGTTTGCTCGCCATGAGCCTAAGTTTTTGTTAAGGATAGTCTTGTGAACGGAAAGTTCGGCCGTACTTAAACGGCTCAAAACTGCGGGGCTGAAAAAGCTTCAGCTGCTTCCCAAAAGAGATGGAGAAAGGACCATCTTTGAACCACAAATGGCATCAAACAATAATGCATTGAATATAGCCCGGCTCGAAAACTCTTGACCTTGCGGTTGAACTTTACAAATAATATATATATATACATACACATAGTGGTTAATACTAAGAAATCCAACACCCTGAGACATAATTTGTGGCTCCATTCGCAGCAGATTTTCAGCGACACCAATATCTTTCACGTCTTTGGAAAAGCCGGCCATGTCCCTTGCCCATGGCCTTCACAACCAGATGTCATCCGCATGCTGCTCTGGCCTATGTAGGATGTCAGGTGGCAACTGGGAAGTTTGGTGGGAATTGATGGTTTTCAGGGCTGAGGAGACATCGTTTTACCCTCTGGTAAACAGCCACATAACTATGGAAAATATTGGAAAATCACCATTTTCCATGGGAAAACTCACTATTTCGACTGGGCCATTTTCAATAGCAAACTGTTAGTCATTACCAATTACCAGAGGGTACCCTTTTGAATGTGTCACAGCACGGCTCCAAAAAAAGGTGGTTCCTACTAGCATATTTTTTTATGGCGGAATATCGGTGCATCCCGCGGAGCACGGATTTTTTTGGGTGCAATTAGTGAGGCCCCCCGTTGTGATGTTTACGTTAGTTTATATATACCCTCTGGTAAACATACAAAAAGCTATTGAACATGGCCATAGAAATAGTGGATTTTCCATAATGGTGATTTTCCATAGCTATGTTAAATTACCAGAGGGTAAGCCCCAGTAACTCGTTCGTTATTTGCGTACCATAAACCAGTTATAGTGAAATTGGAGTTATGTGAACCCCAACTTTTCACGCTATCTTTCGAACGGGGGCCTCACTAATTGTAATTATCTAAGTGGTGGGATGTACTGAATTGATTCCCGATATTGACCAGTGACTTTGGCTGGGGCGACGACCAGTTGGCACATTGGGAACTTCCGGAAGTTTCAGCGCTGGAAGAAAACATCCCGACCACTTTTTCTCCTTTACCAGCCTCAATCAAGAATTGTTGAAGAATGGCACCATGATCAACCCTTAAAATCCCTTGAATTTGATCACTGTTTTTTTTTTTCTGTGAATGCCTGTATGTTGGGTACTTTGGAGGTATAATATCCCTTCCCGTGTTGTAAAAACATCTAGAGGAAACCCCCGGCTTAGATTTCGGTCCCAAAGATCTGGTGCTGCAGGTGCTGCTGATTTCAATCTTTGTTCTGGCTGATCATCAACTGTCAGATCCATCTGCCTTCCTGCGAGCATGTAGCAACCGGGCAGTTTATTAGCGTGGCCGAACACAAGCGTGACGGACCTTCTAAAAATTACCGGTTGAGCCTTCACTCAGAACTCGCCATCGGCTCCTCCAGGGTTCAATCATGTGTGATCCTTGTGGAGCCCAGTTGCCCTGAAGGGCACTGTGGAGCACCAAATGAGTGCGTAGAAATCCAATGATTGGCTCTCCTTGTGTTGGTCGGAAAAAATCACCCGGATCACTTGCGCATTTCAAGAAGGCTGTCCACTTGAGTAGTTTCAAATACCCAGGAGTTGGCTGATGATGTCGTCGGGAGTTGTACTAGCATACCATCTTGTAATTTGACATAAACATAGCCATGGAATTTGGCCATGATTCATAGCTTAATCATCAATACACATGGGATCACATGGGTACTTTTCCATGGCTATATTAAATTCCCTGAGGGTTTTTGGGACTATCAGCCCCTTCACCAGCAAATCCTTTAGGGATTTTTCTTAGGAACCAGCTCCTGACCCAAGGGTCGAAGCCACTAGTCGCTGGAGTTTGCATGTCAGAAGAGAAGCACATGTCCCAGGAGATCTAAAACTCTACAAGGTCTCGGTCTCAATACATACCCATGAAACATTGTCAGTTTTGATTTTCTTTGTCTGAAAAATCTGACAGAAACATGCGCCGTCGTCAAAATTTGTCAACTTTCATGTTATTATTGGCCTCTCCAGCAAACCAAAAAGCACATGTGGACCGTCCACCACTTCTATAGATCACTTCCTGGCGAAACCAAGGTAGTCTTTCCATATCCACAGTCAGATATTTCATCAACATGCACCAAACATCAACCTCAAACTCCATCAACTTCCATGCTGAACATTCAAACACCTGCCACATCTTTGTTAGTTACTTTGCATCCCTACGTTTTCCCATGTGTTTTTGCCAAATGCAATTTGTTGATGGACTAAATCACGATTTCCGTTGTTTCTCAACAGGTGTACGGTGTTAAATTCAAATATTCAATGGTTAAATGACAAGGTTTGTTTAGTGACATCCCCATTTGTCTGTTGCTTAAACGCACACGTCCAGTGCTTCCACTTGTTTCGAAAATCTGGTCGCTTCCCATGATTTGTGAGGCGACAACTCATGTCACGCCTCGCTGGCAGCGCTGCTTTGGATCTGCGTTCGAGTGCTGGAAGGACGCGAAGGACGTGGGAAAGAGCCGAGCTCAGGCACGGCGGGGCGGAGATTGCCAGGGAATTATGGCTCGGAAAATCCCAAATGGATGACTGGGACAACTATCGAACTAAATGTTTTTTTTCCAGCTGGCCATGGATTAGCGGATTGTATTTATTCTTCAGACATACTGTGATGACTTTGAGATGGTCCCCTGAAGCATTCCGACATATGCCGACTAAGACTAAGAAGTGTCAGAAAATACATCCACCTTAGCAGCACAGGCTTTGATGTCTTAAATCTATCTGGTTGGAGGTTTGGAGCATTTGTTATTTTTCCATATATTGGGAATAATGACCCCAACTGACTTTCATATTTGTCAGAGGGGTAGGTACACCACCAACCAGCTATTGTTGGGCCAACCCTCGATATCCCTTGGTCCATTCTTGTGCGCTCAGGGATGAGGACGTCAAGCTGTGTGCTTGAAATTTGTCTCTCAATGTTGCCTGGCAGTATTCCTGCGGCATGGGTTAACAGCAGGTGATGATCAACGACTGAGATGAAGTGGATACGGGCCAATATTGAAGGCCTGGGGTATCCTGGCACTTCTTATTATTAACCGAGCGGACATGAACACAAACACATAAACACCCAAAGGGGGGTTCTTGAAATCGGGTACCCCAAGTCATCAACCAAGTTATTCGTCATATTAGACTACTAGAAAACCAATGGTCTTGAGTCTTGACTGCCCTAATTTTTAAGAAGGCACCCACATGACTGGGATGAAATGGTTCCATCGTTTAAAAGTACTGTAACAGGTGAGTACGTTATCAGCCTGCACTTCACACATGAACTGTGCTCCATAGTCCCATTACAATTTGGCTCATAACATCTACAACACGCCCAAAATGAGGCTATTTATTGAGTCCCAATCAACAAGGTCTCTATTCAAATCTATGCAACACATATTACCCTTTGGTAAATAAACATAGACCCTGAAAATCCACAATGTTTAATGGAAACTATACTCTTCCAACCCCTGTCTGGGTCTATGTAAAAATTTACTGCTGGGTATAGTATCTGGTTGGTGGTTTGGAACATGAATTTTATTTTCCATTTCATATATGGGATGTCATCCTTCCCATTGACGAACTCCATCATTTTTCAAGATGGCTATTGCACCACCAACCAGGTATAATTTGTCATCCCCGGGGGATTTCATCCAAATTTGCTGCCGAGGTTGGTCGGCAGCTTGGTCGACCTCGATCACTTCGTGGCCGCTGGCGCCGCTGGACATTTCTCCCTGCACGCTGCGACGCATTTGACGCGACGCCCCGCGGGGCACAACTTACTCTGCTGCGGCCTGCTACCTGCAGCACCTTGCTGAGGGACGGGGAAGGAGCTCATTGTGGAGGGGATTTTGTTGCAACAAAAATATGGTGATATACCCTCCGGTGCACTAGCATGACTATGGAAAACGGTGGAAAATTGGCTCTTTAATTATAGATGATTTATATACCTTGATTTACCTATTAAACATGGATAACATGGTGATTTCCATAGCTATGTTAGTTTACCAGAGAGTATACCTTCCGGTAAGCAAATGATGATGGCTGGCTGGAGAATGGACCATTTTTTGTTTGATGATTTTTGCAGCTAGAAACCCCCATTCGGTTGGGAAATTTTCCAGCTAGCCACGTTTGATTACTGAAGGGTAATTGGTTAAATTCTGTATGGACATATATATTTTATGGATTTTTATGGAGTTATTTTGTGAGAGATATTCCGCTAACGAATCATCGTATGCCACCCAATTGATTGTCATGTTTATAGAGAACATGATTTGATTATCGACTAGTTGATTTAGGGGAACACCATTTTCAGTCAAAACAAACATAACTTGGTCAACTATAGGTTTTATGGGGAATATAGCATGATACAACTATCTGGGTAAATTATAACGACCTCACTGCGACTTCACTATAATCATAGTTAGTAAGGGGAATCATGCCCAAATGGCCTTAATTCAGGTTAGTGAACTATTATAATTTATATTAATTTACCCAGATAAATGTATCATTTAGATATATTTATAATTCCCATGAATATTCCATTAATCTTTAATTTTGATGATTTTACCCAGAACAATATAGTTAATGGCATTTCATGGTGCTTATAAACCAACTTGTAATTGGGTGGCATCACTTTGTGGCAAATCAGTAGCCTCAGTGGCCCATGTGAAGGTTGGTTTATGTTGGTTCCATCATACTTCTCTAATGATATAAGATGATATAACTAGTTCAACAAACCAACATTGGGCTTACACATTATATGTTATATATATATATTATATGTTGTGTATATGTTATATATGTACAATATGTTATATATATATTGTTATATATGTATTATGTTATATATATATATATATGTATATGTTATATATATATATACAAACATATGATATTATATATATATACATGTGTATAACAAACATTAACTATAACACGTTGGGCTTAAGAACTGGTCCCCCATAAGCACACATATTTCCCTGTAGCTGTTGGGGCACCACCTTGTACCTATGGAGCTTATGGGATGGTAAAAGAGAAAGGCTACGTTGGGTGGGTTTCGTAGTCATAAGTTGGTTCAAGACGACTTATCTGATCTGGTTGGTTGTTTGGAACCATGGAATTTTATGACTTTCCATTCAGTTGGGAATTTCACCATCCCAACTGACGAACTCCATCATTCTTCAGAGGGGTATACCACCAACCAGTTATTGTATAAGTCTAATTCCATTCCCTGTAAAGCCTTAAGTGAACCAAATAATTTCCACCAACTTGGCTGACTTGTCCACCTTGTGATGGGGTCTCTGCGTAATTCCTGAGGTTCTTTATTGCTTAACGCGCAGATGGCGGATGAGCGTGATCGCTGCTGGATTGCGTAACACCAACAAAAGGTGAAGCGAATGGGGTTCCATGAGGTTCCAAAGCTAAGCATCAAACTTTGGGGGAGACCTATTTTTGAACGCAGTTGGTACCCTCTGGCTATTTAACATAGCCATGGGAAATGGCCCATTTATAGAGGTTTACCTATTAAACATGGTGATTTTCCATGGCTATGTTAAATAACCAGATGGTATATTGACACCAATAATAAAGTTACTGTAAGAAATGGGAAACTAAGAAATAGTTCAGAAGTGAGTTGGGATTTGACGAATGACAGTGAAATCATAGATACTAAATATGTATACACATGTTCGATCAAAAATGGGGACACCAGCAACAGAAAGTGACTGACCGGGTACAGAGTTTGGATTTGACACAAGTGACTTAAGTATTGACCTTGCAATGCATCAAGCTGGGTAATAAAATGTCTCCACAAACTAGCCTTATATGACAGGTGTCATCCAATGTCTACCTCAACGAAAAGTGCTGTAGCTAGCTGCCTTTTCCACAGATATAGTGTTTGGATGTGCTGGGAAGATGGCGTTTCTGGCGTTGATCATCCCTTCGCGGATCATGTTTTAACACCCCCCAAGAAACCATGGTGGAATGTAGGGAATTGATGTGGGACCATAGAATGGTGGTGTAACATGGTGTAACTACAGAGGATGAGACACAAAAAAAAAAAAAAAACAGTTGTGTGGCTGGCTGTATCTGAGTCCAAGATATTGAATGATGTCACAATGATGTTCGTATTTTGCAATTTTATTTGGGGAGGGGAATCATTTGCATCCACATTTTCCGAATCCTTTTGCTATATGTAAAGAACAACTTGATAGATAGCCTTGAATAAATTCCTATTTTAGTGCTAGATGTATTCACTTAGGGTTCCACATGGTCCCACAAAAACATTGGGGAGACATGTAGTGTTGCAGATTGTGAAATTCTTCAGTACCCCAGTAAATTGACGTGCATGGATGTGGAAATTCCAACATGTGCACATCATTCCTAGGGAAATTCATGCATTTCCATATTACCTGTGTTTGTTTACTGGAGGGTATGGGACATGTTTTTCCTCCATGAAGCCACGCAGAAATTTCCTGGGATGTCCTGGGTGTGTCTGAACATAGGGCGCCGCTGAATCCACTGGTCTTACACCATTTTCAGATGCTCAAGAGTATCATATGGCTAGTCTCCCATTATGAACTCCAATGTATGTGCCATGACTACAATGTGAGGCCCCCAAGTAATAAGTTGGTTTAGATTCGCCCCAGTAACTAGTGCGTTATAAGTACCATAAACCATACTTATTGGAGTTATAAACCAACTGAACGCTATCTTGGGGGCCTCACATTGTAGGATTGGCAAATCCCACCGAAAAAAAAAACACTTCAAGTTCCCAAGTTCCCAAGCTTTCCATATCCTCCGAGGTCTTCTCCGCGTATTTGGCGCATCTCTTGCGCGACTCCGTTCGCCGCGGCTTGACGTTGTGGCCCCAGGTGGATGGCGCACATCCATTACCCTTGGCGCTGGCGCCTTGGATCCAGTGATGTCATGGAGATGATCAGATGATGAGGGGTACCCTCTGGTAATGACTAACATAGCTATTGAAAATGGCCATTTATAGTGAGTTTTCCCATCAAAAATGGTGATTTTCCATAGTTATGTGGCTGTTTACCAGAGGGTAAAACATGGGGGATATCATGAGGTGATATCATGTGCAATGGAACATATCATTGGATACACAACTGAAATCAACTGAATATATCAATTGGGTGTGTCTGAAAATGGTGTAGACCCCAAACAAATATAACTGGTTGGTGGTTTGGAACATGAATTTTATTTTTCCATAATATATTGGGAATAATCCTTCCCAACTGACTATTATATTGTTCAAGATGGTTAATTAAAACCACCAACCAGTATAGTGTAATGGGTCAACAGGAACCCAAAAAAAAACATCCTCAAATTTCGGATGGATTAGATAAATCCATGATAAATCCATATTGGGGGATGGTCATCAACCCATCCCTGTTTTCGGGATAAATCCATGCAACCTAAGGATTCCCATTATTGCATGACCATGTTTTTTCATCGTGGCACCTGTAGGGGTTTATCCAAACTATACCCAACAAGCCCCCCCGGTGAATTGGACAAACCATCATTTTGCCCATGAAAGTTCCAGAAAGGGTCGTTTTGGAGGCCCCATCTTTGGACGCTCTCTAAAATTGCAATTTGGGCGGTATAGACAGCCTCATTTTCAGACACACCATGTTGTGGTACCTTCCCAGGAATGACAGCAATGACGATACTGATGCGATATCTCTGATCATGCAGACACTTTGATAGATCTAGTGATAAAATGTGGTAAATTCTATGAGAATCCCATGATTATTTTTATTAACCACTCATTGATCATTCTGATTTTTAGCCTTTCGAAATGGTGACATCCCATCCGCTGCGTCCCGGGGATCCATGTGGCACCCGAGTTTCGGTGTCATCAAAGGTGGCCAGCCCGGTGTCATCCCCAAAGCATTTATGGAGGTTTCAATATGGGTATGGGTCAAAATTAGGTACCCCAATAATTGGATGGTTAATACTAAACTAGACATTTCCATCTGTGGTCCCATATCGGTCTTCCATTTTGACCCACATCCATATGGGACAAATCATCACTGGGGGATTTTCCAGCCATGTTTGATGACACCGAAACTCGGGTGGCTAAGCTACGACACGGTGACTTTCCGAACCCCCGAGACGAACGGATCCCCTGGCACAGCAGATCCCACTAAACGGGTGTGTTTGGAAATGGCTAAGTTGCTAGGCATAATTAATATACATATATCATGATATATCATGTATTTATATATTGCATATGAAAAAAATACACATTGTAATAGGATAAAATGGTGATAAACCCGTGGAACCTAGTAATCACTAGTACCTAACTTTCAGACAACCCCTGTAGTCCTTCCATGTACTGGTAGTAGGTTTGTAAGCCCCATTTAGTATAGATATATCAAAAAGAACATAGTTTTTGGAGTTATAAACACACTTAGCATCACTTAGCCATCATAAATCACTTATGAATCCCATTAAATCCCCATTAACTGTTGGTTAAATCCACCATTTTTCCCAGCATCTTTGGTCCAACGGCACCACCTTGTAGGTGTTTGCCTTGTACTTGGTCCTGCCTTTGCTCTTTGTGCAGTTTGTGGCGCCGGCAAGAGCCAAGTTCGATGCAGTTGAAACCTCCGTGGAGGTTTAGTGCGGTCAGCGATGCAGGTTAGACATGAAGCTGTGTCCATCCAAACGGACGAAAATTGGAGGTTTTAACGTATGTTTTAATCATTGTTTAATGTTGATCCAAACAAACTGATCTGCCGAGCATCGTCGGATGGAAGCCATCAAAGAACATCGAAGCCGCCGAAAGTTGAAGCTTGGGATTGGTGACTGTTTGGTCAAATACCGAAGATCACAAGCTGGTTGGTGGTTTGGAACATTTTTTATTTTCCATAATATATGGGATAAGCCTTCCCATTGACTAATATTTTTCAAGATGGTTAAAACCACCAACCAGTTGGAACATGGTAAGCAGCAATGAAAACTTACACAATCAAACAGGGCCATTGATCGGCCACATGGCAAGCCATGACCTCTACCAACCCCAGGTTCATCCGAGACCGATTGGACAGAGTGCAGCGAACGGTGAAAATGAAAGGTGACGACTCCCCTAAAGTCTCCCTTGCAGAAGCGAATCTGGCTCAACTTCTCGACTACCCAGGATTTATCTCAAGTACTTCATAAGATCTTTATATATATATATTATTACATAAATTCCCCCAAATATAAAACATATGTTCGATGGTGTTGTAGATATGTTGTTTTGATTCAAAACAACTTCTCTATGTGTATGTGCATCTACCTTGTTCTTGTTGTTTGTACCTTTGGAAGATTGTGTGGGGCATCCATCCCACAGATTGGCTTGTCATCTTTGTACGGGGACCGAACTTGTTGGGCGCGTTTTTTTAGTCCAAGTCATTCAATTTACTGGGATAGTAGGCAACAGACTAACTAGTATGTTTGATTGAGTCCTCAATAAGTATTTAAGTAATCCAGGGTTGACATTGTACAATGTAACTGGCCACGATATGATATTCCCACGGATTGCTACTGTAATGATCTCTGTAATGTTAGTAATGGGCCATCATATATCCCCAAATTACAGTAAGGTAGACCAATCTTCCAACCCCTCACTTGGCAGGGTCTGTGTTACTGTCAGGTGGAGATCGTGACGCTGGGAGATATTCAGACACCGGTGCCAGACTCAGGGTGTGAGTCAAAACCCGGGTGCCCAGGTGGTTTTTCAGCATTTTAACCATGATGTGTGACAAAACCATACAAAACCTGGAGATTCAATGTAGATCTACAGGAAGCCATTGTTGTTTTCTACCGAAGGGGTTCCCTGCAACATTTTCCGGCCACTTCTGGGAGACATAGGATACAGCCAAGTCTATCGCGCGGATGTTTGATGATATGTATATATATATATATACATGACTATATAGGTCCATAATGATCATAATGAAATTATATGTGCTGTATTGACATGAGGGTGAAAGCCCTATTTAGAAACAGGTTGCATGCTAGGGCCTTTTCTGCAAGAAATCAGATGCGAAAATCCCAAACATACAGTTGGATGATTGTCCTACTGTAACAATGCCAGTTTTGGCCATGTTTGGGTGAAACTTGATTTTTTTTTGGGTATATTTACCATTATTTCTGTACCCGGTAATCAAACGTGGCTGGAACTTCCCTTATCGAGTTTGATGATGTTCCCAGCCATGTTTGATGACACAGCAGACCGGGTAGATTCAACAACTGGCCACCGAATCTGTGGCGACCTCCAACCATATCAATTCGAAGTCCCGCGAGTTTAGAGAGAACATGTTCGATTGACATGCTTAATGATAGAACAACATTAATGTAACGACTCTTTTCGAAACTTAAAAACCGTGCTTTTTTCGGCATGGTAATGGATATTCCCCAAAAATCCAGTGCCAGGCGCCAGGGGACTATGAGATCAAGGAGAGACTTTTCTGTGATCTGGAGACAATTCGGATTAATGGGGATGACCCAATGGATTTATGCATTGATCCCATGAACAGTATCCATTAATGATAAATGACATATACATTCTTGGGATTTCATGGATATTTGATGGACATTTCATGGGATGAATGGGGATTAAATGCAATATGCAGCGAAAAAACTAATGTATATCCAATTTGAGTATATATCTGGAAAAAAAAGATTGCGACCCAATGTCACAACGCCAATGATAATCTGATAGTTCCTGGAATCCTCTCCAAACAGCCAACATTTCAGGTTTGGGTGTATTTTAATCATGTAATATATATATATATAATTATCATACACATATATATATATATTATGTAAATAAATCTATATATATATATATTATACGACATACTTACACTTTAGACATGGATGGATGGATGGATGGATGGATGGATGGATGGATGGAGGGATGGATGGATGGATGGATGGATGTTTTTATGGATGGATGCATTGATGCGTTGATAGATAAGTAGACAACTAGAATATGTCGGATAAGTAGATAGATCTTTCGGTCTTATGACCCCTTTTACTACCTTGGACCCATTTTTTTTGGGTTATCACCTTAGCAGGTGGAGGTTACAACCAACCACCGTGGGGAGGAAGGAATCATGGTGGCCATATGACTGGTGAGTGGTTTCAGTTCTTCAATGTTCAAAGCCTGGGTGATGAAAACTCTAATTAGATGAGTTTCTTGTGAAACCAGCAATCAGTTCACATAAACGGAACGTTTTAGGATGGCTTCCAAATTGGCTTCCAAATTGGGTGCCATGGCCTCAATCGTAACAGTTCAACATAGTTCAACCAACCCGGAGACTTGGGTTTCCCCCCTTTCCGGATCCAGATATGTCCCGAGTCCCGACTCAGTGGTGCCTCACGACATGGAAGTTTTGAATAAAATCCTACTGGAAGAATGGTAAGTTTATAACGTTTCTATCTAAATAGGGTATTACCTTATTCAATTCTCGAAATTCGACTAATAACATTGAACACCGCTATATTGTTTTAGAGAACGCCGGGATGTTAGATCAGCCAGACATGACAGAGACCATCCCAATTGGTTGAAATTGCCGTGTCAGATCCATGTTTTTCCCCACATAGAACATGTCCATTTCTTTCCATGGATTTCCATGGATGTAGCCTCTGGTAATGACTAACATAGCTATTGAAAATAGCCCAGCCGAAATAGTTGATTTTCCCATGAAACATAGTGGATCTTTCCAGTTAAAAAAATGTGGCTGTTGACCGACGACCACGCGGCGCAGGAACCGAGCTATCGCTCTCCTTATCGCATTCCCAGGCACAGACAAATGACAGCAAGAGATGGGGATTTCCTACAGTTATGGCCATTTATTAGTTATAACTGGTTATAAATGGGATTATACATTCTATAAATGGAGTTCTAAGTACTTATAACTGGTAAAGGGCCTCAACTGTATGAGGGTACCCCCAGTTCTCATCCATTTTGAGAAGATTTTCCATGATTGCTCCAATCCATTGTATGTAAATTATAGCCACAAGAGAGGGAAATTGGTCATTGACAACCACTTTATCAACCAAGTTCCCCCCCTTGTATTTGGGGTGTTGGGAGTAGCCTTTATAAACCATCCAGCTATTGGGGTACCAAAATGTTAGGAAACCTCCATATGTATGGGGATTTCCATGAGGAAGACTGCGATATGAGTGTTTTTTGATGGTTGATGTATTTTTGGTTGATGGTTGATGGCTTTTGTTGATGGTTGATGAGTTAATTAAACGTTTGGGATTGACCCTCTTTTAAAGGGAACTGACACGATTTTATAAACATCACAAAGACATGGGTATAATTGAAAACTGTTGGTTGGTTGATGATTAGTATGGAATTTATTAACTTACCCTTGATATGATTTTTTGGGACTATCATAATCCATGAACTGGGAATTCCATTCTTAACCAACCGGGATGGGGTCCTCAAACGATGGGTAAGTTGGGTTTATATATATATATTTATATATATATATATTCATATATACATATAATATCATATATTCATATACCTATTGTATGTATATATATACACATAATTATATACATAATTATATATAGGCTGAGTATTGGGTTTATGGTTGATATGTCGATATACTGAACTCGTCTTAGAAAAGATCGGGGGCCCCGAAGTTTGGCCCATCGATTTGGTCTCAGAACTTGGCGCCCGGAACGGCCGGTTGGGTAAGGCGGTGGATTTCCCGAGCTGATTACTGGAGGCTATAAATTCCAGAAAAACTACAGTTATACCCTCTGGTTATTTAACATAGCCATGGGAAATGACCCATAGAAATAGATTATATAGATGGTTTACCGTTTTTAAAAATGGGTGGATTTTCCATGGCTATGTTAAATAAATAACCAGATGGTATATCATGTTATATCACCTCATGTCCTGAAAAAGAACCTTAGTCAACCAAGTTTATCCAAGTTTCATAAGTTTCATGGGCTGTCCTTATAACCCATGAGCCAAAGCGCTGTGGATGACCCATGGCGCCAAACGCGTTCCCTGCGCCAGGTCGGATCATCTGTCCTTTGGCTCGGGCAAGACTCGTTTCACCGAGAAGCAGGAGACCAACCATCGACTAACAGCAGCCCAGATGGTACAGTTATGGCCATTTATTAGTTATAACTGGTTATAAATGGGATTATACATTCTATAAATGGAGTTATAAGTACTTATAACTGGTAAAGGGCCTTAACTGTACAATGTGAGGCCCCCCAGTGATGTTTGTTGGTTAACAAAAGCCCCAGTAACTGTTCACCAACTTTTCACGCTATCGAACTTTTGGCCTCACATTGTACCCTAAGATCCCAAAACGTCATAGCCATGGATGCTGGATGTTGATTCCCCCATAGAAGATGTGTAGTTTGACATTATGTGTAGACATGATTGTAGAGACGTTGTCATTGGGGTTCTACTAACTTGTTGCAAAGGGATCGTTACAAACCATTATTGGAATGGCTACAACACAGACAAGTAGAACCTGTTCCCAACCAGGGCTTTGACTTTGCTCAATTCAACACATATCCATTTAAATGGCATGTATCACTCAAGAACTGTCTTGAAATCATGTGGGGTGCCATAGCCACCACTAAATGTGTTTGTGAAGTGTTTCTTCACTGTCCCTGAGTGGCTACGGTTGTCTTCATATTGGGTGCCTCCCTCATCCAGAAAAGATACTTCCCACATGATCCATGAAATATTTCCCTACAACTGGGTCAATGTTTGGGGAAAGATTTAAGATTGTTAATTAATCACCCTCTGGTAAACTAACATAGCTATTGAAAATGGCCATTTATAGTGGATTTACCTATTCCAAATGGTGATTTTCCATAGTTATGTTAGTTTACCAGAGGGTATTCCGTATTCCATATAATATGACCTTTGGGTTTTATCAGGAGTCATTTGAAACCAATGGACACGGGTATGGTGCAGACTTATTGACTCCTGAGAAAACCTTGATTGGTCTACACGAAATCAAGCTTGAAGTTGAAGGTCCCTTCGTACACCAATCTGGAACTATCCACACACTTTCTGTGCTTGTTTTTGTTTGGGAGAATTCCATTTCACTCACTATTTGTCGAAGACCCATGTAACTCACTTTAAATTCATTATTATAGTGACAATTCACCGCGACGCAGCGCATTGCCCAGTCGTTTGACCTAGTTGATGATCTGCTTGTGATTCATTGGGATTCTAGTGTTGCCATGTCCTGTCTATTAAAATGTGTTTGTAGTCTTTGCGCTACATTTGTGGACGTAACATATCTACTGTGGTTACTATGTGTATATGTGACTATGACACTATAGACGCTGCACCCTCAGTCGCTAAGGACGAGTCAAACACTGTTGGTATCCAACCATCTGACAGTCAACAACTTTGTTTCCCAATGATCAGCCAAAATTTATCCAGGGACTCATTGAAACATAAAGCATCACATTTATTAACCTGTTTACAGGTTTGATAATTTTGGTTCACTTAACTTCGTTGCTTCAATCACATCAAATCCCGGATTCTTGTACTTAAAATCCCATTTTCTAAGTTAAACATCTCAGGTGGTGGGTCAAATCCTTGTTCCCTCGGTATGCGCAGCCATTCGCGACGCCGGTCCTGCTCCGTTGCGGCGCCATGGCGGAAGAGACGATGACGAAAGTGTTCCTTCGGCACTTGAAGGATGGCAAGGTGAAGCCCAGAGAGAGTCTTGGCGATGAAAAGGGACGTATCATGGAGTTCTAATGGAATGGGATTTAATGGTGATTCTAAATGGGATTTAATTGTGATTCTAAATGGGATTTAATGGTGATTCTAAATGGGATTTAATGGTGATTCTAAATGGGATTTAATGGTGATTCTAAATGGGATTTAATTGTGATTCTAAATGGGATTTAATGGTGATTCTAAATGGGATTTAATTGTGATTCTAAATGGGATTTAATGGTGATTCTAAATGGGATTTAATTGTGCTTCTAAATGGGATTTAATTGTGATTCTAAATGGGATTTAATGGCGATTCTAAATGGGATTTAATGGTGATTCTAAATGGGATTTCATTGTGATTCTAAATGGGATTTAATTGTGATTCTAAATGGGATTTAATGGTGATTCTAAATGGGATTTAATTGTGATTCTAAATGGGATTTAATGGTGATTCTAAATGGGATTTAATTGTGATTCTAAATGGGATTTAATTGTGATTCTAAATGGGATTTAATTGTGATTCTAAATGGGATTTAATTGTGATTCTAAATGGGATTTAATTGTGATTCT
>Ga0126342_10009900_pt1 | contig 17064 bp, 12 predicted proteins | sample Cyp1metagenome_FD_92528 | JGI IMG/M metagenome (GOLD analysis project Ga0126342, IMG submission 92528) | Coral microbial communities from Lord Howe Island, Old Settlement Bay, Australia - Cyphastrea 1 metagenome | ecosystem: Host-associated > Invertebrates > Cnidaria > Coral ... | reverse complement strand
TGTCAAACTTCAGCCAACTTGGTAAGGGCGAACCATCCGCCAAAGATGCAGTGAAACTGACACCAGTGTCTGTAGTCACACCCTCTGGAACCTGAAATCCAAATGGTTTGGCCACTTCTGCAGCTTGATCAGGAACCACCCCAAGCGTCAGCGGGCCCAAGGGCCTTGCTACAGGGCCTGCTTCAGAGGTCTGAGGGCCTTGGTCCCCGAACCATGGCGGACTATTGATACTGTGGATGCTTGCGGAATCCTGCACCAGTATGATATTTCGTAATATTTACAGCGTTTCATAATTCTTACAGTACCTACTGCAATCCATCCTAATCCCATGATTTATACAGTGTTTCAGTTTCATAGTTACCTAATAGTTACCAACTGGTGCAGGATTTAGCAACCATCCACAGTATGTTTCAATTAGTCATACATGATGGTATACATGGCGGTGATATTCTTATAACAAGATATACCAAGCACTTCTTCTGTATGAACTAGCTAGCTACGCAGCATTTTCAGATTCCCAACAGCAGCCCTTGCGAGGTTTCAATCTAGGGATCTGGGACTGGTGCTTCATGCAAGGCACTCAATGAATGGAACCCCGGAACCCTGGGAACCCTGACTCGGTTGGGTTGCAAAACTGGATTTATTCTTACCCAACCAGAATTGGTATTTAACCAACACAACTGGCAAAAGCTGCTGGTTCATGCTGTTGATGGCTTTGCGGCATTCATTGTCTTCATAGTTTGTCTTCATAGTTTGTCAACCCTTGTGGATCCATAGTTTGGAATTCCACCCAACGGCCCAACATTGCCCAAGGTGCCAACATGAACCCACTAGGTTATCAAAACATATCATCAGCATATCATCACCCAATGTTGGGCACCTCCCAAAAGGCTGTCAGATCTCAAAAAAGCATCATGAATAAACCTATATAATTGGGAATTTAGATACAGTAATGGTGATTTGATGGTGATTTAAAAGTATATCACTGGAAAACAATGGGAATATTATCTGAGAATATGATGAGATCAATCACCCAATCAATGGGAGATCTCCAGGATCCAACAGATGGAAGTACATAAAGGTACCACATTTCTGGCCATATTTTGGGGGTGTATCCCCTTACATAGCCCTAAAAAATAGGCCTTATATTTGGTAGGTACCTCCAATGAATCGGTTCCTGTTGCATGGCCATTGATCCAATGTTTGTCGTATATCAACTCTGGGGGTAAATAAGTGCCAGAGCCAAGCACAAATTTCTTTCAGGGTAGCGCCGCTCATGGCAACTCTGGCAACTCTTTTTTGCAGGCCCCTTTGGTATCTTACACCCTTTGGAGCTTCGAGCTTTGACATCCGAGTTGATGTCCTAAGTATGTTTGAGTATACAGAGGAACCAAGTCTTTCACCGTTCCTTTGTTGAACTGCTGGATTCCATTCCCAACACAAACTTCATATAAATATAGAACCCATCGCACCCATGAAATGAAATTCCATCAATTTCCCAACCTCAAACTCCAAACCCTCAACTTTCTGACCTCAGATTTTCGGGCGGTGCCAAGCTGCCTTTCTTGCTGACACTTTCGGGCACGGGCAACTCGACGTGCTCGGTTGAAGCCGGGGTACCAGTGTTTGGCGCACGTTGGGCACCTCGCAAAAGGCTGTCTGATCTCAAAAAAACATCATGAATAAAAAATCTATAGAATTGGGAATTTAGACACAGGAATGTGATTTGATGGTGATGAAAAAGTATATGACTGGAATATAATGGGAATATTATGAGAATATTATGAGAATATAATGAGATCAAATTATGATACTTATCAAATGAAATATCAAAGCCCAAGTATCTGATACTTCATTGGGATTTGATGATGATTTACATGGGGATTTGATGCTGATTTGATAGTGATTTTAATAGTAGTTTAATGTATTTTATGGGAATGTATTTAATGGCAAATCCCAAATATAACTTTCTGGAGGTTTGAACAAAAAACCGCAGCTTTGGAGAAAATGATTTGAAACATCCCAAGTTTGTAAAAAAACGATCAGCCAAAAACATCCAAATCCCCACACATTTGCCACTTCAAAATGATTTGCACATGTCCTTTACCTTTGTTGGCCCTGAATTAAGGGTGGCCACCGAGCCCTTTTCATCGCGCTCGGGCAAGCGACGTAACAAGAAGGTCATGACTGCACGGTCGGAGAAGCTGTCGTGAATGGACACCTGGAAATCGCCGACCTGGCAGGGGGTCGACATCTTGGTGTGATGGAACCCAGATGAAAACATCGAACATTGCTGGTTGGATCTGATTGGTGGTTGACCTACCCCTCTGAAAAATGATGGAGTGAAAGTCAGTTGGGATGATGACATTCCCAACTGAATGGAAAGTCATAATCCAGCCATGTTCCAAACCACCAACCAGATTGGGTTAGCAAAAAAAAATCTGGACCAATAAGACTTGATCCAGATCCAGTTCTTGGTCAAGTTGGGTCGTTGCTTCGTCGGTGTAATCCCCATGTTTGATGGTAAAACCCAACACTGTTGCTGCTTCACCAACGCTTCTCTTTCGCTAAACCCCATTTTGATTTATAGAATCTTCATTTCTGCTCATTAATTGATCTCTTCAATGTAAAGTCACCATTTTGAGTGGTCAAAAATCATCAAACATTCGCCATTCTGGTGGTCAAGTACCGTTTTTGCTGATTGAAGTCCTAATTTCCAGTTTTCGTTGACCCTCTTGTAATCAAACATGGCAATGGACAACTCCCCATTTAGTTCGACCATGTTCCCAGAAATCCAAGGCCCATTTAGTTCAAAGATTTCCCAGCGGCCCACCATGTATGGCTATTCGGACACTGTTGCGGGTACACCCAAAATCTCAGCGTTACCCTAACGAAGTTGGTCTGTAACGACGTTCACTATGCTTTATGGCAGCTCTATACCTATCTATAACTATATGGTTTACGAACCTTGTCAGACACAGCGTTAACTGTGGTTTTGATATCTATCTATCTATCTATCTGTCTGTCTATCTATCTATCTATCTATCTATCTATCCTTTCTATCCTATCTATAGCTATCGCTATAGTTAATGAACTTTCTAAACACAAACAGAAATGGGTGGGCACCATCCCCCATGTACCATGGCCACTGAGTTGTACCTGTGGTGCTTCGCCGCTGAAGGTCATGTTGCTCGCTTGGAAGGTCAACCAAGCTGGCAAGGCTTCGCCTTGGGGCGACAAGGATTTCAGTAGGGAGAAATGCTGCATCAATGGACATTATATGTGTATAATATATATATATATACATATTCAATAGATTGATATATATATATATACATAATGTATCATATAAATTATAGTGTATATATATATAATTGTATATATATACATATACACTATGCAATATATGTACACATACTGAACATATTTTACAGTATACAATGGTTATACACTTGGGTCTACAAAATAATTAGATGGATGATTCTCATCATCTGGCATTCAATAGCTGTATAGACTGGGTATAAAGTATGATAAAATAACCATACTATCATTCGAACTTGGTATAAGCGGGTAATGGATGATTTAGTGGGTATATAATGGGTACAAATATAGCTGCGTGTCAAAAACAACAACTTTACGAGGGGTCTATAAAAATCCTAAATCCCCGAATAACCATTTCGAGGGAAACACAATGGGTATCTCGTGGGATATCTATCCATGTTGGGATTTGTTCCCAATATGGTGGATATAACCCCCCAAAACTGGTGTTAAAACGCAAAACAGAAACGATCAACCATGCTGGATCAACATGTGTTTCTGTAAAGCCTCGGGTAGATTGGGTTGGCAGTGTTTGATATTGCTATTTCCAAAAAGCGGAAATCTGAAAGGGAGTATCTTCTTAAACCTGAATCAGCGCTTCAACAACGGCCAGTTTGCGATGTTTCTTTCGTTACATTTATTTTGGACCATGGTTCATCACAAGTCACCATTGTTTCTAAATGAATCCCATCCCCGTAATACATCGTAATATTTAACATCCGTACATGGTCCTAAGTTTGTGTAAATCCCGTATTAAATCATGGTAGTTAAATAAATACGTATTATTCCCACGATACGTACACACACATATATATATACATATATATAATGTGCAACATGATACATTGATATATTTAAAATTTATATTTATTATAATCATTATACATTAATTACATAAGTTTAAATAACATATTTATATAGTATAGTTGTTGAATGGGAAAATGACATGTGTTGACCCATGCCCCCAAGCCAAAACCACGTCCAGGAGACCGTCCAAGGATGCGCTCAGAATCATCGCGGGGTTCATCTCGATCCTTGGCGCCGCTTCAGAGAAGCGGCGCTGTACCAGCACTTCCAAATCCTCACGCAGAACGCACCATGGGGATGGTGGATGATGGCCATGTAAAAATGGTGATAATATGGTTTTCCTATGGTTAATAGTGGTTAATAGTGGTTAATAATGATAATCAATGATTATCAGCTGTGATTAACGGAGATTTACCCACTGGTAATGACTAACATAGCTATAGAAAATCACCATTTTTAAGTTCGGTAAAACATCTATTTCTATGGGCCATTTTCCATAGCAAACTGTTAGTTTACCAGAGGGTAATGGGGATAGACTACCGGTAGATAGACAATGGGGATATATCTGATATCGTGCAAAAACTCAACAGTTGATGATTTGTATGTAATTGTTGTTTGAAGGGGATGTAAGTTCGAGATATAGAGTCAACATGAACCATTCATGATTTGGGTTTGTCATGGTTTGTCTGAGCATGGGCTATACCACAGAATGCAACTGTACTTATATAATCTTATATAATGATGCGTAGTCGATGGATTTTCGGGTATCCTATTTCCAGATAAACCATGATAAACCCATATTCTACAGTGTCTACAGTGTAGTTACTCTGCATTCGGTTATGCCGGTTGTGCCCTCCACCAGTCATAGGAAACACATCGATATAGAAAGCCCGCGCCTTCCCTCGGACATTATCTACGATAATCTTCTGCGATTTGCAACAAGATATCCATGATTGAAAAACATGGACGGGACGGGTCATAAAATGATGGATCGTTTCATAGTTTTTTCTCCATATTTCTGGGGAATTTCCATCATAGCCATGTTTTCAAAAACAAGATGTCTTTGAAATAAATGCATCATTTGACATCTTAGAGAGGCAGCAAGATGACACACTATGACATTATCAATGCCGCCTCAGTTGTGCCGACTGACAAAGGTACCCCAAACCAAGTTGTTGTCTCAAACCAGGAAATCGGATGCAAGAAAAGGTTGCGACTCAAGGTCCAACAAACCAAACATATTGGTGTTTCCATTAATGTTGTTTTTTTTTGACCTCAGATGTTTGGCTATTCAACAAGAGTTTTCTGTTTAAAAGAAGCCCCTGGGAAGACCACTTCGCCCCAGCATCCGGCGCTCGAAACACGGGCAGCTGTGGCGACGCCAGCAACTTCCATGGCGCCGATGCCGTGGGTGCTGGGAGCACGTGGAGGGTCAGCGTGGTGCGAATGGCAGGGCCCCAAAGACCAATGCCTCAGGAATCGGTGTCGGATTCCCGTGGGATATGGCTGGGATATGTCTTCTGGTGATATATATATATATATATATTTAATATATATATAATTAATGTATATGATTAAAAAAACGACTTACCTATGTGTTTAAATGTTTTAATGAGATTATAATGGGAAATAATGATATATATATATATACATACCCTCTGGAAATTCAACGGTTTGCAAACTGGAAAATTACCAATTGCTAGGGGGGAAATCATTATGTTTCTCATCTGTAATACAAGGGCAATTTTCAATAGCTATGTTGAATGACCAGAGGGTAACTAGAGGCTTGTTCCGATCTAGTTGGGATGCAGGGATAGTGTGTATATCGACAGCAAGTGATTTGTGTCGGCATGTGTATTTGGTCAAACCTGGGAAATAAACATGATTCATGTTAACAAAGAGCTGCTGGTGGTTTCCTTTTGGTGTGTTGCATCATGTTCGTTTGTGGTTGTTGATGATGATGAGGAGGAGGATGAGGATGAGGACGGTGATGATGAAGATGAAGATGAAGATGAATATGAATATGAAGATGTTGATGGTGATGATGGTGGTGATGATGATGATAATGGAGATGGAGATGGATGTCACTTAAAGAAATGAACATGCGAGTTTCTTTCAGACTTGGAGCCCCGTTGCCATGGCATATCATCATGAATGTCCAAGAGGGAGCCACGATGCAAAATCGCCATTTTGGACAAACCCACACGTAAAATATCAATGGTTGGCAGTCCAGTGGGCCTCTGGCCGATATGATTCTAGAACTGATAATCGGCAAAAGTACTTCAGTCATGAGAGTAGCTGAGAAGAACCAGTAATATGGCCAGATTCTGTAATCCGCTTGGACGTTCTCCTCAATCAGAGGCCAAGGCACTTGCGCGCAGTGCCAATTGCAGATCCTAAGGCAACGAGGCTCACCGGTTTTTAGTGAGGATTGAGGTGCTAAACCAAAAATGGTGGCTTCCACAGGGACGATTTTTTTGGCAGGGTGTGTAAAATTCAAAATTGTATGCAAACGTAAAAATAGATATATCCATCGATCTACAAATAGATGGCGAGATGTATGCAAGGCCGTGCTCAAGAGTCAAATATTCTGCAAGGCCATTGTGTGTGGATTCCACAAATAAAACTACCAGAAGGGGGGCCAGAATAAGACTGTATATGTGTACAACAATATATACACATAGATATAGATATCTAATATATAATGGTATATATCCAAATATAATGGTATCTATGTATATATGTATATAGTATCATGGAATAGTATTTAAAAAATATGTATAATATATATATATATTTAATATATATATATATATATATTTATGAGTCAAACACCTGGTGCTATAGGTATCCTACGTCATAGATGGCTAATGAATGTTTAATCACACAACATGGCAATAAAAGGTTTTGACCCTTCCCAGAAGATTTAATGGCAACTAGATTCGCTAGATCCCTATATAGGGACTTGAACGCTTTGCCACCAACATATAAAAACTTATCTGTGTGCATTGCTACATCGTTCCTGCATCGAAAGTAACACATACTTACAATATCGCGCAAACACACAAGCTACCAAACCCGTCAACCTTTGTTGACATAGCACATTAGCTACCCGCATCCTTTTCAATATATTATGCTATATCTAAAACAAATGGCCCTAAATATGTTTTTAAATATATCATATATGTTCCCTAAATATATCCCCAAAACGATTTCTTGTTGTGAATATATTTCAATTGGCGAGTTTCCCTTTCCGACATCACCGATGTCTTACCACTCATCAAAATAGTTGGCTCTGTGGCTTCAATCATCAGTTGATTCACCATGGTGCAAAATGAAAAATCCACATGTTAAACCCACAGAAATCACCAACCGCACTGACTTACCATGAAAAGAACGGTTCTATATCATTGGGAACAAATTGACCTATAAATACAATACACATATACATATGTATAGAAACAGTTTTTCAACAACACATGTAATATAACTATATATGTATGTCATGAGATACAATGGACTATATATATATACGGTATAAATATATATATATATATATAAACATATACATTGTACATGCAGTCTCTGTACATTCTATACAAGTTGTCTAAATATGTATACATCAAACTTTACTCAAACAATAGTTTCAACTACAAATAAAACACGTTTAGGCTGTTCACACGCATGTACATACATTTAAATCCATGATACATCAAAATAAGAATATTCTTATTGTGCGTGTATATATATTTATATACCCTCCAGTAAATTAACATAGACTCTGCCAGAAAGGGATTGGAAGATTAGTTTCCATTGAGCATTGTTTTTTTCTGGGTCTATGCTAATTTACCAGAAACTATAAATATGGTCTAGTTTATACCATAGATAGATCTAGCCATGCATATATGTATATACCTTGACTCTCCAACGACCCTTAATTTTTTGGGTCTTTCAAGAAAAATGACATTTTTTCAGAAAGTTTTTTTTTAAATAATACTTTTTTTGCACGTTAGTGATGTTCCCTCATGGAGGTACAGCTGAAACTGTCGAAATCAAATAAATGTGCCACATTGCCAACTTGCAAGTCATTGTTGCAGGTGCCATTTTGATTTTGGTTGATTGAAGGTACAGGACCTAAGATTTCCAAAGTATTGGTTCTCGTTTACATGTTTGATGCCATCGTTTCGATCTTCTTTGCTTTGATTTTTGGCCGTGCTTTGCTCTTTCATTTCTGCACGCATGAGGGTAGCTCTCAACACTCAGTTGCGGACATTCGGGTGTATTGCTCAATTTTGGTGACAAATTGTCCTCGGAAGATTTGCCCACACAATGCAAACATGCAAAGGCCTTTTTTTCCTTCAAACTTCAAACGTACCTTTTTTGGCTGAGGGCCGTCCGGACGGTGCCCGAAAGTACGGAAAAATGCGTCCAAAGTTCGGAAGCATCCGTCCAGTTTGGGCCCGTCCGAGCCAAAATGTGTGTTTTTTTAAAACGCACCTTTTTTCCCACGTCCATCCGTCCATCCGTCAAAACTGTTTCAGCAGCTGGCACCACAAGATCAGGGCGAGTGGATGTGCTCAAACTCCGTGTATATTCTGCATAAGTGTCGCAATGTGCAAATGTTTGCCCCCGCAGCTCATTGTAAAAAGCAGGCGAATGTTTTATATGTGGATCCAAAGTTGTTCAGCCAAGAAGTTTTAGTCATGCACCTGAGTCTGAATGATGTGTGAGGATGCCTGATCCAACATCAGACAGGACAAGCACAAGACCCTCACATGATTTGGCTTGGTAATGCTTAGTGTATATAGCCAGCACCTGCTTGGAATATAAAAGGCCTTTTTTGCATGAAACAACCCCAAAAAGTATCAAACGTACCCAAAAAAGAGGTGTTTTGCAAACGACCCCGAAACGAAGGGTAGTGGAGACTCCAGGTATTACATATATATATACATACATAGATATAGTCCACTCATAAAACCTAGCCATGTTGTTGCCCAGCATCCTCCACATAGGGCGGCGTGCCCCAAAAGGCCGCCCTCAGCGGCTCGAAGTGCAGCCAGCCCGGCAGCGCGTCGCCCGAGCTCAATGCAGCGCTCAGAATCAGCGAGGTGCCCCTGGAGACGCCCAGGTTGGGGTCCACGATGCCTGGGAAAAACAGGTGGAGTTCACGGTGAAAAGGGGAGAAAAGCATTAAACATATAGGGGAAATCTAGGACAAATATGGGGATATCGTTGGAAAATTGTCTTTACATATATTGATTTATATGCTTAATAATTACAGGGAAAAATAAGCATATCATTGAAAAATAGTGCTTATACAGCATGGTGACTATAGTTTTTAATTAATACTTAATACGAGATCCCCAGAAGAAATGGTAAGTTGTATAAAACTAGGCCAACTATGGTTGGAAACATGGGTATATCCATCCAGTTGAATATAAATGTGAATGTGATGGGAGTACAATTGGAATCTATGGGATAACATGGATAGACTAGGAATATGAAGGAAAAACACACGTGGAGATCAAAAAAAGGGAGTTTCAAGCAAACAAACTAGGAATATTATTGATAAATGCTGTTTATACATGTTTATACTTCATAGTTTGGGGAATCCAAGAGAATGTGATGAAACTATGGTTGAATGGATTTGAATGGTCAATTTCTCTAGTGCTTCGATTTCATGGTATATCTGTGAAAGATTGTTGCAAACTTTATAACTATGGCTGTTGATAAGCCATATCTTCTTTGGGGGGTCACCTTTGGATATGGTTGAATCCTGATGAACAGTGAATGGAGTTCACATACTGTAAAATACTGAGTTCAAGTTGGTGCATATTAACATTGGCTCTATGATCAAATCTTGCTGTTTTTTTTGAAAGGATTAATCTTGCAGTTTTTTTGAAACATATAGGATTATGACCTTACCAAACATGCATCAAACACAAGGGTGTAAACCATTTTAAGCAAGGACAAGGTGATAATCGCCTTAACTAAATATGGTCAGCTATGACCCAGGAGCTTTGACAAGTTCGGGGCCTCAAAAATGAGGGATTTGCATGGATTTGCCACCAAAATATCACAGGTTCATGAGGAAATGATGATAAAACCAACCACGGGGGATAGTTGACTGTGATCAGCTATATATGGATTTTTTGCCTGAGATTCCCAAATATGGGATTCATCCAAACATATGCAAAGACAACGTTTTATCGAAATATCATGGGGTAAAAAGAGGAAACAACAATGATATCCACAGAAATTCGGGGTGTCATTCGTTTCCACGAGTTATTTCACCCACAAATGGGTTGGACCAACAAGCATCCAAAAATGACCAGACTTGGGGTCTCCCACAACATGGAATAGACATCGGGGGATGCATCTGATGAATATTGACAATTTGGATTACCCATATCTTCACCCAAACACAGCAGGTTGGTGGTTGACCTACCCCTAAATATGAGTCAATGGAAAGGATTACATCCCATATATTATGGAAAATAAAACATGTTCCAAACCACCAACCAAACAGATGCGGTATATGAGAAGTTCCACCCGAGCGTTGAGTTGAGACCTCTCTTGGCTTTAGGGTGATGACTAAGGTGGGGCCTGCCCTCTGGATGGACTTGAAAAACTATCCCTACTTTAACAATGTCAACCCTGGATTAATAAACCCCAAACGGCTGTTTAATTGGGAGGGTACCATTGAAGTATCAAATCATGACTATTGGGGGAATACCCCCTAATTAATAAACCATGGTTTATTAATCCGGGGTTGACATTAATTCACTCGCCTGAAGTGAGGCTATTTTGGGATGATTCCCTATACTAAGCATCATCCATGGTCTATAGATCATTATAGCTTTATGAATTGAGGCTATTCATGGCCAGAGCAACTTACGGGGGAATCAAGGACGAATCCATGAGAAATGTTGTGACAAGCTGCTACCTGCTGGAATCGTTGATTTGAATTCTTGACCTGGTGCTGCACTGGTACAAACAGATCTCTGGACTGCAGGCCCAAAGGTGACGCCGATTAGCATCCATGGGAATTTTCGGGTAGAGTAAGCCCGCAAAATGTTCAGTGAACCACTATTGTAGCGGTGTCTTTAACCTTCTCTGCAACATTTTTTTGGGAGTGCTATAGAGCCAAAGTATCCACCATCGGGGTAACTGTCACTCCTGCTAGTGGAACTTGACCCAAATCATTTCCAATCAACAATCTGGTGTACTTCCTAACAAAAGTCAGCGATTAGGTTGACACCAGGTAGCAAATGTGTGTGCATGTTTTCCATTTTCTTTCTGGTAATCCAATATTAATTACTAATTATTACTAGTTTTCTTTCAACTATATACTGTAAGTTTCTTTTAAAATCTCCATGCTAGATGGCTGGAACATGTCCAGAAATGATATGATATGCCACGAGTGTATACAAATGAGCCATTCTGAAAACCTTCAATCACTCCCTATGTCATATCATTTTGGGTACGCCAAAGCTTCCGCCATGCTTACGCGCGTAGAGTTTTTCCTTACTCGAAGCAAATGGCCTTACGCGGCCTTACGCAAGTGAGGGTTTTGCTTACGCCAAACGCGTTATGACAAGGCCCTTACCAAAAATGTAAAGGGAGGTTTTTAGAGCGGCTCAAATGAATTCTTGCTGGACCTAAACTGATGTAAAATCATGGTAGGGTCACGCCTAGAACTTCCTGGTCCCTATCCTGCCACCAGACTTGCAGGGATCACCCGTCCACTCGTCCCCACGAGTGGAAACGCCATGAGTTTGTCTGACACTTTAGGGAAAACCCGATCAATCCATTGATGAATCTTCACTATCCCTAGTTTATGAGATAGCCCATTGGGAGGTAAAATATAGGTTTAGACATACCAAAGTTGCTTTCTTCGAGTGATCCCCACCCTGAAACACTATTTCTGACATAGTTTCTGACACAGCATCTGGAAGTATATATGGCAAATAAATTCTGGCATTCTATCTGACATTCTCTCTGGCGTCTGGCTGAGGTCCGGCCCCGCTGACATCTGGAGTTCAGTGCCCAAGATCTGGATTTCGCTGTTGGGGGAAGGAGGGAAGGAGTAGGAGGGAGGGAGGAAGTAACTTTGATAAAATCTAGACCCTCACCTGGCAAGTTGTTGTTGGTTATTCTATACTCCATCGTGGATTATCTTCCCATTATATTCCCTCTATGTTCCCATTGAATACCATATTAAGTCCCATTACCGACATTAAATTGATGGTTAAATCATGTTAAATCGCATTACATCCCCACGAAATCATCGTGATATTCCCATGTTCCCAGCCCTTTCGCATCCCCGCACCTACCACCGCCTGCATATCTGGGATATGCTGCACCAGCAACGGCTGAAAGGAGACTGGCGCTAAAATACCCTGCTGGGTCACCGGTGTTCTGTCGTCTGGCGGGCTGCTGGCGGCTGATTTATATGGTGATTTTATGGTGGTTTAATAGGATTTAATAGGAAATTATGGTTGGTTGGTGGTTGACCTACCCCTCTGAAAAATATGAAAGTCAGTTGGGTTTATTATTCCCAACTGAATGGAAAGTCATAAAATTCCATGGTTCCAAACCACCAATCAGATGGGATTTTTCATGGGATTCAATGGTGACTAAATGGTGATTTCATGGCGATTTCATGGTGATTTCACCATCATTGGGCATCTCATGGGATTTTTTATGGGAAATCATGGGGATTTCATGGGATTTCACGGTATTTGTTTCTGGGAAACATGCTGATTGAATAATGAGTTATATAATGGGATTTAATGCGAAAATGATACTTAAGACTTAATATTGATGAATCATTGATGATAATGCATATTGAATCGACTGTTCAACAGGATTGACCCTCTGGCAATCAAGTGTGGCAATGGGAAATCCCAAACAAATGGAGTTGTTTGCTGCTGCGAAAGTCATCGTCTGTAAATGGATGATTTTCCATTGCCACGCCTGACTACCGGAGGATACTTCAAGCCATCCAACAAGAACCCAATGAGATTTTTCTAACATGAATTCAATCGTAAACATAATTCCGTGACGTTTTAGTGAGATATTTATATTTATCCAAAATACGTGTGCACAGACATATATTGATATATACATATATAATTAATTATATATATATATACAATTCAATCCACACGTATTGATTTGTGTCTCTATACATGTACTGTACCCATCAATAATGTTCTTTTGCCCAACATGATTCAGTATCCTTTTGTCATACAATCTACCATCAATATACATATACCTATGAATGATGTCCTTTTGCCGAACATGATTCATTGTCTGTTTGTCATACAGTCTACCATCACTCAATAAAGAATGTTTCTGGAAAAATGGGAGGCACCCCTCCTTTTTCATCAACCAACCGATAGGACACCAATGGCATCATATCACGTTATGTTTTTGTTTTTTATTGTCTATCAACTCAACAAGAAGACAAAAAAATGAGATGCTGAAACCAAAAAAACGCATAGCCACATCAGTCTTCGTCTGTTTCCACATCACCCCACATCATCCATGAGAAAACCATGGTCTGACAATATTTGATGGGGTTTTCACCATGATTTTCCTGTAGATTTCCCCTGAAAAACTACCCTCTGGTAAACTAACAGTTTGCTATTGAAACTGGCCCAGGATTTACCAATTAAAAAAAAGTGATGTGGGTAAATTAGAATAATTCACTAACCTGAATTAAGGCCATTTGGGGATGATTTCCCTTATTGACCATGATTCCAGTGAGGTCGCAGTGAGGTCGTTATAATTTACCCAGATGAATTCTCCAACTCCGCCTACAACGAAGAGCTCCAGTTGCGCGCTGCCGCGCGGCCGTCCGGGCTCGAGCGCCGGCCGCAGCACCACGCGCCAGGTGCCCGTGGCCAGGGCTTCGCCGTGGAGGGCGCCATGCCTGGGAGGATCTGGAGATACCTATATATATATAAAGTTAAAGCCTATATTTCAACATGTTGTACTTATATATAGATATATACCATTTGACCATATAATATACATATATATATATATACCATATAGATACATATACCATATCGTTTTGGAGGTACCAAAAATATACCTACCAAAAAAAAAACTAAATTTCAGGGAATCTCCGCACATTTTTTTGGCCAACAATATGGTACTAACGTACCTCCATTTTAAGATCCTGAAATTCCCATTGATTGGGTGATTTCCTAAAGTAGAGGATATCACCTGGATATCCATCATCAAACGTCATCTAACTAGATTTAGTTCTAACGTGTTATCTTGCATCATGTATAAGAACTAGATTTAGTTCTAACTAAAATGTTCTAGCATATCATATCTGTTATCGAAGTTATCTACCATATTCCTATCGTAAATCATAGTACATCTAGTCCGAAACCAACAGTCTGATAGCTGTCTGGATCTCATGGTTTCGACCATCTGGTAAGCGACAATTGGGCCGTGGTGACGGCTTTCAACGTTTTGATCATCTGATCATCCCAGCTATGATGGATTACTGTACCAACATCATTTGGGCAAATTATAATTCAATGGATAATTCCTTCACTTTCGTTTTGAGTATTTATTAGCACCCCCCCAAACAAAAAAGAAAAACAACATCCTACTTACCGCAGATATAGTAATATTCATCTTGTTTGGGGATCACTATCCCATAGTGTGGTAAACCCAATGCCTCAAACCAATTGCCATAAACCATCCTGAATATTACCATAGATGGGTGGTTTTTCAACCATCCCCAGTCATGGTAGTTGTGTGGCCTGTCGTTTGATTTATTCTTGGTTTTACCCCCTCTATATACTCTGTGCCATTTTTTCTCCATATTTCCATACATGTTTCTACATATTCCCATTATGAACCACGCACATTCCCCGTATGTTATCCATATATTATCCATATATGATCCATATTCCCCATTATTCAACCATAAATTTACCCTCTGGTAATTTGTAACATGACTATTGAAAATGGTGATTTAGTTCGTGGATTTTCCCAGCTATAAAATGGTGGATCTTTCCATAGTTTTCCCATTAAAAATTGTGATTTTCCATAGTTTTCTGTATGTTTACCAGAGGGTAATCATTGTTCAGTTCCATCTCCGAGGTTCCGTCCATCGAAGTGGAGCCAGCCTCCCATGGCTTCACCGTTCGCAGTGACCGTCACGTCAACGCCCAGGAAGGTTCCCACAGGCCTAAACTGGTGCGTTTTACGTAGGGAATGGATGGATGGGTTGCTGGGGGTTGCTGGGATTATTCATAGTTAGCCAGTGGATCATTACCCTATGATAATTTATCCATGATAATCCCATAAAAACTTGCTGGTGCTTATTAGTTAGCCAGTGAATCATTCCCCCATAATAACCCCAGTAACCCCCAGTTATTATGGGAATAATCCCATGGCTTCATCACTCCCTACATTTAGCACCAGTAAATTCGGTCAGTCCCAGTGCCACCGGAAAAAACGGGAGAATCTGAGCGGAAGACTTCCCAATTTCCTTTGGGGGTTTCCCCCAAGGGGAAAAAAAAAGAAGAATCATCACCAACTTGGAAAATGATCTGATGGGGAATAAGTCTTCTGATGGGGAAACTTATCATAATAACTTATCTGGAGATAACCCAAGGAAGAAGTCGGAATTAGTGGGATTTAATGAGCAATCATAAGGGAAATCATGGGGAAAATCATGAGACATCTACTTCCAAGTTCCAAAAGAAACCCAAATAAGTCACCTGCAGCTTCGTTTGAGCAGATTTATTTCAGTGCTGAACCTGCTTGTCGTAGCACTTTTTAGGCCTAATGATATGGGAAGATGATGGAAAACGGGGTTCCAACGTCATTGCGTTGGGGTCCGCCAAAAAAAAAACATATATATATATATGTATGTATACATACATGTGTATATATATATATATATCGACAATTTGCTACTTTCTGAGGTCGCATTTAACCAACAATAATGGGATATATAGTGTATCATGGGACATGAAATAGCTATATAAGTAACAATATTGATGTTTGGGGGTTTGATGTGGTTTGATAAAATATCCTGGTGAGGACACTCTGGTAACTCAGCATATAGCTATAGTATGGATGGCCCATTTAGTTCGGTGTTTTACCCATATAAAGCATGTGATTTGCCATGGCTATGTTGTTAAATGACGAGAGCATAGGTGGAAAAAACAACTTTGTCAAACTGGGGATATAACGAAGAAGGGTGAACTGAGAAAATGTGGAAAAATCTCTGAAACTCCGAGAAGGTGAAGACACGAAATGCTAAGTGAAAACTATCAAAACATGGTGCTAAAATCCCTTGAAGCTACGATGGACCAATGATGACCAACCACATTTTCATATCAGATATTTGTTATGATATACTAATATATGTGATTATATATGTTATTATATGTTCATATATGTGTAGTAATAGATAGTAATACATAGTAATATATATATAGTAATATATAGTAATATTTAGTCATATATAGTAAAATATAGTATTATATAGTAATATCTATAGTAATATAAAGTAATATATAGTAATATAAATAGTAATATATAGTAATAGATAGTAATATATAGTCATATGTAGTCATATATAGTATATAATATACAAGGTCATATATAGTAATATAAAGTAATATATATAGTAATATATAGTAATATTTAGTCATATATATAGTAATATATAGTCATATATAGTCATATATAGTCATATATAGTAATATTTAGTCGTATATAGTAATATATAGTAATATATAGTAATATATAGTCATTTATAGTAATATATAGTAATATTTAGTCATGTATAGTAATATATAGTAATATAGAGTAATATACATAGTAATATATATAGTAATATATAGTAATATTTAGTCATATATAGTAAAATATAGTATTATATAGTAATATCTA